>OLRA01000262.1_pt1 | contig 74260 bp, 52 predicted proteins | sample 1673011 | NCBI WGS metagenome assembly OLRA01 (sample SAMEA3136746, study PRJEB25190) | human gut metagenome | reverse complement strand
GATTTGAAGTGTTAAATCCTGAATTGGTTATTTGCCATTTAGATTCAAAAGCAACTATGCAGATAGATATTACAATCAATAAAGGGCGTGGATATGTTCCGGCTGACGAAAACCGTGAATTTTGCACCGATGTGAATGTAATTCCTATCGATTCTATTTACACTCCGATTCGTAATGTGAAATATGCGGTAGAAAACTATCGTGTAGAACAGAAGACTGACTATGAAAAGTTGGTATTGGAAATTACGACGGATGGTTCCATTCACCCGAAGGAAGCGCTGAAGGAAGCTGCAAAGATTTTGATTCATCACTTCATGTTGTTCTCTGATGAAAAGATTACTCTTGAAACATCAGATGCAGAAGGTAATGAAGAATTTGATGAAGAAGTATTGCACATGCGTCAGTTGCTTAAGACCAAACTGGTTGATATGGACTTGTCAGTTCGTGCCTTGAACTGTTTGAAAGCTGCCGATGTAGAAACACTGGGTGACTTGGTACAGTTTAATAAGACCGACCTGCTGAAGTTCCGTAACTTCGGTAAGAAATCGCTCACTGAGCTTGATGATTTGCTCGAGAGTCTGAATCTTTCGTTTGGAACAGATATTTCTAAGTATAAATTAGACAAAGAATAAACAATGAGACATAATAAAAAATTCAACCATTTAGGTCGTACTGCTTCTCACAGAAATGCAATGCTGTCAAACATGGCATGTTCTTTGATCAAGCACAAAAGAATCACTACGACTGTTGCGAAGGCTAAAGCTTTGAAGAAGTTCGTTGAGCCGCTGATTACGAGATCTAAAGAAGATACAACAAACTCTCGTCGTGTTGTGTTTAGTAACTTGCAAGACAAGTATGCTGTAACTGAACTGTTCAAAGAAATCTCTGTAAAGGTTGCAGATCGTCCGGGTGGTTACACTCGTATTATCAAGACTGGTCATCGTTTAGGTGATAACGCAGAAATGTGTTTCATCGAATTGGTAGACTACAACGAGAACATGGCTAAGACAGCTGCTAAGAAAACTACTCGTACACGTCGTTCTAAGAAATCAGCTGCAACTACTACTGAAGCACCGGCTGCTGAAGCTCCTGCAACTGAAGCTACTACAGAGGAAGCCCCTAAAGCTGAATAATTCTGTAACATGCTATATATTGAAAAGGCTATGCAATTGCATAGCCTTTTTTGTTGTCGTATAACGAATTTGCTATGATGAGATGCTGTATGCGGTTGTTCCCTTTCGTATTACGCTCGTACTAGAGCATGATTTGTATGCCTTCACGCAGGGAGGCGAACCCAACTGATGTGTTTTTCCAGGGGGCTCCAGCTGCCTGCCATTGTTCATGTCGTTGCGTCTGAGTATAGCTTCGACTTGCTGTAGGAGTAGATTCCGTACTCCATGTATTAGTGGAAGGTATTGTCGAAAGTGGAGACAGGTCATACTTTCGTCTGAGACTGTGACTATGGAGTTGCACAGTTTGTAATACGCCTCTTCAGGCTTGTGATACGTTTTGGGTCAAAGATGCTCTTTACACGTATTCAAGGCAGGCTGGCGATATGTCCTTAACCTTTTCCTCATAGACCTAGACCCATGAACGGATAAAAACAACCTTTGCTTATACTTTCAGGTCAGCATACAGGGCATCTCATGAGATTCCTTTTTCAAGAGTTTCAGCAGTTCCTTCTCCATGACATGACATGACTGTAGGGATGCTTTCTACATACGGGTCTGATTGTGCCTTTTCATCAGCTTCCATACGGTACGGTTCAGTTCCAGAAGTGAATGGAAAGTGCGGTTACGCAATCTGGCATAGATATGGTTGTATGTAATCCTTACGGAGTCCTCTATCGGAGCCTTCTGTGTCGGTGATGCTGGGTCACATGGCGCACTACAAAATGGTAGTAGTTGCCCATGTCCTCAAGAGCCTTGTCTCAGCTTCGGTTCATGCCTGTCATTACTGATTACCGCCGATTTGAGGTTGCCGGAGTCAGTATAGGAGGTACACCGCCCAGATGTTCCAGGCACATCCTTATGGCATACAGGAAGTCCTTTGTCTTCTGCAAAGGTACACATATTACATAGGTATAGTTGCTGTAAAGTATGCAGGCGACAAACACCTCCACCTTGATAATTTTCTCCGGTTTCGGAATCCACATAGTTGAGCTTCTTACCGGCAAAGTCGGCCATGAGTTTTTCGCCCGGTTTATAGATATTGGCAAGTACAGCTGTAACATCCTTTCCGGTAACGAGATTCTGCTTCAGATGATAATAGGACTGTGGCTTGCCGTAACCGTTGGGATTCGTCAGTAGTTTCCTGTATCTCGGGGTTGTCAATCTCAAGGAGGTTGCGATGTTCTATTCGTTGGCTCTTATTGTATTCATATAACCTTGACGGTTTTCTTGTTGATGGGTAACTTGCAGTTTACATCGCGGTTGGATTCTCCGGCCTTTATGAGCTGGAGTACTTGTTTTATGAGACTCATATCCTTTGTTGTTCGTCCCATGCTTATGCTGTTTCGCATAAATTTACTAGCACCAAGAAACCTGAAACAGGAGAAAGGATGAACGGATATGCTCCGGAATATGTACAAAGAACGAAAGACGAAATGCTGGAAACTGGCCGGAGCTATCATGGATGCCATGAGAGCCTGGATAGAAACGGAAGGTATTAAATACAGCCCCAATTCCCAGATTGGGAAAGCTATTATATGCCTATACCCATGGACAATATGATGAAATGTCTGGAGTACGGGCGCCTGCTTGGGGATAACAATCTGGCTGAAAATGTCATCCGGCCGATTACTTTGGGACGGTTATGTGGTGTACAATATAAGGATGGGAAAATTACCTCCTCTGTGGTGACCATGGGGCGGTAGTTAATATGTCGGTTATCTGCTCCCTGCTGGCCACTTGTAAGGCATACGTAAACCCAAGGGAATGAATATCTGAATGATGTTATTGCCCGAATGCCCTATCACAAAAAGGCGACTCATGAGGAACTGCTGAATCTTCTTCCGCATAAATGGAAACTGCAACATCCGAGAAGTGCATTGACAAAACAAAAGGAGGAATCCGGAAACCAGTGCTGATTGCAACTATTAAGTTCATAATGACAATCACTATTGTTGTATATAAGGTTTGATATTTGTCGTTTACTGAATGCTTACACAGTCTTTATCTTGATGAAGAAGAGGAGTTTGCATAAAGTGAAATTCGTTATTTAGAACGCATTATGGACAACGGGATGGCGCATTTGAATCTCTATGAAATATGAATGTGCCTTAGAAGAGGAGTAGGTCGTTGGAGTGCTGTTGGGATTCCTGTGACGGTCAATGTCTGCTAAGAGAAAAGTCCTCCTCCTTTCATGAATTAATCGTTTATTTAAAGAAGGAGGATTTTTTTATTCGAGAACGACACTACGTACGTGTACATCTGCACAATGCAAAAAAACGGAGGCAGATTCACGGAACTTCTCTTCCGATTCTGTGGTCAGGAATTTTCGTCGTTTGTTCTTTGAGCAGCGGGCATCCATGTCTGGGTGTCGCAAAAGATAGTCTTTCAGACTTTCGCTTACATATTCACCTTGGGTCACCAGTTGAATATGGGATGGGGTGAACTGCCGTATTTTCCGTAGCAGAAGCGGGTAGTGGGTGCATCCTAGAATCAGTGTGTCGATATCCGGGTCTTTTTGGAGAATAGCATCAATGTATTCTTTCACGAAGTAGTCGGCTCCGTCTCCGTCGTATTCCTTGTTTTCTACTAGGGGTACCCACATGGGGCAGGCCATTCCCGTCACCTGAATGTTGGGATAAATCTTTTTGATTTCCAGCGGATAGGATTCAGAACGCACCGTACCGGCTGTGGCCAGTAAGCCTACGTGCCCGTTGCGTGTGATGTTGCCGATACATTCTACCGTGGGACGTATTACTCCCAGCACACGCCGGGTAGGGTCCAGATGGGGCAGGTCGTTCTGCTGAATGCTGCGGAGGGCTTTTGCTGAAGCTGTGTTGCAGGCCAGAATCACCAGCGGGCAGCCCAGTTCGAACAGTTTCTTGACCGCTTGTAGCGTGAAGTCGTAGACCACCTCGAACGAACGCGTGCCATAGGGTGCACGGGCATTGTCGCCCAAATACAGGTAGTCGTACTGTGGCAGTCGTTCGATGAATTTCTCAAGAATGGTGAGGCCTCCGTAGCCGGAATCAAAGACTCCGATGGGGCCGGTGTGGGGAGCAGATAGCGGATGCATGGACAAAATAGTTGAAGTGATTGAAAAGAAAAATGTCATTCAGAGAAACCTTTCTTGTTTTCTCTGAATGACATAAAGTCAGGACGACAAAGAACCTTTGCTTACTGAGCTGGAGCTGCAGGAGCGGCAGCCGGAGTAGCCGGAACGGCAGTCAGGCTGATGCCCAGTTTGGTCTTGATGTCGTTGGTAATATCTTTTGATTGAGTTTCATCGATGTAAGGGATGTCTGTACGGTTCAGGTCGAATACGTAAGTGTACGCACCGGCTTTACCTACAGCCTTTACAGCATCTTCCATTTTCTTGTAGATGGGTTCCATCATGTCAGCGTATGCTTTCTGCAGCTGCTGCTGAGCGTCCTGCTGGAACTGCATGCCCTTTTCGCTCAGGTCCTGCAATTCTTTCTGGCGGCGTTCCTGAATGTTCTGCGGCAAGTTCTTCTGTTCCTGCTGATATTCTGCATATTTCTTGTTGAATTCGTCGGAAGCACGTTTGATTTCGTCTTCGTATTGTTTACGCATGGTCTCGATGTCAGTCTGTGCCTTTGCATATTCCGGCATTACCGGGATGATATCCATTGATTTGAAATGCGCAAACTTCTGTGCGAATACACTCATCGGTGCGATGAGCAAAAGTAAAAAAGCAATTTTCTTCAACATAATCTCAAGTTTCTATTTGTTATTAATTAATTCGATGTAAAATTGTCCTTATAAACCTCGGCTGCAAATGTATAAAATTAATTTGAATATCCTAGTTTTGCAAGAACCTCATTGCTGATATCGATACGTGGAGAGGCAAAAATCATGCTTTGGGCCGATGCACGGTCAATCACGGCATCATATCCGCGTTGGGTAGCAATTGCCTTGACGGCATTGTAGATGGCATCCTGAATCGGAGCAATCAGTTCCTGACGTTTCTTCATCAGTTCTCCTTCCGGTCCGAAATATTGCTTGCGGAGTTCAGACGCTTCTTTTTCTTTGGCTACGATAGCATCTTCTTTACTGGTCTTCTGGGTAGCTGAGAGGGTGCCTGCTGTCTTCTGATAATCTTCATACAGCTTCTTTGCTTCGTTGGTTTTGGCCTCGATTTGGCTTTGCCATTCCTTTGATAGTGACTCCATCTGTTGGTTGGCCTGTTGATAGGAAGGAATCTGTTTGAGGATGTATTCCATATCTACCAATGCGAATTTCTGTGCTGAGGCCATGCCGATGGCGGCCACTAACAGTAAAACGGATAAAACGAGTCTCTTCATAATTCTTTGGTTTTAAGTGTTAGAATTCTTGTCCGATGATAAAGTGGAACTGGCTTCCGCTGTATTGCATTGAACCGTCAATCTTGTCGAAACCGTATGCCCAGTCAATACCCATCATACCGATCATCGGAAGGAAGATACGGACACCTACTCCGGCCGAACGTTTCAACTGGAAGGGGTTGAAGTCGGTTACGTTGTTCCAGGCATTACCGGCTTCCACGAAGCCCAAGGCATAGATGCTGGTAGAGTTTTCGAGCATCAGCGGGTAGCGGAGTTCGGCACCCAGACGGATGTAAGCATAACCTTCACTTCCGTACGGGGTGAGTGAACCGTTTTCATATCCACGGAGAGCAATGGTTTCGGATGCGTAGTTGTAACTGTAACCCGTCATACCGTCACCTCCCACGTAGAAGGTTTCAAACGGTGAGCGCTTGTACTTGTTGAAGTGACCGAGGATACCGAATTCCGTACGGGTCATGATGACCGGACATTTCTGGATATCCATCAGAGCCGTATAAGTTTTCGCTTTGAATTTCCACTTGTGGTATTCAATCCACTTGTACATGCTGGCTGCATCGTGGTAGTTGTCTTTCCCGTAAGTAGAGTAGTCTTTCTTGCTGAATAAAGAGTACGGCGGCGTAATCTGCAAAGAAGCCGAGAACTCGGAACCGTAACGCGGGAAAATCGGGTTGTCCGTTGAGTTACGCGACAGGGTCAGGTTCAAGCTCAGGTTGTTGCAGTTACCGGTATTCATATATTGTCCATTGTTCAGCTTGATGTAGAGGTAGCTCCAGTCTTTCAGCATGAATCGCTGGTAAGACAATTCAGCTGATAAAGTAAAGTAGTCATCCGGCCAGCGCAGACGCTTACCCCAGCCTACAGATACACCGAACATCTTGATAGACTTGTCAGGGTCGTAGTAGGATTCGTAGTTGTCATAATAGCTTCCGTAGCCTCCGTAGTAACCGTATCCACTCAGCATGTTGTAGTAGTTGTTCATGTAGGCGGAGTTATAGTATTGACTGCTTACATCGGTCTGTACAGAGTAGAAGGCTGATACAGAGAAGGAGTTCGGCCGTTTTCCACCAAACCACGGGTCGAAGAATGATACGCTGTATGATTGGTAGTAACGTCCGTTGGTCTGTCCACTGATAGTCAGCGTCTGTCCGTCACCCTGCGGCAGGATACCGCGGTAGTTGTCGTTTTTGCGGAACAAGTTGGCAAACGAGAAGTTGGTGAACTTCAAACTTAGTTTACCAATCACACCGGTCTGTCCCCAACCAGCAGAGAATTCCACCTGGTCGTTAGCCTTAGATTCCAGTCCCCAGTTGATATCCACCGTACCGTCCTGGAAGTTCGGTTGTACATCCGGTTTGATGTTTTCCGGGTTGAAGTGTCCCATCTGCGCGATTTCACGGTAGGAACGTTCCAATGCTTCCTTGCTGAAAAGGTCACCCGGACGGGTACGCAGTTCGCGTCGTACGATGTTTTCATACAGACGGTCGTTACCGTTGATGCGCACATGGCTGATGCTGGCCTGCGGACCTTCGGTGATACGCATTTCCAGGTCGATGGAGTCACCATCGATGTTTACTTCTACGGGATCCAGACGATAGAACACATATCCACGGTTATAGTAGTTGTTACCGATGGCATCTTCATCGTTTGATATACGGTCGTTCAACAGTTTTTGGTTGTACACGTCACCGTGTTTCATACGGAGTTGCTCATTCAGCAAATCAGAAGGATATACCGTATTACCTACCCATGTAATGTTACGCAGGTAATATTTTTGTCCTTCATAGATTTTCATGTACACATCCACTGTTTTTTCATCATACGATGAAACGCTGTCGGTGACAATTTGTGCGTCACGGTATCCCAGTTCATTATATTTATCGATGATCTTCTGCTTGTCTTCTTCGTAGCGTTCCTCAATAAACTTTTTAGCACGGAAAAGGTTGATTAACTTGCCTTTTTCGTTGGTTTTTTTCATTACGCGTTTCAGTTTCTTGTCAGACAGTACCTCATTGCCGTCGATGGTAATTTTGTGGACTTTAACTTTAGCTTTCTTGTCGATATTCACATCCACATATACTTGTTCTTTGTTTTCGGGGTCTTCACGCTCAATGATGTTCACTTCCGCGTTCTTGAATCCTTTTTCATCAAAGTGTTTTTTTATCAGAATTTTGGCACGGTCAATCAAGTTCGGGGTCACCTGCGTACCCTTGGCCATACCCAGTTTGGCCTGCAAATCCTCGCGTTCGCTTTTCTTCACGCCGTGAATCACGATGTCGGTGATACGCGGACGTTGCGTCAGCTGGATGGACAAGTAAATTTTATTGTCTACAATCTTGTCGGCTACGATTTTCACATCGGAGAACAAACCGTGTCGCCAGTATCTTTTTACGGCAGAAGTAATGTCGTCGCCTGGCACGGTAATCGTTTGTCCCACTGCCAGACCGGAGATTCCTATCAAGACATAGTCTTCATAGTTTTTTACTCCGCTGACTTTAATGTCGGCGATTTCATATTTTTTAGGCGTTCCGTTGTAAAGGATAACAGGTTTATCGCTTTGTTCAGTTGTATTGTTATTGTCCTGCGCATATCCTCCTGTGGAAGCAGAAAGACAAGCGGCAATCAATAGGATGAGTGAAAAACGGTGTTGCATTGTTCTTTTTTAAATTTGTTCACTGGTTTTGCCGAATCGGCGTTCTCTTTTCTGAAAATCACAAATAGCCTTACACAATTCTTCGGCCTTAAAGTCTGGCCAGAAAGTGTCACAGAAGTATAGTTCGGTGTAAGCACACTGCCAAAGCAAGTAGTTGCTCAGTCGGATTTCCCCTCCTGTTCTGATTAACAGATCCGGATCGGGCATATAATAAGTGGCCAGGTATCTGTCGATGGTCTGGTCTGTAATGTTTTCTGGAGAAAGTTTGCCTTCTTCTACTTCGCGTGCGATACTTCTCACCGCTTCCGTAATTTCCCATTTAGAGGAATAACTTAGTGCTAATGTCAGGCACATACCGGTATTTTGTGATGTACGTTTGATGCATTGGTTCAATCGTGCCAGTACGTTTTCCGGTAGTTTTTCCGTATCACCGATAATTCGGAAACTGATGTTGTTTTTCATAAAAGTTTCTTCCTCAATGGAATCCATGAGCAGACTCATCAGGGCCGCCACCTCGTCTACAGGGCGGTTCCAGTTCTCTGTAGAAAAAGTATAAAGAGTCAGATATTTTACTCCCAGACGTGCTGCTTCTTCCGTAATGACGTGTACGGTTTCAGCACCGGCCTGGTGGCCGAACGTACGGGCTTTTCCCCGTTGTTTGGCCCACCGTCCATTTCCGTCCATAATGATGGCAATGTGTGCAGGTATCCGGTTTTTGTCTATTTGGTCTTTATATGACATAATTTTCTATTTTCAAGGTTTATTATTCCCATGTCTTAGCAGTAAATCCCAATCGGTTGATTCGTCCGCGGCTGATACTTCCGTTTTCCCATACAATCCAAATAAAGTTTCCTTTATGGATTTCGTCTTCCTGCTTCGGGCTTACTGCGCATGAATAGTTGCCATGGTGTGTTGTGTAAAGATTTCCGAAGTCGGATGGGAATACCATACATTCAGAAACGGGTCTCCAGCAAAGTCCATTGTCGGTAGAGCAGTAGAATTGGCTGAATGGCTGTATATGTAATTGATTGCATGCGCCTCCGAAAGAATACAGTTTTCCATCGTAGGAAATCATGGTTACGTTTTCCAAGTTAGGGAGTGGTAAGTTTTGCATTCTTGTTTCCCATTTTCCCTCATTCGACATGTATGCAAACACAAGTGCAGTTGTATCGCTTGCTGCTGTACCCTGATTGTAGCAGATGGCTATGGTATGGGTTATTTGAGTATTGTAAGTTGTAGTTGTAGTATGGGAGAAATACGGCTTTCCTGCTGGGAATGCATGTGGATTTGCGTCTTCGGTCCAGTTCCCATTGAATTTGCCGCTAACCCCATTTCTTACAGCGTAGAGTTCCCCTTTCAGGTCATTTCCACCTATCAGCAAATCGAAAGTTCCTGTATCTTGCGCCGTAATTTCATGACTGTTTGTGTCAAGTTTGTATAGTTTCTTCTCACCATTTTCACTGGCTAAGAAATAGATGTTTCCTTCCCATGTCGTAGCAGAATAAGTGTCTATATCGGGTATTGTGGTGTGTTCCACCGGTATCCATGGGGTCGGATTGTCATTGGATACTGTGGTATATTCAATGTGTGATCCGTTATTGTTCTTACCAAAGACATAAACTTTCCCATTGGCATATACCGCCTTTTGTGTGTGCAGATTTCCTGCGCTAAATGCGTTGTCAAATTTCATCCAAGAAATCGTATCCGGTTCCTGCTGGTGTACGTTAATTTTTACTCTATAAGCTTTTCCAATTGCTCCACTATAAGCATATACTTTGAATTCAACGGGAGTTGTTATGCATTCGGAGAAATCAATGGAGTCGGTAGAAGTCCAGATTGTGTCTTTATCTGCACCTTTGGGTCTGTAGACCAGTATTCCTGCGTCATAGGTGATGTTAGTAATTACCTTATCAATATGAGTCCCATAAGGAAGAGAATCTTTGTTTTCGATTTCTCTTGTCATTTGATTGATGGTAAACGGATATTTAGAACAGTTAAGCGTGTCAGTATATGCACTATCTTCCCCGTTTTTATCTTTTCCTACCCGGTCAATGTTTAATGTCCCGAGCGAGAAACCCGTGATGCTGGTTTCTGAAGTGTAAGTCATTTGTTCTACATCATTATCCAAACACGATGTCATTATAGATGTTGCGGCAAAGAATACCACAATCAATGGCAAAAACTTTATTTTCATCTGCAAATGAGTTCTTTTAATTACAAGTTGCAAAAGTAGAAAGTTTTTCTTCGTTTCCTCTCTTTTAGGGGAAGTTTTATATAAAATTATATTGTTATCTGCTCTTTATCAAGCTCTGTTTCATAATGTCCTGTTTTGTTAATGTATAAAGGTCCGTGTGAAAAGAGCTTGTCAGAAGGAATTAAAAGACATCAGGAAGTCTATGTTTGAGGCTGTAAATCGATATTGTCCAATATAAAGCAATTTTATGCAATTCATTTCGTGCAAGAACGGGTAATTTTGTAATTAAAAAAGAAGAAAATTATGTATAGCCTACCAAATTCTAGTCAATGGAAATCATGTATCCTCTTAGTCTGTTTGTTGCTGGGTGGTATATCTGGAGAAGCAAGTGAAGTGTTGCACTCTCCCAACGGGAAGATTGCAGTAAGTGTCGATCATTCTTGGAAAGATTTAAAGGTGTCCTATAAAAAAGGGAATAAAATGATTCCGGTACTCCATATTAATGATGTAGGGCTTCAGCTTTTGCATAAGGAAGGAGATTTTGTGTATACGGCTTCTTCTTCAGTAATTCCAATAGAAGAAGATTACACGATGATAACGGGCAAACGTCGCTATTGTACAAATAAGGGTAACCAGCAGGTGTTTCATTTCAAGAATGACCGGGATATATGTCTTGACCTGGAGTTTCGGGTGTACAACGATGGTATTGCTTTCCGCTATGTATTTCCTGAATTAGATGGAGAAGTTTGTATTGCCGGAGAAAAGACCTCTTTTCAGTTTCAGGAGGGCATTACCCGCTGGACCCAGAGGCTGAATCAATCGTATGAAGATTTTTATTTGAAAAATAAAGGGAGGGTGGCAGGCTATACCCAAGGACAGTGGGGATTCCCGGCATTATTTGAAGTTTCGGATGCTGTCTTTGCACTTGTGTCAGAGGCCAATATCATGAGAGGAAACTGTGGCTCTTGGCTGAGTAATGTTTCCGATGAATCTGTCTATCAGGTGGAGATGGCGGCTCCGGCAAAGGTTTCCGGTAAATGGTGCTCTCCCTGGCGTTTGGCTATCATCGGCTCCTTGGCCGATGTAGTGGAGTCTACTTTGATTACGGATGTCAGTGAGCCTTGTCGCCTGACGGATGTTTCCTGGATTAAGCCAGGAGTCGTTTCGTGGGTTTATTGGGCTTATAATCACGGTTCGAAAGATTATCAGATTGTAAAGAAGTACATTGACTTTGCGGCCGACTTCCATCTTCCATACGTCTTGATTGATGCGGAGTGGGATGAAATGGCGAACGGAGGCAATGTGAACGATGCCTTGCGCTATGCGAAAGAGAAACATGTTTCTCCTTTGTTATGGTATAATTCTTCCACTGCTTGGTGCTTGTATGGACCTTTGTATCGCTTGAACAAACCAGAAACACGTCAGAAGGAGTTTGCTTGGTTGGAGTCAATGGGGGTGAAAGGAATAAAGGTGGATTTTTTCCATCCGGATAGTGCTTCTGTGATGAACTATTTTGTAGATATTCTGGAAGATGCGGCAAAGTATCATTTGATGGTCAACTTTCATGGGGCTACCATTCCCCGTGGCTGGCAACGTACATACCCTCACATGATGTCCGTGGAAGGTGTATACGGGGCGGAATGGTATAACAACAAGGAGGTACTGACGGATAGTGCGGCTTGGCACAACTGTACGCTGCCTTTCACCCGGAACGTGGTGGGACCGATGGATTATACTCCTTGCACTTTCACCGATTCTCAGCATCCGCATATCACTTCCAACGGGCATGAACTGGCTTTGCTGGTGGTCTTTGAATCGGCCCTGCAACATTTGGCCGACCGACCGGAGGGGTATCAGGCTCAGCCGGCTGAAGTGCGTGCGTTCATATCGTCTCTCCCCACCGTTTGGGAAGACACGAAGCTGCTCGATGGCTATCCTTCTCATCATGTGGTGATTGCTCGAAAGAGTGGAAACTGCTGGTATATTGGAGGATTGAACGGAACTAACGAATTGATGTCTCTTCCGGTAGATTTAAGCTTTATTCGAAATGGCATCAGAGGAATCACCTTGTATGCCGATGGACAGAAGAGCAACCAGTTTGCTGTCTGCAAACTCTCAGGCTTGAAAAAGAACGTACAGGTGGATTGCCTTCGGCGGGGCGGGTTTGTGATGAAAGTCGAGGTAGAATAAGAATGAGTTTGCTTTGTCAATGAAAATATGAGGTTGGGTAAAAAGACGGATGTGAAATAACAATAAGAGAAAGATGGTTATTGTTATTTATATGTGCCGATATAGTTAAATATATGTCGATATTATCCTATTGATAGATTGTGTTTTGACTTTATAAGTCGATTTTGTATTATTGAAAGTTTATTTAATCCTATACTGTGGATATACGGTTAGTTAACTTTGCATTGTACAATTTAAATCTAAAAAAGATGAAGCACAATTCTATTAGGAAAATGTGGCAGGCATTGAGGATGTTTGCTTTACTTTTTGCTTGCTGTATGAGTTCCGTGGCGTGGGGGCAAGGAACAAACAATGTGAAAGGTCACATTACAGACACTAATGGGGAGCCCTTGATTGGGGTTAGTATTTTAGTGAAAAATACCAGTAATGGAACTGTAAGTGATTTGGATGGTAATTTTGCGTTATCGGTGAATCCGGGAGATGTTTTACGGATTACGTATGTGGGGTATGCGTCTCAGGAAGTTCCGGCTGTGTCGGGAAGACTGATGCGGATTGTTTTGAAGGAGGATACTGAGGTATTGGACGAAGTGGTAGTTGTCGGTTATGGTACGCAGAAGAAAGTGAATCTCACAGGGGCTGTGTCTGCTGTCACAAGTGATGATTTGATGAATAAACCGGTGATGAGTACGGCGCAGGCTATTGCGGGGTTAGCTCCAGGTTTGAGCGTGGTACAAAATTCCGGGCGCCCGGGTACTGGTGCAAACGTAAAGATTCGTGGAACAGGAACCTTCTCTAGTGCAGGAACCGATCCGTTGGTCTTGATTGATGGATTGTCTGGTAATCTGGATGACGTAGATCCTAATGATATTCAGAGTATTTCTTTCTTAAAGGATGCAGCTTCAGCTTCTATTTATGGTAATCGGGCTGCCAATGGGGTAATCTTGATTGAAACGAAGAAAGGGGCACAGGGAAAAACTGTCGTTACTTATAATAACTCTTTTGGCTGGCAGAAAGCAACCGAACTTCCTGATTTTCTTCCTTCATGGGAATATGCGCAGTATTATAACATGGCAATGCAGAATATGGGAAAGTCGGATGCCTATACAGCAGAACAAATTCAGAAATATAGAGATGGTTCGGATCTAGACAATTATCCTAATGTGAATCATTTGAAATGGCTTTTAGAAAGTGGTTCTGGCTTCCAACATCAGCACAATGTCAGTATTCAAGGAGGGAATGCAACCACCAGTTATAATTTGTCTGTTGGATATAGAAATCAAGAAGGACTTACGGCTAAAACATCCAATGAACGTATGACTGCCTTGTTTTCTTTGAGAAGTCAGTTGGGCAAATCGGTTTCTTTGAGTTTGAATATCAATGCATATAATAATAAATACAATGCACCTAATGGAGAACCGACAAGCATTGACGGTATTATTGGGTATGCAGTGCGTGAAGCTCCTATTTATGCAGGACAGAAATCTGATGGCAGTTTCGGCTATCAGGATAACTATAGTCCGGAAGCATGGCTGGCTAGCGAATCGTTTGTACAGAATATTAGCCGCAATATCAGTGCATCGGGACAGTTAAGATGGGAAACACCGATAAAGGGGTTGTCATTGACAGGAAAAGCAGGTGTGACGTATTATACGAAATACGACAAAAGTTATCGTGCCGAAACTTATTTTGATGAAAACAAGACCATCGGTCCTTCTACATTAAATATATGGACGTCAAATAATACAAATACAATTTTAGAGGCGTTGGTTAATTACGAAAGGACCTTTGGAAGTCATGATTTTAAAGTACTGGCCGGTACTTCTGTGGAACAGACATCTAACAAAGGTTTGGAGGGATACCGCAATACATTCCCTAATAATTCATTGTATGAACTGGGTGCGGGTGACGCATCTACAGCAACCAATAACAGCTCTTTGGAGGAATATGCGTTGGTTTCTTTCTTCGGTCGTGTGAATTATGCATTTAAAGATCGTTATTTGCTGGAAGCAAACTTGCGTTATGATGGTTCTTCCCGTTTTGCAAAAGATAACCGCTGGGGTATTTTCCCTTCTGTATCTGCTGGATGGAGAATCTCAGAAGAAAATTTCTGGCGCAATGCACGTATCGGCGAAGTGTTCAATAACCTGAAACTTCGTGCATCCTATGGTGTTTTGGGTAATCAGAATATTGGTGTATATCCTTATCAGCAAACATACGATTTAGGGCATAATTATCCATTGGGTAATCCGGCAACCCCAGTTCCGGGTACGTATGTTTCTACTTATCGTAATCCTGAAATTACTTGGGAGAAAACGGCCATCACCAATGTCGGACTTGATTTCGGTTTGTTTAATAACACACTGAGTGGAAGCATTGAATACTTTTATAAATATACTTCCGATATTCTTGCTCCGGTAGAAGTAACAGGTATTATCGGACAAAGTGTAGGAGAGTCAAATGTAGGAGCCGTATCCAATAAGGGTATTGAAGTCAACTTGAGTTATAATGGGCATATTGGAAAAGATTTCCGGTTTAGCATTGCACCTAATTTTACATGGGTAAAGAATGCAGTAGAAGAATTAGCCAACGGAGCTACCGAGGAAATCAACAACAATCGTATTGTAGGGCAGCCAATAGGTATTATTTATGGATATCAAACAGAAGGTTTGTTTGTGGATCAGGCAGAAATTGATGCAGCACCTGAACAGTTGGTAGGAAAAAGTGATTTGAAACCGGGTTATGTGCGTTATAAAGATATTAGTGGCCCGGATGGTGTGCCCGATGGAAAGGTCGATGCAGAATATGACCGTACAGTGTTGGGCAGCACTACTCCTAAATTCTATTACGGTTTGAACCTTTCCGCGTCTTATAAAGGATTCGATTTCTCTGCTTTGTTCCAAGGGCTGGGAGGTTATCAGCGCCAGATAGGTTCTTATATGGCTTATGCGTTCTATAACGGTGGGCAAATTCAAAGATGGCAGGCTGAAAACTGTTGGACAGAAGAAAATCCTGATAAATGGGCGGAATATCCACGGCTGGAAACATTGAATATGAATAATCCGAATCTGCAAACATCTGATTATTGGGTTCGCAATGCAAGTTTCCTGCGTTTAAAGAATCTGCAACTGGGCTATACATTGCCACAGGCATGGACGAAGAAAATTGGTATAGAAAAGCTGCGTGTGTATGTGAGTGGACAGAATCTGTTTAGCTTTAACAGTTTCTATCAAGGCTGGGATCCTGAAAATGAAATCGGAACAGGAGACTCTCCTTCTTATTATCCTATTACAGCGATTTATTCATTCGGATTTAACTTCAAGTTCTAATTACTATAAATCATATTATATGAAACCATTATTACACATATTACATATAGCCAAATTGTCCATTTATACATTGGCTTTGTCAGGAACACTTGTGAGTTGTTCGGATTTATTGGAGAAAAACCCTCCTTCTGCTATTTCAGAAAGCACATTCTGGACCGGTGAGAATGATGCATATTTAGCATTGGTAGGTTGTTATCGGTTCCAAACAGGATGGGCCCATGATGATTTTGCTACTCCTCAAGGATTATTGTATCTGGATTTTGTTGGGGGAAATGGCACGGAAAAAGAAAACTTTACAACTTTGATGGCCAGTTCTAATACCGTAGCAACAAACTCGAATATTACGACATATTGGAAGAATGCTTATACCCAAATAGCAAAATACAATAATTTCTTGGCGAATATAGGAAAATGTCCAATGGATGAAGATACGAAGGAAAAATGGATTGCTGAGGTAAAGACTTTGCGAGCCTATTTCTTCTTTAATTTGGCATTTTATTTTAAAGATGTACCTATGCCGCTTGCCCCATTGAGTGTGGAAGAAGCGAATACGATTGCTCAGACAGCGCAAGCTGATGTGTATGCACAAGTAGAAACAGATTTGAAGGAGGCTGCCCAGTTACTACCAGACAGTTATGATGCAGAGGATTATGGACGTTTGACCAATGCTGCTGCAAAAGTATTGCTATCCCGTTTGTATTTGGCACAGGATCGTTGGAGAGATGCGGCAAATATCTTGCATGAGGTGATTATTTCGGGAGATTATGAGTTGGATCGCCGGAATGGAGAAGAAAGTTATGAGAAATTATTCCAAATAGGCGGTGAATATAGTCCTGAAACCATCTTCTGTATCATGGGTATTGCAGATAAATATACCAACTCACGTTATCAATATTTGTATCCGGAATGTGCGTATGGAGGTTGGCATCAGTTTGCCCCTTATAATGAATTGGTGAAAGAATATTTCTGTACAGACGGAAAGGGCATCGAAACATCGGCTGTGTATGATGAGAATGATCCGTATGTAAATCGGGAGATAAGACTATATGCTTCTATATTTCTTCCTCCTGTAGGATCTTATCCGGGTACAACCTATAATGATATCACTTATAATTGTTTTTTGGGACCTAATACAGCGGATAGTTATAATCGTTATGCTCTGTTTAATGGGTATTGTCCGAAAAAAGGTTGTGATCCTTCAATTACTAATAACATTGCTTCGACTCCGACTTACACTCCGATTATGCGTTATGCAGAAGTCTTGTTGAGTTATTTGGAAGCGTTGAATGAAGTGGCGCCTGGTGAAGTGGACCAGTCTGTTCTTGATTTGACCATCAATGACATTCGTAATCGTGTCAGTCTGCCAGGTTATCAGAAAGCAGATTTGCCTACTCAGGAAGATGTACGTAAAGCGGTGCGGAAAGAAAGACGGGTGGAACTTGCATTTGAAGGTTTCCGGTACTTCGATGTGCTTCGTTGGGGAATTGCCGAACAAGAGTTGAACCACACGTTTACGGGTGTGAAATTGTCTGATGATCCTTCTGCTCCGAATTATCGGGGAAGTGGTTCTGCTGCTTCACCGGTAGATGAAGATATGTATTATCAATTTGAAACTCGTACTTGGGCTGCTCATAATCGTTACTTCCCTATTCCACAGAGTGAAAGGAATGTGAATAAGAATCTGAAACAGAATGAAGGCTACAATTAATTTGTAGTTTTAACTTAATATAGCCGGCGGTATTCTTGAGGAGTCACGCCGGTTATTTTTTTAAATAAACGGTTGAAGTAAGAATAATCTTCAAAAGCCAATTGAAAGGCTATTTCTTTAACCGCTAAATCCTCCGTAATCAGAAGTAATTGGGCTTTTTCTATTTTCTTTTGGTTGATATATTGCAGAGGGGTATTTCCCAATTCTTTCTTGAACAGTCGGATAAAATGGTCTTTCGATAAGCAGGATATTTCGGCCAACTTCTCAAGTTCAATGGACTCGTTAAGGTGCTTGCGAATGTACATCACGGTTTTGGCAATTCGGTTATCTTCCATTTCAATTTTAGGTTGGGCATGTTTCAGGAAGTGTGACAACAGTTGCAGTACAATTCCTCTTGACTCTACTTTGTCGCAGAACGCTCTTTGCCGGTTCTTAAGCAGGTTACGCATAAGTGTCGGATTGTTGTCGTATGTGGTGGGATCTGATTTCTGAAGTGTCATGTGGGGGTTGATTTCACACAAGCGTTGGAAAAGTGCTAAATCGAAGGGGGCGGCTTCTATCTCTACCGGGAATTTCCAGTGCTCCAGCCAGTCATTTTCCGAATAGTGGTCCTCATAAATATGCAAGTAGTAATGAACAAAGTGTGAAGAACAGATATTGGTATGTACCGTAAATGCCGGCACGAAATACATGTGATTGGGATGTAAGGTATGTATTCCGTCGGGTAGTTCTATTTGAGCTGTACCTTCTGTGACATAGTACAAACGTGTAAACGGGCTGTTGACATTTTTCCAGTTCCAGTCGGCGTTGTGGATAGCCAGCCCTACACTCAGGACCAGTGGATGCAGTTGTTCTACTTGCAGATTCATAGGCTAAATTTTGGTGATAAATTTACAGTTTTATTCTTTTTCTTGATGAAAGCTTGTCGAAATAAGTGTGAATAAATTGGGAAAAAGAGGCTTTTGAGGGACAGTTTGTCGATATTGACATATAAACTTACCATTTAATCCTATTCCTGTTTTTAGTTTCTCTGTACATTTGTTTTTGTAAGAATCTCTAAAAATCATACTTATGAAAACAAAACTCATATTGGCTTCTTTATTTTTATCTGTCAGCGGACTGGCTGCTCAAACCTATCAGGTGCCGGTTTCGGAGAAAGACGAACCGATGATGAAAGGCAAATTCGAACCTACCTGGGCTTCGCTTGAAAGCAACTATCAGGTACCGGAATGGTTCCGGAACGTGAAGTTTGGCATTTGGGCGCACTGGGGTCCCCAATGTGTGGAAGGTTCCGGCGACTGGATGGCCCGCTCCATGTATATTGAAGGCTCGAATGAATATAAGTTCCATGTGGAACACTATGGCCATCCGTCGGAGGTGGGTTTCAAGGACATCATTCCGTTGTGGAAGGCCGAGAAATGGGACCCCGACAAGCTGGTGGCCTTTTATAAGAAAATCGGTGCTCAGTATTTCTTTGCCTTGGGCAATCACCACGACAACATGGACTTGTGGGACAGCAAGTACCAATCTTGGAACTCGGTAAACATGGGACCGAAAAAAGACATTCTGGCCGGATGGGAGAAAGCTGCCCGGAAATACGGGTTGTATTTCGGCATCAGTTTCCATGCCGACCATGCGTGGAGCTGGTATGAACCCTCACAGCGTCATGATACGATTGGCCCGAAAAAAGGTATTCCTTATGATGGAAAGCTGACCAAGGCCGATGGAAAAGGTAAGTGGTGGGAAGGATACGACCCGCAGGATTTGTATGCACAGAACCATCCGTTGAGTGAAAACAGTTGGGATAATGGAATGATTCACCGACAGTGGGCGTGGGGAAACGGAGTGTGCATTCCTACCCCGGAATATTGCACAAATTTCTATAACCGTACGGTAGATGCCATCAACCGTTACAATCCGGATTTGATTTATTTCGATGTGACGGTTGCTCCTTTTTATCCCATCAGTGATGCGGGACTGAAGATTGCGGCACATTTCTATAACCACAACATGGCTACACATAAAGGCAAACTGGAGGCGGTGATGTTCGGAAAGATTTTGGACGAAAACCAGCGGAAGGCATTGGTATGGGATGTGGAACGCGGGGCTCCTAATCAGATTATCGACCAGCCTTGGCAGTCATGCTCCTGCATCGGCGGGTGGCATTACAATACGTCCATTTATGAGAAGAATGAATATAAGTCGGCTGCCTACGTAGCCAAACTGTTGGTTGACATCGTGAGCAAGAACGGTAATCTGTTGCTGAGTGTGCCGTTGCGGGCTGATGGAACTTTCGATGAGAAGGAAGAGAAAATCTTGAAGGAGTTTGGCGAATGGATGAACATCAACAAGGAAGCCATTTACGATACGCGTCCGTGGAAAGTGTTTGGCGAAGGCCCGATTGCGGAAGAAGACATTCCGCTGAATGCGCAAGGTTTCAATGAAGGCTCCTACAGTCAGGCGGGAGCCAAGGAAATCCGGTTTACCCAAACCCCGAAAGCTTTGTATGCCACCGTACTGGCCTGGCCGGAAGATGGTAAAGTGACCGTCAAGTCGCTGGCTGCTGGTAGCAAACTTTATGAAGAAAATATTCGGCGAGTAGAATTATTGGGATACGGAAAGGTCGATTTTGTACGTACGGCAGAGGGGTTGCGGGTGACATTACCGACTCAGCCATTGAATCAGATTGCGCCTGTACTGAAGATTATGAAATGATAAAATGGAAGGATATAGAGTAAAAGAATATAGGATGCCCGTCAAGCGCTACTGCCAGACATTGGATTTGAAAAACAATCCGGAACTGATAGCGGAATACCGGGAAATACATAGTCGTGAAAAGGCTTGGCCGGAGATTCGGGAAGGTATTCGGTCGGTCGGGATTCTGGAGATGGAGATTTACATCATCGGCAGCCGCCTGTTCATGATTGTGGAAACACCATTGGATTTTGACTGGGATACCGCGATGAAACGCCTGGCTCAATTGCCCCGGCAGGCCGAATGGGAAGACCATGTAGCCCGTTTTCAGGAATGTGTGCCGGGCAGCACTTCTGCCGAAAAATGGCGGTTGATGGAACGAATGTTTTATTTGTATGAATCTTAAATAAAATGACTATGCAATACCATGAAATTGGAAAAACGGGAATGAAAGTTTCTTCCCTGAGTTTTGGAGCTTCTTCTTTAGGAGGAGTATTCCATGACATTAAAGAAAAAGAGGCCTTGGAGGCGGTGTTTACAGCTATCGATTTGGGAATGAATTTTATAGATGTGTCACCTTATTACGGGCATTACAAGGCGGAGACCGTGTTGGGAAAGGCGTTGAAGGATATTCCACGCGACAAGTATTACCTCTCCACGAAGGTGGGACGTTACGGAAAAGATGGCGTGAATACGTGGGATTATTCCGGCAAACGGGCTACGGAGAGTGTGTACGAAAGCATGGAACGCCTGCATATTGATTACATCGATTTGATTAACGTGCATGATATCGAGTTCGCCGATTTGAACCAGGTGGTGAATGAAACTCTGCCAGCCTTGGTGGAACTGAGAGAAAAAGGGGTGGTAGGCCATGTGGGCATTACCGACCTTCAGCTGGAGAACCTGAAATGGGTGATTGACCATGTGCCGGACGGTACGGTGGAATCGGTGTTGAACTTTTGTCATCACTGCCTGTGTGACGACAAGCTGTTGGATTTCCTGGATTATTTTGAATCGAAAGGTATCGGCGTCATCAATGCCTCTCCGTTGTCTATGGGATTGCTGACGGAAAGAGGCGTACCGGCTTGGCATCCGGCACCCCAGCCGCTGGTAGAGGCCTGTCGGAAGGCGATGGAACATTGCAAAGCCAAGCATTATCCCATTGAGAAGCTGGCCATGCAGTATGCAGTCAGCAATCCGCGGATTGCCACTACATTGTTCAGTACGGCCAATCCGCAGAATGTGAAGAAGAATGTAGCGTATATCGAGGAACCGATGGATGAGGAATTGGTACGTGAAGTGCGGGAAATCATCGGCAACCAGTTCCGCGTGAGCTGGGCTAACTCATAAAGGAGGAAGTTGTATATGGGGTTGATTATAGATGCACATTCTCATTTATGGTTGAAGCAGGATACGGTGGTTGATGGACTGCCTATCCGTACCTTGGAGAATGGGCGGTCATTGTTTATGGGGGAAGTGCGTCAGATGCTTCCCCCGTTTATGACCGACGGGGTGAACAGTGCCGAAGTATTCCTGTCGAACATGAATTATGCGCAGGTGGCTGCGGCAGTGGTGACACAGGAGTTTATCGACGGTTTTCAGAATGATTATCTGGAGGAAGTCGCTGCCCGCTATCCCAACCGGTTCTTTGTGTGCGGTATGTGCGAATTCCGCAAACCGGGTTTTCTGGAGCAGGCGCGTCAGCTCATTGCTCGCGGGTTCCGGGGTATTAAGATACCGGCTCAGCGGCTGTTGCTGAAAGAAGGCCGTGTGTGGCTGAACAGTGAGGAAATGATGCAGCTGTTCCATTTGATGGAACAACACGGAGTATTGCTTTCCATCGACATGGCCGACGGGGCTACGCAGGTGGGTGAGTTGGAAGAGGTGATTCAGGAATGTCCTGACCTGAAAGTGGCCATTGGCCATTTCGGGATGGTGACCACTTCCGGTTGGACGGAGCAAATCAAGCTGGCGCGCCATCCGAATGTGCGTATTGAGTCGGGCGGTATCACCTGGCTGTTCAACGACGAGTTTTACCCGTTCAAGGGGGCTATAAGGGCCATTCGGGAGGCAGCCGATTTGGTTGGTTTCGAAAAACTGATGTGGGGGTCGGACTATCCGCGGACGATTACCGCCATTACGTATCGGATGTCGTACGATTTCGTGAGCAAGTCGAAGGAACTGACAGACGAGGAGAAAGCCCTGTTCCTTGGAGAGAATGCCCGCCGTTTTTATGGTTTCCAGAAGTTGCCGGAACTTCCTTATGTCAAGAATATGTCGGAATAAGTGAAAAAGCAGGATACGATGAAAAACAAAAGTTATACACTTCCGCTGGCACTGGTGTTCAGCTTGTTCTTTTTGTGGGCCATCAGCAGCAACCTGCTGCCTACCATGATCCGGCAGCTGATGAAGACCTGTGAGCTGAATACCTTTGAAGCCTCTTTTACGGAAACGGCCTACTGGCTGGCTTATTTTATTTTCCCGATACCGATTGCCATGTTCATGAAGCGTTACAGCTACAAGGCGGGTATTGTGTTTGGATTGTTCCTGGCAGCCGTGGGAGGCTTGTTGTTCTTTCCGGCAGCCATCTTGAAAGAATATTGGGCGTATCTGTGCATCTTCTTCATTATTGCCACCGGGATGTGTTTCCTGGAGACAGCGGCCAATCCGTATGTCACGGCGTTGGGTGAGGCGGCTACTGCTCCCCGGCGCCTGAACCTGGCGCAGTCGTTCAACGGGCTGGGTGCCTTCATCTCGGCCATGTTCTTGAGCAAACTGGTGTTGAGCGGTACTCATTATACGCGCGAAACGTTGCCTGCGGATTATCCAGGCGGATGGGACGCTTATATCCAGTTTGAAACGGATGCCATGAAAACTCCTTATCTGGCGCTGGCCGTATTGTTGCTGCTCATTGCCGTGGTATTCCTTTTTGCCAGACTGCCGAAGATTGGCGACGAAGGTCACCGTGAGTCGGTTAAGGAAAAACTGATAGATTTTGGGGTATGGAAACGGTCGCATCTGCGCTGGGGAGTAATTGCCCAGTTCTTCTATAACGGCGGGCAGACGGCCATCAACAGCCTGTTTCTGGTGTACTGCTGTACGTATGCAGGCATTTCGGAAACCGTGGCTACCACGTATTTTGGATTATATATGCTGGCTTTCCTGCTCGGACGATGGATTGGTACCGGACTGATGATTCGTTTCCGTCCGCAGGACATGTTGCTGGTGTATGCACTGGTGAACGTGGTGCTGTGTCTGCTAGTGACCGTGTGTGGCGGGCGGACCGGGCTGTATGCCATGCTGGGCATCTCCTTCTTTATGTCCATCATGTATCCCACACAGTTCTCGCTGGCATTGAAAGGGTTGGGCGACCAAACCAAGAGCGGGGCCGCTTTCCTGGTGATGGCCATTGTGGGAAATGCCTGTCTGCCTCAGTTCACGGCCTATCTGATGCATGTCAATGCGCAGATGTATCATGTGGCTTATCTTGTTCCGATGGTTTGTTTCCTGTTCTGTGCCTATTATGGCTGGAAGGGATACAAGGTGTTGGATTAAAATAGAAACGTAGAATTAAAAATAAAAAGAAAATGAAAGCTGTTCAAATTGCAGCTCCCCAGCAAATGGCGGTCGTGGAGATTGAAAAACCCGAACTGCACGAAGGGGAGATATTGGTAAAGATTGAGTATGTAGGTTTTTGTGGTTCCGACTTGAATACGTATCTCGGACGGAACCCGATGGTGAAGATGCCGGTCATTCCGGGACATGAAGTCGGTGCCGTGATAGAAGCCGTAGGGGCAGGAGTACCCGACAGTTTCAAGAAGGGCATGAGTGTGACGCTGAACCCTTATACGAATTGCGGCAAGTGTGCTTCGTGCCGGAACGGACGAGTGAACGCTTGTGAACACAATGAAACCCTCGGTGTGCAGCGTCAAGGGGTAATGTGTGAATATGCCGTACTGCCCTGGAACAAGGTGATTCCGGCAGAGGGTATTTCTGCCCGCGACTGTGCCCTGATTGAGCCGATGAGTGTGGGCTTCCATGCCGTGTCACGTGGACAGGTGGTCGACAACGAACTGGTGATGGTCATTGGTTGCGGAATGGTCGGTATGGGAGCCATCGTACGTGCGGCCTTACGCGGTGCCACGGTGATTGCCGTCGACCTGGATGACGAGAAATTGGCATTGGCCCGTAAAGTGGGTGCTTCGTATGTGATTAATTCACGGACAGAGAACGTGCATGAACGGGTGCAGGAGTATTCTGGTGGAATGGGTGCCGATGTGGTAATCGAAGCGGTAGGAAGTCCGGCTACTTATGTAATGGCAGTTGATGAAGTCGGCTTTACTGGTCGGGTGGTTTGCATTGGTTATGCCAAGAGTGGAGTGGAATTCCAGACGAAGTTTTTCGTACAGAAGGAACTGGACATTCGGGGCTCCCGAAATGCACTTCCCGCCGATTTTCGCGCTGTAATACACTATATGCAGACAGGAAATTGTCCGGTTGAGAAACTTATTTCAAGAATCGTCCTGCCGGAAGGGGCTGCAGAGGCCATGTCCAGTTGGGCTGCCAATCCAGGTAAAGTATTCCGTATCTTGGTCAAGTTTGCCTGATGAACACTTTGTTTTATTCCTAATCCATTGAACCATTAGCCTTTTTGGCTTGTTCTTTAGTAGAGTATCCCCCGGCCTTTAAGAAAGTTGGGGGATACTTTTATCAGAATATTTAAAGACAAAAGAGTAAGGTAAATGAGATTAATTATGAGCGATAGGCCACTGGAGGTCACATTGCGTGATGATGCACGTATGAAATACATTGATTTGTCCTCATTGAAGATTGCGAACTGCATGGGATGTTTCGGGTGCTGGACAAAAACGCCAGGACGTTGTGTGATTCGTGATGATGCCACGACAGTATATCCGTATATAGCCCAAAGTGAGGAACTTCTTTATGTCAGCCGTGTCAAATATGGAGGATATGATACGGTGATGAAGACCATGCTGGAACGTGCAATTCCTGTCCAGCAGGCATTCTTGCGTATCTTTAAGGGGGAGACACACCATGTGCAGCGCGCAGTATCGATGAAAAAAGCCACTATTTTGGCCTATGGATGTATGTCTTCGGAAGAAGAGGATATTTTTCGAAGGCTGGTTGCCCGAAATGCGCACAACATGAGTTTTGAGAGTTACGAGGTTTTGTTTGTAGAAGAAACCAAGGTTGCCGATAGGGTGAAAAAAATTATTGAGCAATGGGGAAAGTAATGATGGTAAATGGGAGTCCACGGGCTCCGAAATCAAATTCACGGCATTATGCTGAGATATTTGCCCGGTATTGTCCGGCAGAATGTGATTATTTTGTGTTATCCAGAAACAATCATGAAGACTTGTGTCGCAGGATGAAAGATTATACGGATGTGTTGTTCGTCTTTCCGCTTTATGCAGATGCTCTTCCAGTGGGATTTCTTGGTTTTTTAAAGTTTCTGGAAAAGAATCCTCCCTGTAAGAAGCCTGTTGTGTCTCTGCTTATTAATTGCGGTTTTTTGGAATACCAGCAGAGCGACGTAGCAGTCAGTATGATGAAGCTTTTCTGTCGTCAGTGTGATTATGAGATGGGTTCCATCCTGATGCTGGGTAGTGGTGAGGCCATTTTGCGGACTCCGTTTAAGCCGTGGGCCGTGTGGAGCATCCGGAAACTGGCCCGGTCGGTGGGCAACGGAAATTACCGGCTGTTTCAAATGACCATGCCGTTGTCCAAGAGACTGTTTCTGATGGCCTCCACCTATTACTGGACACGTTATGGTCGGAAGTTTGGTGTCACAAAGCAACAGATGCAGACCATGCAGATAGAGTGATGTCTCTTTGAACAAAGTGTTAGCGTATGAGGTTGTCACAGGGAAGTACATAAATTTTATGCGGGGCCTTCCCTTGACTTTCCAGAACTTTGTTCTTCAGCCAGTTGTTCAAATCTTTCCATGCTTTTGATTTTTGCAGTCCGGTCAGGTTGCCATATTCCGTACGTGTAATGAACGGATGCTGTTTCAAATAATCCCTCAAGAGGCTGAGGCGTTCTGCTTCTGTGTAGCGGGTGGAACTTTGCTTGAACTTCCATGCAGCCTTGGCCCGTGTCAGTTGTTGTCCTCTGCATCTTTGATTGAAACTTTTGGCCGTGCGGAACCGTACTTTGTTAAAACGGATGTTCTGTGCATGTATTTCTCCTTCATCCGTGATTTCTTTTTCTGCTTTCAGGTTGGCTACAGCGTATGCCATGTGTCCTATTTCTACACATTCCCCTTTGGAAATATAATAAGCAGTCCATCTTTCTATTTCTTCCATGACTCCGATGACAGTTCCTTCCTTGAAGCCGGAAGAGCGGGCTATTTGTCTGATGATTTCACTGAAGGGTACAGCCCCTCTGGTTACGAGCTTCGGGTAAAGTTTCGGATTCTGTGCATCACTTTTTGTACCGGGTACGGGAAGAAAATCGTATAATGCTTCCATGTTTTTTAGATGATTTATAGTTAATATTTATGTCTCTGCTGCTGAAAACGTAAGTTTCGTATGGTGGAAACGTAGGTTTCTGCTTGGGAAAACATACGGTTCACATGAGCGAAATCTATTATGCTACAAGGCAAATATAGAAAAAGGCTTCGGCGCTTTGTAGACATTTGAAGAGATACGTACACTTAAGAGGTTATTATGAGTAAAAATTCCGCTTGTTTTAATATTTATTTGATTAAAGTCTTATAGCTGATAAAATAAGATGGATAAAAATATGTCATATTATAGTTTTTGTGTACTTTTGCAATCAGATTTATTAGAGAGTAAATAGGGTTTATGAATATATATTCATTTTGTATGATTATAGGTATTAGCAATCGGGATTGGGTATTTCGTAATGTAAAGTCACGTGATTCTTTCTGAAAGGAGTAGATAGAAAGGTGGGACTTTCCTGATTTTGTATTTTCTGATTTATGTTTAAGCACATTCACGGATTGTGAATGGAAGATAATTTTGTCCGGTTTCGTCGTGTGACGAAGCGGGATAGATTGTTGATGTGTGGTCGAAATTTTTTTTTATTTAATCATTAATTTTTATTTTACAGACAAAAGATGAAAAGATTTAGTCTTTGGTTACTCTTTTTTGCTGTATTAGGTGTTCAATCAGTCTTGGCCCAGTCGTATAGGGTGAAGGGTAATGTCGTGTCGAAAACCGACAATGAACCGTTGATTGGAGTATCTATTCTGCAAAAAGGAACTACTAATGGTGTGGTTACTGACATTGACGGTAACTATGAGCTGCAGATTCAGGGTGGCGAAGCTACTTTGGTCTTCTCTTATATCGGTATGCAAACGCAGGAACTGAAGGTGAATGCTAAGACAGGCATACTGAATGTGGTTATGACAGACGATTCACAGATGATGGACGACGTGGTGGTCGTGGCATACGGTGTTCGTAAAAAGGGAACCATTGCGGGTTCTGTGTCTACCGTGAAGAGTGAAAAGTTGGAAAATGTTCCTACAGCCAGTTTCGATCAGGCATTACAGGGACAAACTCCAGGTTTGACTGTCATTGCAGCTTCCGGTGAACCTAGCCGAGCAGCAACTTTCCAGATTCGTGGTACAAACTCTATCAATTCAGGAACGACTCCGCTTTTTATCCTGGATGGGGTACCTATCGAATCTTCCAGTTTCAATGCATTGAACCCTAGTGATATAGAGAGTATTTCTGTGTTGAAGGACGCTTCTTCCACTTCTATTTATGGAGCACGTGCAGCCAACGGTGTGGTAGTGATTACGACGAAGCGCGGACGTGATATAGGTAATGCAAAAGTTACTTTCCGTGGACAGTGGGGATTCTCTCAGTTGGCTGGAAACAACTGGAACCTGATGAATACTGCAGAGCGTATTCAGTATGAAAAGGAAATCGGATTGGATCTTGGAGATGACTTTTATAATAAGGTAAAGGATATTGATGTAAACTGGATGGATGAGGTGTTTAATAACAATGCCCCTTCACAGAGTTACGAGCTGTCTGTCAATGGAGCCACAGAGAAAACCAATTATTATGTATCAGGGGGCTTCTTTGATCAGGATGGTATTACAATTGGCTCCTCATTCAGCCGTTATAACCTTCGTGCCAACGTGGAAAACCGGGCAAAGGACTGGCTGAAACTGGGTACCAACACGTTGCTGGCCTATGAAGAGATGGAACAGGCTGAGGACGGAGAATATACTTTGTATGCGCCGATTTCGGCTTCTCATTTCATGCTTCCTTATTGGAATCCGTATAATGCGGATGGAACATTGGCTTCACAGAATGAGGGTGAATGGACTGGGACAGGACAGAATCCGATTGAATGGATGGAGAATAATCCGGTGAAACATAAGGTCTACAAAGTTATTTCTTCTCTTTATGCGGAAATTACTCCGATTGAAGGGCTGACCATTCGTTCACAGTTCGGTGCGGATTATTCACACTCCACTACTTTCATGCAGTCGTTCCCGAGTTATATTTTGAATAATAACTCAGGTTCTGCAGGTAGAGCCTCTACCGATGGATTGACATTGACCATTACGAATACGGCCAACTATCATTTCAACCGAGACAACAAGCATGATTTTAATTTTATGATTGGACAGGAAGGAGTAAATTATCATTATGAAACTTTCCAGGTGGTAGCCGACGGTCAGACCAACGATGCCTTGACCAATCTTTCTGCCGGCTCGTACGCTACGACATGGATGGATTCGACCACTGATTATGGCTTCCTTTCTTTCTTTGGAAGAGCTGAATACAATTATGACAGCAAGTATTATGCTGATTTCTCTATTCGTGCAGACGCTTCTTCCCGTTTTGGTAAGGATAACCGTTGGGCAGGATTCTGGTCTGTCGGACTGATGTGGGATTTCAAGAAGGAAGATTTCTTTAAGAAATATGACTGGCTGACGAACGGGCAGTTGACTTTTAGTACGGGTACCTCCGGTAACTCTTCTATTTCCAACTATGAACATCTGGCTTTGGTGACAGGAGATTCCAATTATATGGGTGAGACCGGTCTTACTCCTTCACAGCGTGGAAATGAGAATCTGACATGGGAAAAACTGTGGACAACCAACATCGGACTTCGCTTAGGATTCTTCAATCGTGTGAACTTTACGGCAGAATTCTATAACAAGCTTACTACCGACATGCTGATGCAGGTACCTGTAAGCTATGCCGACGGAGGTTATGGCTCTTATTGGGACAACGTGGGTGCAATGGTGAACCGTGGTATTGAACTGTCGGTAGATGCCGACCTTATCCATACCAAGAATTTCACATGGAACGTGTTTGCCAATGCTTCGTTCAACAAAAATAAACTGACGGAACTTTACAATGGTATAGACCAGTATGTAGACAGTAATGTCAACATGTATGCGGTGGGACACGATGTGTCGAATTTCTATATGGTACGTTATGCAGGTGTCAATCCGGCCAATGGAGATGCATTGTGGTATACAAAGGATGGAGAAATCACAAATGTCTTCAGTGAAGAAAACCGTGTGCTGATTGAAGGCAAGAGTTTTGTGGCTCCTTGGCAGGGAGGTTTTGGAACCAATCTTTCGTGGAAGGGGATTACTCTTTCTGCTCAGTTCAGCTGGATGGCCGACCGTTGGGTATACAACAACGACCGTCTGATGGATGAAAGTAACGGACTTTATACTTCCTATAATCAGTCCAGACGCTTGCTGTATAATCGCTGGAAGGAACCAGGTGACGTGACAGATATTCCAAGACATGGAGTGACTCCGCAGTTTGATACCCATTATCTTGAAAATGCGTCTTTCCTGCGTCTGAAGAATCTGATGATTGCCTATAATTTCCCTAACAGCTTGTTGGGAAAAACACACTTCTTTGATGCAGCCCGGATTTTTGTTCAAGGACAGAACCTGCTGACATTTACGAAGTTTACCGGTCTTGACCCTGAGGTCAGCTCAAATATATACCGGGCACAATACCCTATGACACGTCAGTTTACCTTGGGTGTGGAGTTGAACTTTTAAAAAAAGATGAAGACAATGAGAAATATTAGAATATATTTATTAGGTGTTGCGACAGCACTGCTTTCAACCTCCTGCTTGGATAAGGAACCAACTCATGCCATCCTTGCCGACCATGCGATTACTACCGTGGAAGAAGCAAATCAGGCGGTAGTAGGTATCTATGCAGACTACAAGAGCCAGTATCTTTATAGTGGAAACCTGACACTGTTGCCTGATATCCAGGCCGATCTGGTGTATGCCGTGAACGGATATTCAAATACGTACGGAGATATATGGCGTTGGAACATCAATCCGACCAACTCGGATATAGAAGCGGTGTATGGTACGCTTTATAAAGTGATTGGTGACTGCAATTTCTTCTTTGAGCAAATCGCAAAATGGGAAAATACCTTGGTGGATGACGATGCGTATGACCGTTTGCAGGGATTTAAAGGAGAAGTCTACTTTGCCCGTGCGTTAGCCTATTCTGAACTGATTAAATGTTTCTGCAAGGCATACGACCCGGCTACCGCAAAGGATGAACTAGGTGTGGTACTTGTTTCAAGCTACTCCAATCCGGGAGAGATGAAGCGTGCTTCTTTATACGATTCCTATCAGTTTGTGTTGAATGATCTGGCAAAGGCTGCAGAAGCTCTTGATTCGGATCAGGATGAAGATGCGGCTAATCTTTACAATACGCCTTACTTCACTTACTATACAGTGCAGGCGCTGTATGCACGTGTATATTTGTATATGCAGGATTGGGACAATGCCATTGAAGCGGCTTCCAAGGTGATAGACAGCAATAAGTTCTTGCTCTCGGATGCAAATACCGTTTATACCGGGAACTATTCTTATTACGACTACATGTGGCAATATGATCAGGCTACAGAAATTATCTGGAAAGTAGGGTTCACCAATACTTCTTATGGCGGTAAGCTTGGACAGGTGTTCTTGAATTATGACTTTTCAACTTATCGTCCGGATTATGTGCCGGGAAGTGCGGCACTTTCTCTGTACCAGACAGGAGATTTGCGTTATAATGCTTTCTTCGGAACGACAACTACCGGATATAGTCATGGCTTGACCTGGCCGTTGCTTATCAAGTATCACGGTAATCAGGATTTCATCAACAACTACAACATTCTTCATGTGAGCATGCCGAAAGTGTTCCGCTTGTCTGAACAGTATCTGATACGTGCAGAGGCTTACTGTCGTAAGAAACAGTTTGACAAGGCGATGACGGATGTACAAACTTTGCGTAAGGCCCGTATCTCATCGGAAGGTTCTTCTTCCTTGAACCTGACAGAAGACAACTGGCTGGAGAATATCAGTAACGAACGGGTTCGCGAACTGTATATGGAAGGATTCCGTCTGAATGACTTGAAGCGTTGGGGTAAAGGTTTTACACGTACACCTCAGACACAGAGTGTGAGCGACGGAAGCAGCTTGAAGATAGATGCGAACAATCCGCTGTTTGTATGGCCTATTCCACAGCATGAATTGGATTTGCCGGGATCGGCAATTGAGCCTAATGAAAGTAACAAATAATCTATTAAACATTCGATAATAATCATGAAACGACTTTTGAAAAATTGGGGTATGCTTTTCTTTGCACTCTCTGTCATGGCTGGGTGTAGTGAGGAAAATGCGACCTATAGCGGTCCGGATTATGTGATGTTCTCTGATACGCTTCAGACCATCGCCGTACAGAGCGACGATACGTATTATGACATTCCGGTAACAGCGACTACAGCTTGCGATTATGATCGTACTTATTCTGTTGAAGTCGTAGACAAAGGAAGTAATGCCATTGAAGGAGTGCATTACGATCTTCAGTCAAACAATGTGACGATTAAAGCAGGAGAACGGACATCTTCCATCAAGATACGTGGACATTATAATAACTTTGAAGATACAGATTCCATTGGGGTCATGTTGCGACTGACTGCCGACAAAGATAAAATCTGGGATTTGTATGGACGCGATACAAAAGTAGTGTTGGTCAAGGTTTGCCCGTTTGATATCAATACGTTTGTCGGGTATGCTGTGCTTACTTCTACTTTCTTCACCGATTATATGCAGACTACAGAAATGCGGTTGTTGACTACGGAGAAGGACCCGGAAGTAGAAAACGGTATTATTCTGAAGAATTTCTTGTATGATGGGTATGACATTAAGGTTTCGTTTAATACCGACAATCCGTTGCAGCCTCTTCTGGAGATGGAACCGCAAGTGGTTGGTTCTACAGTGGAAGCTTTTCAAGGAAGTTGGCACGGAGACGACAAGCTACGTGTCATGAATGCCACAGGTGCAATCTCTTATTATAATGTATGTCAGAACTTCTTCTTCCAATACATGACGTTCTATGTAAACGGAGTAGGTACCGTAGGAACTTATGCCAATGTGGTGGAATGGATTTCCAAAGAGGAATATGATTATCTGAAGAAACAAGGGTATTAATAATGTTAATCTACTTATTGGATATGAATGTGATAAAAAATATATCTATACTTAAGCGGTTCTGTCTGTTGGCTGCATTGATGTGTATAATGGCGGCCTGTTCCGATGAGGAAGAAGCCGTGGCACCGTCATTCCCTGAACAGGAGATTGTGGAGGCTGTTACTCCTGGAACTGCGCATACGCTTTCTTTTACTGCAAACCTGGACTGGAAGGTGACTTCTTCCGCTTTGTGGTGTAAGTTCTCCAATGGTCTGACTTCTATTTCCGGTGAAGCTGGAGAAGTGTCTTTACCGCTCACAATTTCAGATGAGGCGTGGTCGGTGAATGAACTGACGGTGGACATTACGTTGATAATGGGTAATGAGGAAAAAGTGATAGCCAGATACATCCGTACTGGAAAGGATTTAGCCGTGATGGATGTGGATGGAAATGCCTATAATGCGGAGAATAAACTTACGTTGTCGTATGTGAACAATGACGTCATTAATGGAACTTTTTCCGTGGTGACCAATTTTGCCTGGGAACTGAAAGATGCTCCGGAATGGCTGGCAATAGATTTACCTTTAAAAGTGAAAGCCAACCAGAAGTTTGATTTGTCGGTCCAGCTGAACAACGGTTATCTGACTGAAGTACAAGAAGGAGTACTAAGATTTTATGAACAGAACAGTGACCGCTATTATGATGTGCCGGTCTGCTATTCAGGAATGCCGGAAGGGGTTATCCGGGTAGATGGACTTGGTTCTGCCTGGAACTGGACGGTGTCATTGGATGGAAGTCAGTACTGGCAGGCAGCCTTGACAGAAGGAGATGAAGATGTAGAGAAAAAATTCTTCCCTCTGTCATTTAATGTACTCGCTCAAAACAATGAATATGTAATCCGTTGCTTGGGTGAAGAGAACGGCTGGATGAATATCGATGAGAACTTGTTCTATCAGTGTAAAGATGACCAGCATGGAAATCTGACATTGAGTGATTTCCAGGAAAATGGTGGGGCTAAGAGAAAAGGATACATTTTGGCCTTCCCTAAAAAAGATTATGATGAAATTTCTCATCAGGGAACCTGGCCGGATCGCAACACGTTATTGGATGCTTCAGGCAAGGATGTTTCTGAAGATGTCATCAAATATGTGATTATGTCTTTTGAACAAGAAGGTACACAGACTTCTTCTGTGGCTCCTGTCAAAGTCAATGTAAATGGAGAAGGAGACGTAGAAGCCACACAGGGCCTCGGAAATATCATGAATCCGGATGTGTTGGATGCTATCAGTCAGTTGTATTTTGCTGATGAAGCAAATAAGAATAATTACATCTTTAATTATTCAGTGCCTGCAGGAAGCTTCGTGACAATTACTCCTTATATAAAGAACTACTTTGGAGAAAATGCCGCTATAGGTTCATGTGAACTCAGAACTTTCTCTAATCCTTATGAGTCTAATACATCTATAGAAGTAAATAAGGAAGGAGAGACCTATGAAGACAGCAATGTCTATTTCATGTGTGGAGATGAACCGTTGATTGTAATCTTCAAAGATGAAAACATGATGATTTGTAAAGTGCTGATATTAAATGTAGAATAAAATGCATGTTATGATGAAAAAATTACGAAATATAAGTTTTATCTGTATCAACCTGATACTCTTGTCGCTCTTGTGCTTTTCATCTGGATGTAAGGATGAAAATGACGAGTTGCCAGCCGGTAGCGGTTATGTACAGTTTAAGGTGTACAAAAGTGCATCTTATGCAAAAAATGTAGCTTCGCGTGCGAACGCCAATGTGCTCGATTCTCTTTATGAAGCAGCCAAAGTGAAAGTGGTGTTGAGAAGCAATGATTTTGAGTTTTCTCAGACAATGGCTTTGCATGCATACGATGCGGAGAACGCGGAATATGGTATGCGCAGTGACAAGTTGGAATTGCAGGAAGGTGAATATACGCTTGTAGGATTTTATTTGTATAACAGAGCCGAAAAGGAAATCTACGTGGGTTTGCCTGCCGAAAAGGCTACGTTCTGTGTTACAGGTGGAGGACTGGTAGTACAAGACTTGCTGGTAGATGCTATCAGCAGAGGTAGAGTCAAATTCCAGTTGGTAAAGAATATTCTTAGCCGAGGTGTGGATGATGCGGAAAAAGCTTATCCCTTCAGTAGTATTGACAAGGTAGATATCCGGGTAAAGAATGTTGATACCAAAATCGAACAGGAATTTAAATCATTGAAGGTAACGTATGAAGAAGATTTCGATGGTAGTGGGACCGGATATCGTACTTCAGTGGGTAAGATTGATTCTCTTGTCACGATTGAAGCAGGTACTTACCAGGTAATGTCGTATACGGCCTATAAGGGTAGTGACATTTTGCAGTATTTCAATGACGAGGTGTTGAAAGAATCTGTTTTTACGGTGACAGACAATTCGCAGACCAATGCGGATGTGCCGGTCACACTGATTGAATCGGCACCCAATATCAAGGACTATGTTGCCTTGAAAGCCATTTGGGAAAAGATGGGAGGTGAAAACTGGTATTACCGTGGACAAACTTACCCTGCAGGTGTAAACTGGAGTTTTGACGACAAGGATATTGATATGTGGGGCGATCAGCCGGGCGTTGTGCTTGATGCCAACGGCCGTGTAACCTCATTGTCTATCGGTGATTTTGGTGCAGTAGGTATGGTGCCTGCTGAAATTGGCCAGTTAAGCGAACTGAATACTCTGGCTTTGGGTACGCATAATGATTTGCTTGGTTTTGACAACAAAGACCCTCTGACCAGTTTGAAGGGACAGTTGACAGCCAACGATTTGAAGGCGATACGTAATGACTATATGGATCATTTTGTAGCTCACGACATACGGGAAGATTTGTCTTCTCCTTTGCAGTTGGGTATGGAAATAAAAGGGGACTACAAACGTAAGACGACACGTAAAGGAATCACGACGAAAGATGTGTCTTGGGGTGATTTGACCAATGGCATTACAGGCATTCATCCAGCCATCGGAAAATTGAAAAAGCTGGAAATCTTCTATGTAGCCAATGCACCTATCACAGCTTTGCCGGAAGCTACGGTAGGAAATGAGGAGGAAGAACCGGGTTTTGCCGGTTTGACAGCTCTTACCGACCTGGAAATTTATAATTGCCCGAAAATGAAGACCTTCCCTTCCGTGATAGCTCAGCTTCCGGAATTGGTTCAGTTGAATATGGCGATGAACAAGCAGTTGTCTTCTGACGAATTCAATAAGGGACTGAAAGAACTGGTTACAGGAAAGTCAAAAGAGAAGGTTCAGATTCTTTATTTGGGATACAACAATATTTCTGAGTTGCCGAAAGAAGTGTCCAACATGGTAAAATTGGGTAAGATTGACATTGTGAACAACAAGTTGAAAAAGGTTCCTGCCTTTGGGGCGAATGTAAACCTGGTGCAGGCTGCTTTTGATTACAATGAAATTGAGACCATTGAAAGTCAGAATGGGATTTTCTGTGGGATGGATGATGTGGAATCATTGTCATTCTCTCACAATAAGTTGACTCAATTGCCTGATATTTTTGATGTGAAATCCATCTATACCATGGCCTCTGTCGATTTTTCTTATAATGAAATTGACGATGCTGGTCTTGAAGGTTTTAGCGGAATCAATGCCGGTGAACTTTCTTTGGCTGGAAATAAACTTAAAAAATTCCCTAAGCAGTTGTTTAAGACAGGTTCTCCGCTTACAGTGCTTAACTTGAGTGCCAATCAGATTTCTGAGTTCAATAAGGGAGACCTGACAGGTTCAAAGACTTATCTGTTGACTACGCTTGATTTGACTTATAATCGTTTGAGCAAGCTTCCGGACGATTTTGACGGGCACACCTTGCCTTATTTGTATGGATTGGATCTTAGTGGAAACCGTTTGACTGCTTTCCCTTGGGGGGCTGCCAACATTTCTTATCTGACCGTACTTTCATTGCGTAATCAGCGGGATGATGCGGGCAACAGAGTTTACGAAGAATGGCCGGAAGGTATCTACCAGCACATTGGTTTGAGAGCTTTGTTCTTGGGTGGAAATAATATTGGAAAAGTGCCTGATACGGAAACGATATCTTATTTGATTTATACTCTTGATGTGAGTGACAATCCGAACTTGATATTGGATGTTTCAGATGTTTGTGCGTATATAAAGGCCGGTATGTATACTCTAATTTATGATCCGACTCAAGATATCCGTGGTTGTGATGCCTTGGATTTGGAGTGATGAACAACTAGATAAAAAGAGCTAAAATGAAAAATAATATCAAATATTTTGTAACAGGATTATTTTCTGTACTCACTCTCTGTTTTTATTCATGTAAGGAGGATGACGAAATCACATCTGAATTTTCATTGGATAAAGAGGAAATCGCCGTTGGTGAGAATGGCGGAATAGAGATTGTAAATGTAGGTGGAAATGTGAAATGGCAGACTACAACCGACGCTACATGGGTACGGGTAGTTCCTTCTAGTGGAGTAGGGGCTGCAAGTTGTGAGATTCAAGTAGATTCATCAGTCGTTGCCGATTTCAGAAATGCTGAGATTCAGTTTATGGCACAAGGGCTGGCTGCACCTAAAATCTTGAAGGTGGTGCAGGCAGGTTATGCCAAAGGTGTGTTTGTGGAGAATGCAGACCAGGAGATTGTCATTGAAAACTCAGCAGAATACGGAAAGCGTTATTATGATCTTCAGATGACGGCAAATACCAATTTTTCTGTGAGCGTGACCTCTGAAGGGAATTGGCTGAGATATAAGGATAAAGTTCCTGCCTATGATTATGGCGATCGTCCGCGTACATTTACTCAGCGGTTTGAATGGGATATCAATGTATCGGAAGCAGAACGGACAGCACAGATTACGATAACTCCTGCAGAAGGAGAGCCTGTAGTGCTTCAGGTACGGCAGAAGTCGGCTCCGAAGATTACAGATGACCGTGCGGGAGACTCACTGGCTCTGTTGTCTATCTACAAAAGCATGAATGGAATGCTGGGATGGAATGACGGAGAAAATATGATGTATTGGGATGGTGTGGAACTTTGGAAAGCAACCGACGGAGTAAGCAAGGATATGATCGGACGCGTGAAATCGGTTACATTCCGTTTGTTTGAGATATACGAATCATTGCCTTATCAGGTGAGATATTTGAAAACTGCCCGGTCTATTACCTTTACCGGTAATGCCAATACGTTTATCAAGAGCATCAAACTGGGACCGGAAATCTGTGAGTTAGCTCAGTACAATAATCTGAAAGAACTGACAATTAGTGCATACGGATTAACTGCATTGCCTGATAACTTTAAGGATTTAGGAAAGAATTTGGAGTTGCTTGATTTGAGTAGCAATAACTTTGAAGATGGGCTGGAAGTCATCAACAAAGCGAACTTCCCGAAACTGAAGGTTTTGCGTCTGAATAAAATTAATCGTTATGATACCACAAAAGACTTGAGTCAGGTGGAAGATAATGATACTATCGGTTTCAGATGGTACACTGGTTTTGGAGAAGGTTTTGAATCACTCCCTGCCAAGACGAACCGTACTTTCTTCAAGAACCTGCTTCAATGGGATACTTTGGAAGAATTGTCATTGACCATGAGCCTGCTTCAGGGTGAACTGCCTTCTGACGAAGAAGTCAGAAATATTGTTGGCGCCGACAAGGTTTATACTTGGGACTATATTTCTCAGACATTTGGAGATACAATCAAGCTGGAAGATGCTAAAAAATACCTGCTGGCAAATGGGGGTGCTCCAATGGTATGGCCAAAAATGAAATCTCTGTCATTAAATCTGAGCTTCTTGACTGGAAAGCTGCCTAAATGGTTATTGTATCATCCGTATCTGGCATACTGGAATCCATATTCCATGATCTTCCAGCAAGAATTGAGTGCCATCAATTCCAATGGAGATAAGGTAGGATTTAGCAATGAACCGACCAGCCTTAGCAATTATTCCAATACGGGATACACAGAAGGCAGCTATTATGAGGTTTATCCAGGCAGGAAACCTGATTACGAGGATAGCGGTGCGACCGAATGAGAAAGGTTTTGTTTGATTTAACGTAACATTGAAAATGAAAAAGAAATACATATTATCAGCGCTATTATGTGCGTCAGTCTTATTCTCTTGTAGCGATTCGGAAACTTTGGTTTCCGAATCGAATGGAGGAGACAATGGAAGTGCAACCATAGTCAATATCCCCGACGATGCGGTAAGTGGAGAATTGTTTATCAAGTTCAAGCCGGAAGTCGAAGAGGTATTGGATCAGGCTAATGCGTTAAGTAGAAGTGGAAAAATGTCACGCTCTTCCATTCCTTCGGTCGATGAAATTCTGGACATTGCAGGAGCATACGAGTTTCAACGGGTTTTCCCGGTGGACAAGCGTAACGAGGAACGTACACGGAAATGTGGATTGCATTTGTGGTATCTGGTGAAGTTTGATAAGAACATGGATGTGCAGAAGGTAGCACAAGACATGTCAAAACTGGCCGAAGTAGCCACAGTAGAGTATAATCACGAAATCAAGCGGGCTTATAAAACAGACCGGAAAGCCAAAGGGGTGAATCCGGTGGCATTGACAGCAGACGGTGTCACAGAACTTCCATTCAATGACCCGGATTTGAGTAAGCAATGGAGCTACATCAATGACGGAACGATTTTGGATGGAAAGGATTCTCCTGTGCAGGCGATTGCCGGATACGATGTGAATTGCAAGGAAGCATGGAAGAAATGTAAAGGAGATCCGTCGGTCATTGTGGCTGTAATGGATGAAGGAGTCATGTATAACCATGAAGACTTGAAAGGTAACATGTGGACGAACTCGGCGGAAGAACTGGGAGGAACCACAGACAATGACGGCAATGGCTATGCAGGCGACCGCTATGGATATAACTTCGTGACCGATTGTGGCCTGATTACTTATTCAGATATCAATGACCTTGGACATGGCACGCATGTGGCAGGAACCATTGCTGCCGTGAACAACAATGGGACCGGTGTATCCGGCATTGCCGGTGGAGATGGAACACCCGATTCTGGTGTAAAGATCATGTCTTTGCAGATTTTTGCAGGAAACAGCGGTTCTACTTTCTTGCAGGAGGCAAAAGCCATAAAATATGCTGCAGACAATGGGGCTGTAATTCTTCAGTGTAGTTGGGGATATAACTCCGGACGAGCCAATATCAACAATTATACGCCAGGTTATTTGTCGGATGAAGAATGGTCTGAGAATTGTGTGTTGGAGAAAGAAGTCATGGAATACTTCCTTCATAATGCTGGTGATCCAAACGGGGTGATGGAAGGCGGACTGATTATTTTTGCCGCAGGAAATGAGTATGCGCCGATGGCTGCCTATCCGGGTGCGTATAAAGACTTTATTTGTGTTGCTTCCGTAGGTCCGGATGGAACTCCGGCCCCTTATTCAAACTACAGCACACCGAGCGGTAGTGAGAATATGATTACAGCTCCAGGTGGCGACGGAGAAGGTACGAAGACAGAGGATGCAGGACTTATTTTGTCTACAATGCCGACGGCTGCCATTGAAGGGGGAGACCCGACGATGAACCAGAGTGGATATGGCTATATGGAAGGAACCTCTATGGCATGTCCTCATGTTTCTGGTGTGGCTGCATTGGGCTTGTCGTATGCAGCTAAGTTGCGTAAACATTATCGTGCAGAAGATTTCCAGAAATTACTGCTCCATTCTGTCCGTCCTTTCTCAGATGATAAACTGAGTGGGGAAAAATCATATTGGTATGGATGGGCTACATACAAGGATGCGGCTCCACACATGTCATTGAATCTGTCGAATTATCGAGGCAAGATTGGAGGCTTGATCGACGCCAATATGGTATTGAGCAATATTGAAGGAAGTGACTATAATGCTCAGCCGATGCGTGTACCTAACGTCTATGTAGCTCTTGATGGAACGAAAGTGGTAGACTTGAGCAAAATTTATGCCGATAATGTGACTGCTACTGACTTCAATGTGGTGGACAGCAATGTGGCTGCCGTTTCTTTGAAAGACAATAAACTGACGGTAAAGGGAACCAAGGTGGGAATGACCAAGGCCTCGGTGACTAGCAGTGACGGAAATACGCAGGAATTTGTCATTACTGTACGTAAGACTACTGGAAACGGATGGATGTAATTTAGGTACGGAATTTTTATGAAAACTGTAATTATCTTGATGTCAATGTGGCTTTCTGTGTCGTGCTTATCGGCACAGAAAGTATTTACTCAGCAGGAGCTTGAATCTGTGTTCAACCCCGTATTGGTGGAAAATGCACAAGCTTTGTTGCGCTTTGAGCCTATTGAGATAAATGCGGGAGTCTTGTCGGAGGATGATAAACCTCAGGTATACACTTTTACCTGTACGAATGTGAGTAAGAAAAGAATAGTCGTGACAAGAATTTCTACTACTTGCGGATGTACGGATGCTCATATCGATCATGCAGTGATGAATCCAGGTGATAAAGCGGTTGTCAGTGTGACTTATAATCCTTTCGGACAACCGGGAAAGCTCTTTACGAAAGCCTTTGTCTATACCGACATCTCTGAAAAACAACCTGTTGCCGCATTGAGTATTGTAGGCAAAGTAACTCCCTCGAGTGCTTTGTGGAAGGACTATAAATATGCAATGGGAAATTTGAGGATACGTACCAAGACGGTAAGTTTTGGGGCCGTGAGTACAGGCATGCATCGAGTGGAGAAAATTGCTTGTGCGAATGCGGGAAACGAGGTGTTGCGGATTGGTGCTGTGAAGGGATTTTTGCCTGAGTTTATTCGTCTGAGTACGGAGCCTGAGGTCTTGGAACCGGGGCAGGAGGGTTATCTGATTCTTGAACTGGATGGTGGAAAGATTCCTGGAGCTAAAGGAAAAAAACAGTTTAATGTGCTGCTTGATGGAATCTCTGCTCGTCCGTCTGACCGGACAATAAAAATTAATGTAGAAATAAAATAAATAACTTTTTAAACAAGATAGATATGATAAGATTCATATTCAGACTGATGATGTGCCTTTCGTTGTTGACAATGGTTGCATCTTGTAGCAAAGACGATGAGGCTCCGGTGGTGTATCAGGAAGTGAATTATGCCACGTTGAACGGAACCTGGATGTTGACTGAATTAAATGGAACTCCATTACAGGAAGGTCAGTATGTATATATTACGTTCAATAGAAAAGAACATACTTTTGAAATGTATGACAATATGGGAAGTATGTATTCTCATAAATCTACTGGTAGTTTTGAAATTGAAGAGGACGAGGAACTGGGATATATTCTTACGGGGGAATATGATTATTCTCATGATTTGTGGAATGAGTATATTGTTTCAGAAATGACCGATGAAACAATGAAATGGACCATGAAGGATAACAGTGAGGATGTGTCTGTGTATACACGTTGTGCAGAAATACCGGACGACATTTTGAATGGAAGCCGGAGCTTGAGATAATTGATGCCCGTCATTGACCTGGTGGTCTTTGACGGGTTTTTTTTAGGTGCGCTCGGCATGAGTCTTAATAACGGATGTAAGTTTTCAATGAACCTTAATAGCGAGAGCTATACAGTGAAGAGCTATGTCCATCGTAAGGTGGAATCTGAAGGAAGCTGTCGACAGATTTCTGGTCCGACGAACAGAAATTTCAGATAAAGCATATAGAATGCTCCATGAAGGACTGAACCAACTAATTCAATGATAGTACTGACAGTTGGATAGAATGCAGAAAACATCAGTCCAATTTGAGATAGCTTCCAGTTTAAAATTTTTTTAGACAGCCTCTACTCGATTGCCTTATTCTTTCGTGCTTATTGTAAAATGTTGTACTTTTATCGAAAAATTAGAAATTTTTCTTCTAAACAATAAAATTAGTATGCAAATGAACATTAGAAAGGCGATTTTGGTATCTTGCTGTTTGGCTTTCCTTCCAGCGTATGCACAGCATATCCCTACTTTGGAGGAGGTGGTGAATGGAGGTTTGGTAATTACAAAAGGAGAGAGCCGGGTAAACTGGCTTTCGGATGGAAGCAAGTACTCGAAAAAAGAAAAGAACCCGGCGGGAGGATATGACATCGTGTCGTATGATGCAGCCAAGAAGGATAAACGTGAAGTGCTGATACCTGCAGCTTCGTTTGTAAAGCCAGGTACTTCTGATACTCTGTCGGTCAGAAGTTTCAGTTTTGATGCCTCACGCAAGCAGGTCTTGGTTTATACAAATACCAAGCGAGTATGGCGTTACGATACTCGGGGGGACTACTGGGTGCTCAATATGCAAACAGGACAGTTGCAACAGTTGGGAAAAGATCTTCCGGAAAGCAGTCTGATGTTTGCCAAGTTCTCGCCCGATGGGACGCGGGTGGCCTACGTGAGCGGGAACAATATTTATGTGGAGAATGTGTCCGACGGGAAAATCACCCAGCTGACACACGACGGAAGCAGTACGATTGTGAATGGAACTTTTGACTGGGTGTATGAAGAGGAATTTTTCTGTCGGGACGGTTTCCGCTGGAGCCCTGACGGCAAGTACATTGCCTATTGGCAGAGCGATACGGAAGGCACCGGCTGGTTTGATATCATTAACAATGTGGATTCCCTGTACCCGAAAATCATCCGCTTCCCCTATCCAAAGGCCGGAACCACCAATTCAGCCGTGAAGGTGGGTTATGTGGCAGCTACCGGAGGTGAGACCACTTGGATTGATTTGCCCGGTGACCCCCGTCAGAATTACATTATGCGGATGGAGTTTATTCCCGAAAGCAACGACTTGTTTATCCAGCAGATGAATCGTCCACAGAATACGAACAAGGTATGGATTGCTTCCATCGGAGGTGGTGCACCCAAAAATATCCTGACAGAAATGGATGCAGCTTGGGTGGAAACCAACGACCAGGTGACCTGGCTGAAGCACAATACGTATTTTACCTGGCAGAGCGAACGGGACGGATGGCGGCATCTTTATCGGGTGAGCCGCGATGGAAAAGATATCCAGCTCATCACGAAAGGCAATTATGATTTGATTGAGCAGGTGGGCATGGACCTGAAGAAAGGGCTGGTGTATTTCATAGCCTCACCGGACAATTATACCCAGCGTTATCTGTATTCGGCTAGCTTGTTCGGCAAGGGAGAAGTGAAGCGCCTTTCTCCATTGAAGGAACAAGGGCAGCATAAATATGACATCTCTCCGGATGGGAAGTACGCCGTGCACACCTTTAGCAATGCCGTTACTCCTCCGCGAATAGAGATGGTGGCCTTGCCGTCGCACAAGACCTTGTCGGTCATTGAAGACAATGAGAAAGCACTGGCCCAGTATCAGCAGTTGAAGTTACGTCCGAAGGAATTTGTCAAGACACATTCCGGCGACTTGGTATTGGATGCCTTTATGATTAAACCGGTAGATTTTGATCCAGCAAAGAAATATCCGGTCATTATTGACGTGTATGGGGAGCCGGCCAGCTCTACGGTGCAGGACGTATGGCAGGGAGGTGATATGTGGCACCAGTTCCTGGCCAACCAGGGTTACATCGTCATCAGTATTGATAATCGGGGAGCTGCTGCCCCTCGCGGAAGGGAATGGCGTAAATGTATTTATGGCGAGGTCGGTACTTTTGCTTCGCAAGACCAGGCACAGGGAATCCTCGATTTGGCCCGTCAGTATCCGTTCATCGATACTTCCCGCATCGGCATTACAGGCTGGAGTGGGGGAGGAAGTCAGACCCTCAACTGCATGTTCCGTTATCCGGATGTGTTCCGCACGGGTATTGCCATTGCGTTCGTAGCCGACCAGCGGTTGTACGACACCATTTACCAGGAACGCTACATGAACACGCCGCAGGCCAATCCGGAAGGCTATCGCAAAGGTTCGCCCATCTCCTATGTGGAAGGCTTGAAAGGGAACCTGCTCCTCATTCACGGTACCGGTGATGACAACGTGCACTATCAGAATTGCGAGATGCTGGTCAACGAGCTAGTGAAACACGGCAAGGTGTTCTATCAGCTGTCCTATCCGATGCGCTCGCATGCCATCAATGAGCGGGAAGGCACTACCTATCACCTGCGGAAATCGATGACGGACTATTTCCTGAAAAATCTTCCGGCAGGAGGTAAATAAATCATGAAAGGCTGGCTGTGTGCCGGCCTTTTGTTTTTACAAAGTTTCGATGTAGGTAGCCGTTACTCTATCCAAGGAAAAGCCGGGCAGTGTGTCCAACTACATCAATGCTCCCAAGGAGAACGGCTACCAAAGTTTTCACCTGAAACTGTTGTGCGAGAACGGAAGCTGGGAAGAAATTCATATTTCTTCTGAGAGAATGGTCCGCAATTCCCGGTTGGGATGTGCAGCAGAACGAACCGAATCGAACTTGAAAGCCTGGCTGGATAAGTTCAAGTCTGTGCTTCAGGATGTGGCCTATAATAACGAGATGGACTATATGGACGGGGTGACCTCTTCTTTCTATAATGATGACATCATGGTGTTCACTACTGAAGGGAAAGGGATTATCCTTCCGAAAGGGGCTACTGCCCTTGATTTTGCCTACGAGGTTGACGGCCAGGCAGGCGACCAGGCGATGTATGCCAGAATCAATGGGAAGCTGTCGTCGGTAAAGACGGAATTGCACCGTGGTGATTGTGTGGAGATTGGGACGGATGTGCAGTCCAAACCTGACAAGGAGTGGCTGGATTGTGTCAAAACTTACAAGGCGAAACGATATCTGCGTCAGTTCTTTCATGATCAGCCGGTCTTGAAATACATCCGATGTACTTGTTGTCATCCGTTGCCGGGTGATGAAGTGATTGGCTTTAAGGATGAAAATGGTAAGATTACACTGCATACCCGAAATTGCGCGGCTGCCATCCGGCAGGCCTCTCGACAAGGTGATTCCATTGTAGCTGTCAGCTTTGAAGCCGACAATCGGTTCTTGTATCCTGTACGCATTCAGATTCGAGGGGTGGACCGGTATCATATTCTCAGCGATGTGGTGGAATGTATCACAGATAAACTCCGGCTTTCAATTGATTGCCTGCATACCGAAACAATCGACCGGATTGTGGAGTGTTATGTGGACTTTAAGGTACACTCCAGAAACGAGCTGGATAATGTCATTACTCTTATCGGCAGCATCGAGGGTGTGGATGAGGCTTATGGGATTAATATTGGATGAATGGAGGTTTTTTAGTATTTGTATCGTTTGCGGGGGATAATCCAAAAGTATATTTCTCCTTTGAGTGGGTTTGTGCAGACTTCTATGGACGGGAAGAGACAAGCGGCAGATAATTCTGTAGGTGAATTGTTTGTCGCTTTTTGAAAAGCTCCTGATATGGGTGATGAATTATGGATGCAGGTAGCTTCCGTTTTTATACCTCTCTTTGGATATATTTTAGTCATTATGATTATCGGAACCTTGATAGATTACATTTCTTCATTATTTGGGTTTTCACGGAATTGGGGTATAAACTTGATATCTTATAACATGTGATGTCATAGTGGATTTGTTTATAAACAAGAACAAAGTAAGTCCTTAAAATGCATATTCCGGAGCATACCCGTTCACATTCCGGTAGCCTATAAAGCATAAAAATAGCCTTTAAAAGCACAATTTTATATCCGTTCATCCCCTAAAAAGGATGAAAAAATGGATAACCAGACATTAAAATCTCAATTTTTCCGGAGCATATCCGTTCACCTCCGAGAATTGCACGTTGTAGCACCTTTTTTCCGGGGCATACCCGTTCACTTTAGACGTATGCTTTCAGATTTTCCGGAGTATATCCGTTCAACCGTGCATGGAATTGTCCGCGTATATCTTCGTTTCCGGAGCATATCCGTTCATTCTTTCCCCGGTTTCAGTTTCCTTTGTGCTGGTAAGCTAACAAGAAACAGCACAGTCATGGCAGGAACAACAAAGGATATGAGTCTGATAAAACAAGTACTCCAGCTCAAGCAGGCCGGAGAATCCAATCGCGGTGTAAGCCGCAAGTTACCGATAGACAAGGAAACCGTCAACGGTTATGTGAATACAGTAAAAGCCAACGGATGGAACATCAGCGACCTCCTTGAGATTGACGATCCCGAGTTGGAACGGATGTTCCATGCCGGTTCACCGGCATATACGGACAGGAGAATGGAAGAGTTCCTCAGTCTGCTCCCCAGATACAGGGAGCTGCTGGCGGATCCCAAATCCCATATAAGCCGTCAGGTCCTGTTCGATGAATACCGTGCGACTCATCCCGACGGTTACGGAAAATCACAGTTCTATTACCATCTGAAGCAGAATCTCGTTGCGAAGAAGGATGTTACAGCCGTACTTGCCAACACCTACAGACCGGGCGAGAAACTCATGGTCGACTTTGCCGGTGACAAGCTCAGCTATGTGGATACCGAAACCGGAGAAATTATCAAGGTGGAAGTGTTTGTCGCCTGTATGCCTTACAGCGACTATACCTATGCGATATGCGTACCTTCGCAGAAGACGGAGGACTTCCTGTATGCCATAAGGATGTGCCTGGAACATCTGGGCGGTGTACCTCCCATACTGACTCCGGACAATCTCAAATCTGCGGTAATCAGCAATGACCGGCATGAGCCGAAGCTGAACGCTGACCGGTCTTGTGGCGGTAGTAGGTGATGGAGCCGTCGGCAATATCCGATTTTTTCAGATAAGCCATGTCGACGAATGCCATGCCGCGCGTACAGTAACTGAATATGAAGAGGTCTCTTGCAAGGAGCAGGGACGGGTGGCCGGACAGGTTGAGCCTTTGCAGCTGGAGGATGGTCTCTTCGCTGACTGCCCGTTTGGGGGTAGGGGCGATGCCGGTGTAGACCTGGGCGAACGGGTAGGACTGTTCGGCCAGTTTTTCGCGTACGGCCTTGTTGTAGGCGGCGCGCAGGATGCGCATGTAGAACGAGCTGCTGTTGCGCCGGACGTTGCGTTGGGCCAGCCACTTCTCGTACCGGCCGATGAGGGTGGCATCTACGGCGGGGAGGGGAACATCGGTGCCTTTCAGAAAGGTGGAGAAGCTGCTCAGGGTGCGCCGGTAGTTGCGGGAGGTGCCATACTGGTTGTTGTCCTGAAGCCGGAGGATTTCTTTTTGCAGATACTCCAGTATGCCGTTGGAAGCCAGGTCGGACTGGAAGAGGCGGACGACATCGGTCAGGGTGTAGGGTTGGGAGGCGGCGTCCAGCTGTCGGACGATTTCGCGCAGTTTGTGTACGTCCTGTTCGATCTGTCTGCGGTAGGCCGAGACGGTGGCGGCGTTGTCGGGTGTGGTGATCAGTTCGCGTTTTTGAGGGTTCCACCAGTGGGGGAAGATCCGCATGGAGGTGGTAATCTGTTTGTTTTCCTGTCTGTGGCAAAGCTGGTAGCAGACCGCTCCTGCTTTCCCGTTGACCGCCGACGGGCGGAATTTTACTTTGATTGTTGCCATACTATTTTGTTTTTGGGATTTACATTGCGAAGCTAATGAAGAAGCGAGGAATAATTAAGAATGAAAAATTAAAAATTAATAGTTGGGTTTAGGGTTTAGCGTTTAGTGTTTAGGGTTGAGGGGGATTTTTTAGACGCGGATGACGGGGATGACGCGGATTTAAAAATTAATCTGGGTAATATGGCTGGATTGGTTTCGCTGAACATTTCTTTTATTTAGTGCCAAAAGAAATAGAATAAAATATTTTTCATATTGATATAATAATACAGGTTTTACTTCAAGCTGCTTTGATGGCGGAATTGCGAGGGGGACAGCCCTGTCGTTTTCTTAAAGATGGTGCTGAAATAGCGTTGATAGGTGAAGCCCAGGCAGTCGGATATTTCGGAGATGCTGAGGTTGGTGTTCGTCAGCAGCTTTTTCGCTTTTTCTATCTTGCGGTGGTTGATGTATTCGCTCGTTCCCATGCCGGTGGCCTGCTTCAGCTTGTTGTAGAGCGATGTGCGCCCCATGGCCATTTCGTTCTGCAAAAAGTGGTTGTCGAGGTTGGGGTTGTCGATGTTGTTGTCAATCACTTCGTTCAGGCGGGCGATGAAGCGCAGCCTTTCTTCCTGCTCGCGCTCGTTCTTGGCGATCAGCAGTTTGTACTTGTGCGCCATGCGCTTTTGCAGCAGCCATATTCCGCCGGTGAAGAGCATAATGAATATGAGCAGACAAAGGCCAATGAACCAGGGTCTTTGCCAGATGGGGGCCTGGACGTGGATGTGGAGCAGCTCCATGGGCTTGCTCCAATTGTTGTTGGTGTTGCAATTGGCCAGCAGGGTATAGTTGCCGGGATTCAAGTGGCCCAGTTCTACGCTTCGCGAGGCGCTTTGGATTTTCCTCGGTTCGTCTCCCTCAAGGATGTAGTTGAAGAGGTGCTTGCAGAAGGGCACACTTTCGTCAACAATCACTTTGAAGTTGATGGACGAGTGTTGGTACGGCACTACCAGCTTCCGGTGCGGCAATACGTCGCGGGTGATGTCCTTGCCGTCCAGGTTGATGCTGAGCAGGTTTACGGCGGGGGCATAGTCATCCACTATTTCGATGTTCTGGTTGATGACCGTCAGCCCTTGTGTCCCGCCCATGTAGATATTCTGGCTGAGCGACCTCGGCATGGGGGTGAAAATGTACTCGTTGGGCTTCACGCCGTCCGTCTCGTCCAATATCATGGTCCGCTTCTCGTGGATGAAATAGACCAGCAGCATGTTGTTGGCTCCTATCCAGATGCGCTCCTTGGAGTCTGATGTCAGGCTCTGGATGTTCTGGAACAGTATGTTTTGCACCTTTTTAGACAGCTTGCTTGCCGTGTCATAGTAGTACAAAGCGTAATCGCTGCCTATCCAGAAGTTGCCTTGGCTGTCAATGCAGGCCGAGGTGAGCGACTCGTTGCCTGAAACGCTGAAGAGCAGGGTGATGCTTTTCGAGGCCTTCTCAATTTGCAGCAGTTCTTTATAGCTCATGATGTAGATGTAGCGGTCGTCCTCATGCACAGGTTGCGCGTTCATGAGCTGGTAGTTTTCCACGTTGGGCGGGGTGGAAAGCCGGTAGGTTTCATGCGTATGCCGGTTGTATATATAAATGTGGTAGCCGAAGATGTAGATTTCGTCGGGGGTGGCATACAGGTTTACCAAGTCGCCTTTGGCAAACTCTTCCCGGGCTGTATGGCTGTCTATAAGTGGGTAGGGAGTAATCTGGGCCGTGCGCTTGTCGAAAAGATAAAACCCATCGTTGAAGCATGATATGAGCAGCTTGTCGGGGGAGAATGAGACGATGGACACCACTTTCTTGCCGCTTGTGGAGGGAAAATGCCGGAACAGTGTGGTGTGCTGGTCGTAGGCATTGAGTCCACCTCCGTCCGTGCCAATCCACAGTAAGGTGTCTGCCTCCTCGTGCAATGCGGTGATTGTCGGCTCGCTCAGGCCGTATGGAACGTTTGGCGGTGTGTCTTTGTACGTCTTGATGTGATTCTTGATGATGGCGAACAATCCGGCATGTACGCTCCCTCCCCAGATGTTTCCTTTCCTATCCTTGTAAAGGCAAAAGATGGAGTTGTTCGGCAGGGAAAGAGGGTCGCTCGGAATGTGCTTTATACATTTTACCTCATCGGTATGCAAGTCCAGCAGATTGATTCCCCCTCCGTCTGTGCCCATCCAGATGATGCTGTCCTTTTCTACAAAGTCAGAAACCACGTTGTGTGTAAGCTTGCCGTTTTGCACGGAGAAGTGCCCGTCGGGAGTCCCGTCGTGCCGGTATCTGAAAACTCCATTGCCATAGACCGATACGTACAGGCGCTTTTGGCTATCGACAAAAATGCTGTTGACATTGTGCTTCTGCACAAACGGGCAGCGCGACATGGTTTGCCGCTTCAGGTCGTATATCCAGATGCCGTCGTGTTTGCAGGAGGCGATGTAGGTTTGGTCATCCCAAAGGGCAATGTGCGTGATGCATTTGTTTAGATCTCCTTTTACTTCATTTATCAACGGGGCGAGTGACCGGCTCTGGTAATGATAGCTGTAAATCGTGTTGCGGCCACCTAACAGCAGGACACTGTCGGTATGCAGACAACTCCATGCTTCGAATGGCTTTCCTTCATACAGAAGTGGGCTGAACTGTTTAAGCGCCGGGTCAAACGTTCCGACCCCATGGTTGGTGGATAGGTATAGTTTTTGGTCGGCCCCTTCGGTGATGAATTTAATGTAGTTGTCGGGCAGCGATTTCGGGTCGGAGGGATTGTGAAGATAGTTTTTCAGTTCAGATTGGTCCCAGCTGTTGAGTCCGTTCTTCGTCCCAATCCATACGATTCCTGCATGATCGCAGAAGATGCATTGCACTCTGGTATGTGTCAGTCCCTCGTTAAGCGAGAAGGGGATGAAAGAAAGTGTCTCCTGGATGGCATGTAAGGGCAGACACAGAGTAAACGCAAAAAGTATGGCAGTTATGATGTGTCTCATGATATAAATGATTAATCCGGTCTCAAATATAGAGATTGTTTGGATAAAAATAGCCAAAATGAACATTTATTGATGTCTTAAGATTATTTGTTGACTTATCCAAATCTAAATTTGATACTTTATAACTATTTGTTGAGCAGGATAAAAGGCTGTTTATTTAATTTTAGTGGTCAGAGAAATAAACCTATATTAACAGTTATTTATTACTTAATCCTATTTTAATATGAGTAGTATAAGAAAAGTTGCAAGATGCTTGTTTTTGTGTATGCTTGTATCCGTATCTTCCACATGGGCACAAGTTACGCAAAACTATAGCGGTGTAGTAGTCGATGCTGCGAGCAGCGAACCTTTGATTGGGGTGAATATCACTCAAGAAGGAACAGAAACCGGTACAATTACCGATGTGGATGGGAGATTTGTCATTCATGCTACCGAGGGGGCCATGTTACACATCTCTTATATTGGTTATGAGACGCAAGAGGTGCAGTTGGGGAAGGAGACCAATTTGCAGATTCTTCTTAAAGAAGACCTGACCCAGCTGGACGAGGTGGTGGTAATCGGTTATGGTGCGGTGAAGAAATCAGACCTTACGGGGTCCGTTTCGTCTATCTCGACTAAACAGTACAAGGAACAGCCGGTGAAGCGTGTGAGCGATATTCTTCAAGGCCGTGTCACAGGTGTGCAGGTCACCAATACCGATGGTATGCCCGGTGGCGGTGTGAAAATTCGCGTGCGTGGTACTACCTCTATTAATACCGGGTGTGAGCCGTTGTATGTGACAGATGGTGTAGTGGGCGGCGGGCTTGACATGAACCCCGACGACATCGCTTCCATCGAGGTGCTGAAGGACGCATCTGCCACGGCCATTTACGGTTCGCGCGGTGCCAATGGCGTTATCCTTATCACGACTAAAAAAGGAGCAGAAGGCAAACCCAGCATTTCGGTTGAGGCTAATGTAGGTATCTCGAATATCATCAAGAAGTATGACTTGCTTTCGCCTTACGAATATGCACAGGCCCTGAACTATTATAGAGGAGGTGCTACTATATCGGCTGAAGATATGGAGGCATACCGCACAGGACAGAAAGGTATTGATTGGCAGGATATAATGTTGCAGACCGGGGTGAGCCAGGATTACAGAGTCAGTGTTTCGGGCGGTAATAAGAAGAACCGGTATTACATATCTGCCAACTTCCTCGATCAGACAGCCATCACCATTACTACCAAGAACCAGCGGGCACAGATGCGTGTCAACCTGGACAACGAGCTTACAGACCGTCTTACTATGTCAACGAAACTCAGCATGAGCTATTCGCATCGTCATAATGGCGATATCGACATGATGACTTTCCTGAACTACTCGCCTACCATGGAGATGCGCGATCCGGAAACGGGAATATATAATAAAGACCCGTACAATGCCGTTGACGCTAACCCTTACGGTCGGCGTGTGGAAAACTATGAGGATAGCTACAACTATAATTTTGATGGAAATGTAAACCTTACCTACAAGATTATTGACGGTTTGACGTTTTCTGCACAAGGCTACCTTAATTATAGCCATTCGCCCAGCTATACCTTCACTTCTTCATTGACAGCTCCCGGTGAGTTGAGCGGAATGACGAATAGCGGTGTTCATGGGGTGACGTGGCAAAACATTGAGAACGTTACTTACGACAAGACGTTTAATAAAGACCACCATCTTACTGCTACGGCAGTATTTGAATTGAGCGGCTACGAGGGTAAGAACATTTCAATAGCAGGTTCAGAGTTGAACAACGAGTTTGTAGGATATTGGAATGTGAACAATGCCGCAAATATTACGGCAAACAACGGATATTCCGCTTCATCCATGGTGTCGGCTTTAGGTCGTGTGATGTATAGCTATAAGAGCCGTTACATGGCTACCGTTACTCTGCGTGCCGATGGTTCTTCGAAATTCAGCGAGGGCAATAAGTGGGGCTATTTCCCGTCTGCCGCGTTGGCTTGGAATATAGCAGAGGAAAACTTCATGCAGAATCAAAATATATTTGATCAATTGAAACTGCGTGCCAGCTTCGGCGTGTCGGGTAATTCCGGTATTTCCTCTTACTCTACTTTGGGAATGCTCGCCGAAAAGAATTACGACTCGTGGGGAAGCGGACAAATATGGAACGGCTATTGGAGCGGCTTGCCCGCCACTCCCGATGTCACTTGGGAGAGCACTTATCAGTATAATGTAGGTGTGGATGCTTCGGTACTGGACGGACGCTTGAGCTTTACCGCCGAATGGTTCCGCAAGGATACCAAGGACTTGTTGCTGCGGAAACCCATTCCGGCTTATAACGGCGGTGGCAGCTTCTGGGTGAACCACGGCGAGATTCGTAACCATGGTGTGGAATTCAATATAGCAGCCACCCCGGTAGCTACTAAGGACTTGCGTTGGGATACTTCGTTCAATGCTTCTTGGCTGCACAACGAGGTGATAGACTTAGGTGGTGACGACTTTATTGTGGGAGAGAATCTTACAGGATTTGGCGCCGGCCCTATCGAGATTAAGAAGGTTGGCTATCCCATCGGTTCGTTCTATGTGTATGAATGGCAGAACTTCAGCAAAGATGGTCTGAACCTTTACAAGCATCAGGCAGATGGTAGTTATACCTCCACTCCTACAAGTGACGATTTGGTGGTGAAGGGTCAGGCTGAACCGAGCTGGACATTTGGCTGGAACAATACTGTGACTTGGAAGAATTGGACATTCAACTGTTTCTTCAACGCAGCTTTGGGAGCCGACCGTCTTAATATGAGCCGCTTTGCCATGTCTTCCATGGTGGGTAAATATAAATTCATCACCTTGGCCGATGCTTACTACAAGAGCTGGGACATGGTGGAGAACAAGGCCGATGCCCTTTACTCAACCCATAGTAACAGCAATAACAAGGATTATCCCGATTCAGATTTCTATCTGGAAGATGCTTCTTACATTAAGCTGAAAAACATCACTGTGGCTTATACCATCCCGCGTAAGTGGGCGCGCATAGCAGACTTGCAGCTCTCGGTAAGTGCCCAGAATGTCTTTACTCTGACCCATTATACCGGTATGGATCCGGAAGTAATCAATGCAGGCCCTTACGGACTCAATGGTGTGGATATGGGTGCTTATCCGGTTCCCCGTACCTTTACATTCGGTGTGAAACTTAATTTCTAAGTAACATAAAAAAACTCTCAATATGAAAAAGATATATCAATTATTGACGGCAGCCGGCATGGTGCTCTTGCCATTTACAATGACTGGTTGCCAGGATTTTCTGACCGAAGACCCCAAAGGACAAATGGCGGTAACAAATTTCTTTCAGACTAAAGGCGACTTGGATAAGAGCCTTAATGCCCTGTACGGCGTTTTGGCTAATGCCATGTATGCCAACAATGCCATAGGCTTTGATGCGGTACGAGGCGATGACATGAGTACCCACCCTGCCAGCAACAAACAGCCTATCCGTGAAGTGGATACTTATGATGTGTCTGATAACAATACTTGGGTGGATGAGTTGTGGACACGGCGTTGGGAAGTGGTGAAGGCAGCCAACTTCATCATTGAGAATGCTGGACGTACTCCCGTAGAAAAAGAGTATGTGGATGCTACGTTAGGGCAAGCTTATTATTGGCGCGCTTATTCATACTACTATCTGGTCACTACTTGGGGACGTGTGCCAATGGTAGTGAAAGATGAGGTGGAGTATAATATGCCCTTGGCTGAGGTGGAAGACATCTATGCCCTTATTGTGGATGATTTGAAAAAAGCAGAAACCATGCTGCCGGATAATTATACCAATGAACCTTATGCGCGTAATGGTGTGAACATAGCGGTGAATAACGCGGCTGCTAAAGCTACTTTGAGCTATGTCTATATGACTATGGCGGGATGGCCTTTGAATCTGGGTGTAGAATATTACAAACTTGCTGCCCAGAAAGCAAAAGAAGTGATTGACGGTGTGGAAGACGGTACGTGGAACTACCGCTTGCTGGATGAGTACAAGGATGTTTATTCGATGAAATGGAACGAAAACAATCCCGAAGTGCTTTTAGGAATACACTATAATCTTTCTTCGGGTGCGTTGACCAACGCCGTGGTGTGCGACTTTATGCAAGATATGGCTTATGGCGGCGGTTGGGAAGACACGCATGGTGAGATAAAATTCTGGAAAGATTTCCCGGACGGTCCCCGCAAGGAAGCAAGTTACTTCCCGAAAATTATTTTGCAAAGCGAAGCGAAAGAAGGTACGCTGCGCGACTGGTGGGAAGATCCCGACCCGGCATCTCCTCGCGTATCTCTGGCTCCGTGCTTTATGAAGAAAGTGGAAGGATTGAATGGTGCAGAATTTGACTATACCAATCCTGCAGCTCTGAGCTTTGAGGGTCAGAAACAGCATCAGGTAATCCGTCTTTCGGAGGTATATTGCTGGTATGCTGAGGCTGTAGGACGTGCTAAATTGGGTGGAGCCGATAAGACTGAAGCTATACGTCTGCTTAATGAGGTGCGTAATCGTGCCGATGGTGCAGAGAGCAATATTTATAGTGCTTCGATGAGTGATGAGGAATTGGCCGAAGCTGCTTATAACGAGCACGGCTGGGAGATTGGCGGTTATTATTGGGCAAATATTGCTACTCGTGCGCGCGACATGTTCCGCATGAACCGCTTGAAAGATCACTTTGAATATCGCAAGGAGAATCCTGAGATAGAGGTCGCTCCCGGTGTGTTTGTCAAAGAGGCCATACCCGTTACAGGTGTGTGGGATGACAGCAAGATGTACTTCCCCTATCCGGCACGCGATGCGGCGAACAATCCTAACTTAAAAAACTAATTCTAAGGAGCAAATAATATGAAGCTGAAATATTTCTGTATAGCTATTGCTGCTGTTTGCATATCTGTGCTCACGGCATGTAGTGACTTCATGAGAGAGAAAATGGATGTGGTCGATATGAACCTGTCGGGTAATGTCATTTCTTTTGAGGCAGCCCCGTCAACAGATCAGGATCAGACTATCCAAGTGGAAACCGATGCGTCATGGAAAGTGACGATTACCCAAGGCACGGAGCAATGGCTTACTGTGACTCCGATGGAGGGTACTGGCAATGCCACCCTTACTTTCCATGCAGACAAGAATACGGGGCCTGCACGTAGTGCCATAGTGACGGTGTCTGCCGTGCAAGCAGAATTGCTGGATATTACCGTCAAACAAAAGGCTCAAATGGAAGGGGATAAGTATAATCTTGACAGCTTTGACGGCCTGTTCTTCACCGGCTTGAACGATGCTCCCAATCCTATTACGTTGGTGGATCATGAAGGCTGTGAAGACGGTAAGGGTATTCGTATATATACCCGTCCGGGAGAAGAACATATGGGTACCAATGGTGATCGCTTCAAGGTGAACACCAATAAAATGTATTACTCCGGGCGTTACGAGTGGCGTGTGTATATTCCCAAATTGGGCATGAACGATCGTACCAGTGTGGCAGGATTCATTTATAATGACGACCGGCACGAGCTTGACTTTGAGATTTCTTCCGGAACTGCCGAAAATCGTGCTACGTATGGTGCTGCTGATGATGAACTGCTTTGCCTTATCTCCAGTCAGGCCAACCCGTTTGTGGGAGTGACCACCGTCATCAAAGCAGATGCATGGCATACCATTGCCATAGACATGAAGTTGAATGACGAAGGTAAATATGTGGCCGAGTGGCTGGTTAATGATGAACCTATCACTTCGCAGGTTATGGATTTCGGAGAAGAAATTGCTTTCCGTCCAATCTTTAGTGTGGAGAACCTGATGGGTATGGGCGACCATGCTGCCACGCAAGAGAATTATGCTATCTTTGACTGGTTCGAGTACATTCCTTATGAGTATTCGAAAGATCCTATTGGTGGCGATACCGACGAACCCGAGCCTGACGGAGAGACTGTAAGATGGGACTTTGACGACAATATGGTTCCTGCAGAGTGGGTATCTCCTGGCACCGCAACTGTTACCGATGGATGGCTGACGCTTCCTATGCCTAATTGCCATACTTTGATTAACGAGGATATGGGAGCCGGAAAGGTGACTTTCGAAATTGATGTTCCTCAAGTAAGTGTTGGCGAGAAGTACGTGGCAGGGCCTAATATTTCTGTAAACAATGTTCCCGGTGTGGAGCGTTCCTTCTCCATGTTCGTATGGGCCGGAAGCCAGGCAGACCGTGATGCGGTAGGTGCACTGCCGGGTCAGATGTTGGTACGTTGCTATACCGAAGCTTTGGGAGTGTTCAATTATCCTATTGATCCGGGCAAGCATACCTTTACGCTTGATTTGCGCCTGAATGCCGACGACCAATATTATTGTACCTGGATAGTGGATGGCGTGGATGTGACGACATTCCAGACTTGGTACACCTCGGCTGAAAACAAGTTCAACTTGCAATTCAGCACCATGTCAAATGGAGGTGGCTGGCAAGGTAGTACAGAGTGCTCGCGTGACTATGAAACCAAGTACAACTATATTGAGTATAAGAAATATGGTGAATCTGGGAGCGGGGAAGACAACACGGTTGCTTTCGAATTCGATGAGGCTCCGGCCGGTTGGACGTTAGGCGATGCTGTAATCAGCGATGGTGCCCTGAACGTTTCTAACGGACAGGTGGTGACTACCGATATAGTTGCCGGTGCTGCCAAGTACGCTTTTGAGCTGGATGTACCTGAAGTGCCAGCCGGCGAAAAGTGGCTGAACGGAGTCAACATCTATGCCACCAATGCGGAGGAGCGCACCTTCTCGATCTACGTTTGTCCGGGTGCGCAGGCTTGGCGCGATGCTGCCGGTGCCATTCCGGGCCAGATGCTCATACGTTGCTATACCGAGCAGATGGATCCTTTCTTCTTGGCCATTGACCCGGGCGTACATACGTTCGAGTTGGACTTGCAGCTTAACGAAGACGGATACCTGCCTATATGGTATGTGGACGGTCGTGAGATAACACGCAAGCAAACGACATATACTTCCGAAGACTTTACATTCGGGCTGGAATTCCGTAACTTTGTCGATGGTGCTGCTTGGCAGGGCGATAGCAACTGCACCAACACTTATACCGGCAAGTACAACTGGTTTAACTATACTCCTTATTGATATTATTAATTTAACACTTATGTAGATTCTGCTGCACTTTTTATCCGCCTGTTTCCTGTCGTAGGATGGGGTGTGGCGGAATCTACCTCTACAAAAAAAAATAATGAAGAAGATGATTTGTATGAAGAAATTCGTGTGTGTGGTATTGGCCGCATTTGGCTTGGCCGCTTGCAGTGTGAAGCAAACCGAGACTGTGCCAACCCCAAGCAAACAGCTACACCCTTGGGTCGTATACGGAGAGGAAAGTTCGTTTGCAGATCTTGAACCAGTGAAAGACATGATTGCCTCCGTTAGTGTTTTTGGCAATCCCCCGCGTGAGTATATCGATAAATGTCATGCGGCTGGCATTGAAGTGTATCGTGCCGTAGGCGGTAATGAAGAGTCAATCAATACTCCCGAAAAGATTGCCTCTTTGGTGGAAAGTTACGTAAATGACTGCCAAGCCAATGGGTATGACGGAATAGACCTCGACTTCGAGCATCTTTCGCCTTCAGTCCGTGCCACTTACTCGGATTTCCTGCAAAAGGCATCTGCCGCATTGCATGCCGCAGGCAAGAAGATGAGCCATTGCGTGGGCTTTTACCCGGCTCTTTATGCCGATGAAAACACGCAGATATTTTATGACCCGGCTGTATTGGAGAACACCTGCGACCTTGTGCGCGTCATGTGCTACGATATGTATTGTGCTCCCTGCATAGGCGTGAAAGAGCTGGCTCACCGTGATGACTGCCAGGGCGTGGGACCCACATCCAATTACCTCTGGACGCGCGAATGCATGCTTTATTGGAAAGAGCGTATCAGCGCTGACAAACTGGTAATGGCACTTCCCGCCTATGGCAACGATTATAAACTCACAGGCGACATTGCCGGTACGCAGATTTATGCCCCGAAGCCCGATAAAGCTGTTGGGGAACTTCCTGCTCCTACCTGGCTGTGCTATGAGAAGGTGAACATGTACCTTTACGACCACGAGGACGGATGCCGCCATCTGTTCTATGCGGCCGATGCCCGCAGCACCGAGTGCCTGCTTCAGCTGGCTGACGAGTTGCAGCTGCCTAAAGTCGGTTTCTGGCATTTCAGCAGCGTGTCGCCCGATACGTGGAAAGTGACGCGTGACTGGATGGAGAAATAACGGTAGAGTCGCTATTAAGTAGGGGTGTGCCAAAATGCAGATTTTGCTACACATCTATTAAGGTGCGTCAGATTACCCATTATGACGCACCATTATTTTTATCAATTAATCAAGTTGGATATGAAAAGAGCAATAGGGCTGTTCCTGCTTTTGTTGTCTGTTCAGTTGGGACAAGCGCAGGAGGCAAATAACCATAGATGGAATTTTGATGATTTGGAAGGGTGGCGATACGGGCACCAAGATGACAACCCGGCCAACCAATGTGAAATTAAGGATGGCATATTGAAGATATTTACAAGAGCAGAATCAAGGGACAGGAAGAAAGTCCGCACGGTTGATAAGATATACACTTCTGGCAGATATACATGGAAGACGTATATACCCCGGATGGGGAAAGGTGACCAGGCAAGTGTGGGCTCCTGGATATATTGTGACGACCATCATGAGCTTGATTTTGAGGTAGGATACGGCACCTCCAAGGCAAGGAAAGAGGTCGGGGCGGAAGACGATGATATGCTGGCATATATGACGAGCCAGGATTTTCCGTTCACGTCGGTGCCTGTCAAAATTAAGCCGGGATGGCATCTGTTCGAGATAGATCTTAAGCTGGTCGATGGCAAATATTATGCTACATGGTTCATTGACCAGGAGAAGCGGCATGAAGTGCAGCTTCAGTTCGGCAATGAGATATCATTCCATATTTACTGTAGCGTCGAGAACCTTGTATTCTTGGGGGATCAGATTCCGCAGCAGGAGAATTATGGACTGTATGATTATGTGGAGTATAAGTATCATAAATAAGAGAGGCACAAACAGATGAAGAATGTATTTCTTTTCTTGGGTATTTTTTTATGTTTCTCTTTAGCAGCCCAAGAAAACAGGAGCTATAGCCACCTGAATATGGCTTCTTCCCCGTTTGTCGTGGAAGATAATTACCTGTCGAAGCATGATATCGTGTATCTGTCGCCCACCCAGCTGGAGGCGGAAGGTTTTCCTATGGGGAATGGGGACATGGGAGGCATGATATGGAACCATGAGAATGGCATAGAGCTGCAAGTCAATAAGAACGACTTATGGACTTCGTTGATGCCCGAAGAGGAAAATGCTTCGGTTCTGAAACATGCGGCCCGTCTGAAGATTGATTTTGGCCTGCCTGTGTTCAGCTGGATTCACTTGAAAGATTTTGAGGGCAGGCTGTCGCTGAAGAATGGGGAAGCGGGCTATCGTGCCGATACTCCTTTCTCCAGAACTTGCATCAAGACGTGGCTGGCCCATGGCAAAAACGTATGGGTCATTGAGTGCGAAAACCTGCCCGATGCTGCAGGAACAGAGGGAAACTCGGTTGCTACCATCACGCTTGAAAGGCTTGGTAGCCGTGCTTTTGCCAGGTGGTATTCGGGAGGATTCCCTAAAGATCCTGCGGTTGGCATAGGCGAGACCGAAGCTGGCAAAAGAGGCAACGACATGGTGATTGAGGAAAAAGGCAATGGCCTGCATTTTGCCGTGGCTTGTAGAATCGTGCAGGGAGACATGGCGCCGGCATTGCTGAATACCCATACGGTAGAGCAGAAAACCGATAAGGAGTGCTTTACGGTTTTGCTGAGTGTGGCTACTGACCGTGAGAGTGCTAATCCGGTGGTGGAGCAAGCCGTGAAACTGTTGGACGAGGCCGAGAGCACAGGGCTGGAGCAGCTCAAGAAAGAGAAAGACGAGTGGTATAGTGCTTTCTGGTCGAATAGCTTCATGAAGCTGGGCGATGACTATCTTGAGAATATCTATTATCTGCGCCGCTACCTCATGGCTGCGGGTTCTCAGGGTGAGTTTCCTGTGACCTTCAATGGCGGATTGTGGCGTTGGAACAGGGACGTGATGAACTGGATTACCCCGCATCATTGGAATACCCAGCAGCAATATTGGGGATTGTGTGCGCAGAACGACTGCCAGTTGATGGTTCCGTATCTGGATACATATTTCAAGATGATTCCTGCTGCCCAGGCCTTGGCTAAAGAAAAAGGTGCGTCCAATGATGCCTTGCTGATAACCGAGGCGCATTGCTTTACCGGCGAGCAACTGAGCACGGATTGGGAAAGCATGAAGAACAACTTTACTCCGGCCTCGCAAATAGCATCCTTGTTCTGGGACTATTACGAGTTTACCGATGACGAGGATTTCTTGAGGGAGAAGGCTTATCCCTTTATGAAGAAGGCAGCCAACTTTTATTTGGACAAACTCCAGTGGAATGAGCGGAAGAAGGAGTATTACTTTCTCTCTTCCCTTTACGAGTCTGAAGCGATTGAATATGTGAAGAACTCCATGAGCGACCGCAATTGCATAGAGCAGCTTTTTGGTAATTGCATAAAGGCGGCCACGATATTGAAGGCCGATAAAGACTTGGTAAAGCGATGGAACTATGTGTTGAACCATCTTTGGAAACGGGGGTACGAACAATTGGAAGGGGCAGGGGAGGTGCTGTCTCCTGCGGAAGAATATTATTCGGAAGCACGCTATACACCCTGGATATGGGCGAATGGCGGCTTAGTGGCTTTCCCCGCGGGCTTGATAGGCATTGACGACAAAGACACGCGAATCGGCAAGGCGGTGATTAATCTGGCCAGATGGAAGAAAGATGCCAATGCTCACTATCCTATTCCGGAAGTTGCGGCACGCATGGGTCTGGGCGATGAGGCGTTGGAATATGTGATGAATGGTGTGAAGATTCATCAAATGTATCCTCAAGGCCTGATGCACAATGTAACGGGCTATCCCGACAATATATATGACCTGGCATCAAAGCACGACCTTCTGGGAGGGAAATATGTAATCCGTTCGCACGATTTCTTCCAATGCGGCATGGAGGCCATGAGCAATTATGCCACCACGATGAATGAAATGATGCTGCAAAGCAACGAGGGCAAGATCAGGGTCTTTCCGGCAGTTCCTTCTGCTTGGAATTCCACCAGGCTTGCTTTTACGCTGTTGGCACGTGGGGCATTTATTGTGTCGGCTGAAAGAAACGAACAGGCACGTGTAGGGCAGATAGGCATCAAAAGTCTGAAAGGAAACAGGTGTTTCTTGCAGAACCCCTGGGGCGATGAGGCCAAGATTGAGGTCATTCAGGTGGATAACGGTGCGAAGATGAAGTATAGGAAGAGTGATGACAATGTTATTTGCTTCTTGACTAAGCCCGGGAAAGAGTATATTGTCAGACTTGCAGATGATGTGCGGAAAGAGCGGACTGTTTTCACGGGAAGCCCGAATAAGCAAGTCAAAAAATTAGGCAATCGCATGTTGGGGAAACTGAGCGGATGGAATGATTTCCATTAAATCATAAGCCCAATCTAATGCGAATCGGAAGTTTTACGGTATGAGTATAACTTATTGATTATCAGTTGTTGTTTCGGACGGCCTCCGAACAGCTTGCGAACGCGCTTCGTGCAGCCTTGGAACAAACGCCCCGGTAGCGGGCAAAAATCCCCTCCTGCGTTCGCGCGTGGGAGGGGTTGATTGGTTTATAAAAAAGCCCATTATGGTTGAGGGATTTTAGGCACGGAGGACGCAGATTATCACAGACTGAAAATAGAATCTGCGTCCTCCGTGTTATTCGCGTCTAAAGAATCCCCCTCAACCCCCACCGCTCACCATATTTTGCCGTTTTTTGCGTGTCGGGAGAAAACAAAAAATCCCGATTTCGCTTGAAAATCAGGATTTTACTGTCTTTTGCTTTTCTTCAAAGTGGTGCCACCAGGAATCGAACCGGGGACACAAGGATTTTCAGTCCTTTGCTCTACCAACTGAGCTATGGCACCTTAGCAGTTATACTACTTTTTTTATACTGAACTATGTTTTTCTCTTGGTTTAACTGTCAGTTTAACTCACAGGGTAAAATCACGAGATTTGTTAATACTATAATTTATGTTCTCTTTTATGCTATAAATGTACTAATAATTCTGTTTAGTAGAACTTATTATCAGTCTTTATTTTTGCTTTCTTCAATGCTGCAATATATCCTTTTACTTTAGAACCCTCATCATAAAGAAAATCCTCATCCGTTTTTTTATTCTGTGTCAGCTTAGTAAGTCCTATCAGTTTGGATATTAATTTGTATTTGCTTATCACGATTCTTTCCCCATCCTTATTAGTAAAGCTCTGTCTAATAGGTGTTTCATAGTCTTTCAAGAAATAGTCAAACATGGTTGCAAAGTGACCAATTAGATAGGTTTGGCTTGTTGAGGTGCTTTCATATAGGTTATCAATATCAAAAGCCCTACTGAAAAGTGCTTCATTATAGTTCACTGTGATTTCTTTCTTGTTTACTCCATCATAGTAGGTATAAACATTTGGTGAAGCTAAAGTATTGAGCTTTTTATAGAACTCGTCTTTTTCCTCTTTCTTATCATAACCTTTAGAATGAAAATCCCTTGTCATTTTCACCATGTCAAACATCTTGTCAGCCATAGTTCCTATGTAAGCTATTGCAAGCGCATTATCCACTACTATTTTCTTCTTTCCTACCTTTAAGGTAATACTTGCTTCTTCTGAAAATTCAGCATGGCTGTCACTGATAGATTTCAATTCCCTTATAATAGTTTCACAAAAAGATTCCACCTGTGCATGAGGATAGACATGAGCCATATATGGATTTTCCCACTGTCCTTTGGAAGCATGGGTAATGAACAGTATAAGTAAATAGAATTTATCCACATCTAAATTCAAAGCCTTTATATTGGCTTGTATTTCCTCGTCATTCAGATATTCGTTATATGAAAGGAAATTTACTTCACCTTTGTTGTAATAATATTCAAATTCTTCATCTGCTTTTGTGCCTCCAACGTGCATTATTCCCTTGCTATCCTCATAGACCATAGGGTAAAACTTGTATGCAACCTTTAATACATACTCCAGTATTTCGCTGTTGTCTTCTTCAATATCCAATTCAATCATAATCTCCAAATATTCAAGTATAGCCACAAAGATATTGAAAAAGTGGATTTTATGTGAATATATTCTTTATGTATGATGAGAGGGTGACAAAATTTGAACGGGGTATATAAAAGTGTTTTTTCTCAAAAAATGTCACCCTAATAATCTTGATATTAATTTAATCATAACAGGTGAAGATATTTATAACTGATGGAGAATACCAAATCAGACCAAATTCATTTAAAAGAATCTTCTCTTTCAAATCCCAAAATGCGTGACAATAACCTAATTCTTTAGGTATATCCAGTAAACTATCAACTTCCTTTTCAACGTGTTCTATAATACGTCTGCCAATAGGAATGTGTTCAATAATATTTTCTATTTCTGATGGTTGTTCTTCACGATAGATACAAAATATCCTTTTGCAAATAGGACAGTAACAATAAACTTTGCGTATATCCTTAACCTCCAGCAATCTTTTAGATATAATGGAAGTAAGTGTTTCAGAAGTTTCATAAAATATCACCCCATTGGAATTATCATTGAAATGTTGGCAGCATGTGTTTTCGATTTTATTCTCTTCAAAATTGAATGAGATAGAATTAACGTCATGGCTCAAACCAGTAATGCAATCGCCAAAGAGGTTATTTATGGTAGTTTTTTCTTCTGATTCTGATAAGTCATTATTTAAAGTAAACTTTAAAGGTAGTTCTTTATCATGTACTGCAATCTGCTTTATTAGACTGTCTGAATCATCGTCACGCTGATTATCTATTTTTAAAAGAATATCATTGGTATAATCAATATGCTTACTCCGTAATGTTCTTCTTATATCAGTTGTATCAAGTTGGTTGTCTATAAAATACTTGGTAATAAAATATCCAGTAGATTTAAAGTCTTTAGAATTCTCATGGCTTAAACACTCTTTATGTGTAACTCTTTTTGAGTTGTATTGACCAAATATACCGTTGATTCTTTCAAGAATATTATCTAACTGTATATCTTCATTATTCGCGTTGTCTTTGGTATTCTGTTCCATATTCTTAGATTTAATGTAATTTGTTCATAAAATGAATCTTATTATGATTGACTAATAGCCATTACTGGGAACACATTGCGACTAAAAAAGATAATCCGATAATGCACAGAATGATTGTACCACATCCGAATTTATTCCATTCTTTATCTTTGCTAATTCCATTTTTTATACCATCTGATATAAAGAAATAAGCAAAAATTCCTCCTAATCCAATAGCAAGAATAGCTATAATAAATCCAGTAAAATCATTATGTCCGCTACTAATTCTACCACGACTTGTCATATCACTTGCAAATAATTGTATAGTATGAAGTAATATTGTAATAGTACAAATCTTTTTCTTATCCATGATTGTAAATTTTAGAATTTATCAAAATTATTTATGACATATATGGCATAGTTGAAAGAATTGCTATTTTTACAATTGATGTTATTGTATTACTAACACCATTTTGCATTAGATATGTTATATATTTATTATCATCTGGCTCTTGAACAGTTGGCAAATTAATATCCATCCATTCAGTAACTTTATTAATGACTTTATCTGTAGCACTAATATTTTGTCCCAAGAATCTATCCAATAATCCTCCATTTGCTGAAAATCCACATGATTTGGTCTGTTGGGTATTTGTAAATGAACTAATATATCTCTTTGTATATAAGAGGTATTTTTCATAGTCAGCTTGTCTGTAAGTACCTCTTTTTTTCAGTATCTGTTCAACTTCATCTGGCACAATAATATTCCAATAATCAAAGTCAATATGCGGTGGTATAAATGTTGCTTCAACTTTGACATCCTTAAATAAATCTATCTTTTTTTCTAATTTTACACGCCATCCTTTATACCTAAAATGTATAGGAAACATGTAATTATGAATAGTTACTTTTATGCTCATACTCTTTATCCCGTTTAAAAGTCCATAATTTCCCCATCACTAAAGACTACTCTATCCAACATTATTTTATCAAAAGAATATTCAGCTCCAAGTATTGTAGAACAATTTATTTTGCGTGAACTATAACTTGAAATTGAAACATCTATTGTTTTTTTATCGTAATTATAAGCACTTGTGTCAAACATATCACGGCTTGTATCATAAGAAGAAATAGTAACGATAATTTTTATTATATCTTTATTGGTATTGTTATTAATGTCAGCAGATATTTGATAATTACGTCCATCTCCACTTTTTTGAGCATTACTGATAGTTACCGTGCCTGTCATAGCATCTTTAGCTTTCTTTATGGCATAAGGGTCAAAATGTGGTATCTCCTCTTTTTTAGTTTCAGATTGTTCAAGAGCTTTTTTTTCCTCATCTGTAGCCAAAGATTTAACAACTTGTTTCCTTACCTCATCACATGAGATAAAAGATGTTGAGATAAAAGTAAAAATAAGCACACCTGTTAATTTAGTATAGTACTTCATTCCTTTAGTTTTGCACTATCCAGTACCCAAAGATAGCCGTTTCTAAAAGTCTGTTAGCATATAAAGAAAAGGTGTGGGTACTTTGGCTTATTATTCTACTGTGGCTCTGGACTGCCTGTCATGTATAATAAGCAAAGCCCACACCAAGATAGTATATAGTTTACCCCATGAGAGGTAAGTATATAGCTATGGTGTGGGCGTTTCTGCTCATTACCCACATGACGAGAATTGTCCAGATTCCAGTAGAGGATAATTTTAGCTAAACGCCCTTTCGTTTATATGTCCTTTCAGCTTCCTAACACCTTAGTCCGTTGAAATTGCTACAAAGTTACTGAAAAGTGTTTGTTTTAGCAATTTTATTCTATTTAAAGGTATGTAACTTATTGACTTTAACACATTATCCATTTATAAAGTCTGAAATTTTCAGTAGTGGAAAAACTTAATGGACTGCATATAGCATCTCAACTATCCGTTTTTTCCACTATAAACAGGTAGAAAATCCAATCCTGCCCATATAAGAGCAAAATTTTCAGATTTCCTACCTGTAACAGATTTAGAAGCTAAGACATTCGTAAGTATTCAAAAGTTCTTCCTGTCTTAGTCCAAGATACCTTTTAGTAATTGCAATACTTGAATGGTTGAAAAGTTCCATGAGCTTTACTAAAGCCAACTCTGAATTTTCACTGTTCATGTTATAAACCTGTCTGCCAAAAGTCTTTCTAAGAGAATGACAGCTAAAGTTACCTATATGCAACCTGTATTTCTTTTTCAGTTCTTTTAGTATGATGTTTATCCTCTGAACTGAAAAGACTGTACCTTTCTGGCTTACTAATACAGGTGCATTGATTCCTGTTGGTCTGATAGATTTGTAACATTCAGATATATGCCTTTGGAGTTGTGGGTTTATACGGATAGTTCTTTTCTTTCCTGTTTTCTTTTCTATTATGGTGAACTCACTTGTATTTAGAATCTGATGCCACCTTAAAGAAAGAATGTCACCTATCCTTAAACCAAAGAAACAACCTAAAGCTATCAATAAACTCATGTTGTAATTTCCATCCTTATAAAGTTTTCTGATAAGGTTCATAGCTTCGTCCCATTCCAAGAAGTCAGCCGTTGTATTACTATATTTCAAACTCATAACATTTACTTTTGAGGGTTTAATAATAAAAGTGAATGTCCGCTGTATATCCATAATAGCTAACTGATTGAATGATAGCGAAACATTCACTTTGTGCATTAGTGATTGTCTGATAAATAAAAGAATAGCCCTACTATAAAAAACGCAAATGTAGGACAGACGAAAAGCAATATTATTAGTACAAATAAGAATAATATAGCCAAACTCATAATTTTGAAATTCTTCTGATTCATAAAATCTTTAGTAGTAGAAAAAATGGAGAATACTCATTTTATAGAATATCCTCCATTTAAAGATTAATTAATCAATAAACCATTTGTAACGCTCGTCACCGTGTAATGCTTCATTTATTCCAGTTGCTATTTCCGTTGCATTTAAGGAACGGTCTAAAAATGAATCTATGTAGCTACTTTTATTCGCTCCAGTGAGTAAATTATAAAACTTCCACATATTCAAGTCATTGCCAAAACTTCCAAAATTCTCATCCTGTATGTATGCTTTGGCTACTGAATTAATCTGTGTATCAGTAATAAGCAAACGTGGAATACTCTTTTGAAAACCTTGTGGCAGACATTGATATAAGCGCATCTTTCCTAAAATCTGTGCAAATTGGTGTTCACTCATACAGGTATTTCCCAACTGCTGCATTAAATGAATGTGTTTTGCAGGATTGTAGGCATGAAACATTTCCAAGACAGAACGATATAAATCACATGTATTTGAAACTTCCAAGTTACTCAAATATCCATCCGTTGAAACGCATAAATTGCAGCATACCATATTCTTGAATCCTATAAAAACCTTGAATTTCTCTACTGTTTTCTTACTGTAGAGATTCATGTGATTATAAGCACGCACGCCACCTACTGAAAGAGTGAGTTTGTTCCCTTCTACCGTTTCATAGATAGTAGGAATTTCAATGCAAAACATCATCCTTTCAAAGTATTGTGTTTTGTCACTTTCCAAAAGTTGGTTTGCAGGCTTATGGATTGCTTCTGGTATTCTGCCTTTGATAATATGAGAAACTCTAATATCTGGTTTCTCTATCGTTTCACCTGTAAAGAATGAGTTTGCGGCATCCCAAACTGTTTCAATAAAGGCATTATGAGATATTGTAAGCTCATTGTCCTTACTGAATACTGGAACTATGCAATCACTCTTTAAATGCTGTAAATCAATCTCCATAGTGTTTGCTTCTATGAAATGATTTACTTTCTGGACTTTTGTAGTTTCTTCTGTGATAATCGTTGCGTCTTCTGCATACTGATTAAAACCACTACTTCTTTTCTGTGCCTTAGATGGCAATAAGATAAAATTTTCCATACTTTAAAATTTAAAATGGTGAATAATATTGTTTTATTATCTCTTTTTGTTCAAGTATGGTAGGGGGAGTGAAAACGTAGTCAACACGTGAGCCTGTAATCATCATAATTTTAAAAGACAGTAACCAAAGTAACAGATAGGGGGATTTATTTGTAAGTACCTGTATATAATTGTGTGTGCCTTTATTTATGCTTTTTCAATCTGATTAAAAATCAAGTAAAATCAGTGATATTATGTGTATTTCCTTATTATATTGATTTTTTGAGTTTGGCTATATTCACTGTAATAGTAGGGATAATTATTTAATAGATAGGAGATTAATTCCTTTATTTGGTTACTTGTGTACTCTCTTGGCATAAAAAACTCCACATTTTAAATATGGAGTTGAGGTATATTTTTTGAAAATTTTGCTCTTTATAGGCTCTGCCTAGAAATCTACCAAACTGAATTTAAAAGCTGTAAGTTTATATGAGCCATCATTTATTGAGCCGCTGTTGTCTGTATCGTAGTAATCTTTAATAGTGTCCTGTTTTACTTTAAATTTTATGCCATATTCGTCATATATAGCTTGTAGTGTATTCTTTATTTCGTTCTTGTTTATATAGACATTCATTTCAAATTCCTCATATATGGCTTTTTTCACTTCAGGAGAGAATCTAAGGATTTCAGCCTGTTCTTTTTCGTATTGGTTGATAGCTTTGTCTATTTTTTCTTTCTGATATTGCGCATTTTCAATTCCCACCTTTCCAATTTTCATATAAGTATTAATGGTATATTGTGCATCTGTTTGTTCACCTAATAACTTGATATAGCTATCCTTATCCTCAAAACTGATTCTGCCATTTTCAAAATCATTATGAATCTTGTCTAAGAGTTGCACAAGTATCTTTCTTCTTTCTATTGCTTGTTTGGTTGTGTTGAGTTTCCTTATATCATCATCACCAACACACTCTGTAACGTCATTTAGTGTAACATTAAAGAATCCTGTATCTTTATAGGCTTGATATAAAGTCTGTGCTGAAATATAATAGGATTTAACACGTTCTTCATTATAAAGGTTATCTATTGAAAAAGAATTTATTTCACCTTTTTCATCTATCAGTTCTTGATATTTTAAACCTTTCATATCGTCAAATATGGCTTCTTTTCTTATGTAATCAATTTCCTTATCGTGTCTTTCTTTCAGTATATTATAATCATCTATAAATTGATGGATTCTTATATCTAATTCTTCCTTACTTCTGATTCTCATTTCAGGATTGATAGTTGAGATATGGGTTAGTGAGTTATAAGTAACATTATCATTTTTCTTGGTCTTTCTGAATCTGCCCTGTATTTGTATAGCTTCTGTGAAAGGGTCTATCATCGTCCAATTTGCACTACTAAAATCTGTTAGCATAATAATATCAGGTTTGCATTTTCTAAGCACTATATCCAACCCTGAATAGAAACGGCAAGTGAAGAAGTTGTATTTTGCTAATGGATAATCTATCATAGAATGGGCTTTGCTTATTCCTTTTTTCATTAGCTTATCCACACTCTTTTGTGAACAGAATATCTTATAATCAGTTATGCCAAGATTCTCTATAATTTCATTGATTCCGTCCGTCACATTAAAAAAGATACAGACACATTTACTGTCTTTCATGCCGTCAAGCACTTTTTTCAATCTCTTATAATAGCTGTTAGTTACAATCAGCTCCAAGTCTTTCTTATAGTCATATTCAGGCTTTATTTTTATTTTCTGAAATTTCTGTCGTTCAAATTCCTTATGCGTCATGGGTAAAGGTGTGGCAGAAACAAATGCCTTGTTTTCAAATTTAAAGAAGTCATAGATAGGTTGTGCTATTTTTCTTCTGTAATCAATATCCTGTGTGACTTTCTCGCACTCGTCAAACAGGCAGAAATATTCTTTATAGATGTTGATTCTTAATTCTTCTGCTGCCTTTCGTATCTTATGGAAACTTTCAGGGGTGCAAAGTATCTTCTTGTATGGAATATCCATTTGTAGGTACTTCTTTATATTATAAGGTGTACATTTCTCATAAACTGCTTCCAAGTTTTCATTGTTATTCAACTTGCCAAGTATAACTGTAACATTAGGCTCTATGATTATGGAATTACGTTTTGAATGTATTTCACTATGGGTCGCACCCAAACCTGTTAAAGTCTTGTCAAGAATGGTATTTGTGGGTATCAGGTCATAACCGATGCGTTTTAATGCGTCAAGTAACCATTCTCCTTTTTTAATGATAGCTTCTTTTATCTCCATATCTTCTCCTTTATATTAAAAGTGCATTCTACTTGATTTTTCAGGATAGGTAGAAAATGGGAAAAATTCGCTTGTATATAGCCATTCTCCAAAATTCTACCTATTCTTAGATTCTCATGTTTTGTTGCATTTATGTATTCAATTTTGTGTCGTACCTTGATATTCCAGCCAAACAGATTGTAGGGCATCTGTATAAGCTGCTATTTCCATTGAGTGCCCTTTCTCCGCAGTAAAATGGTTTTCCCATATATCGTTGTCTATAAGGGCAATCACATCAAGCAATGTCTGAAAGTCCTGATTGTTATCTATATAGAACTTTTTTAGGGCTGTTCCAAATCGACCGTTGCAGCGGTCAGATGTAAATGTTTTATTCGCTTGTATCGTTTCCATAACTTTATCTCCCATTTCTGTTGTTATAGGTGAAAGTTGCAGTTTCTTAAAATCCTGAATCTTTTTATAGCCTTGTTGTAGAGCTTTTATCTGTTTGGCTTTCAACGTGCTTGTAGTGAGGGTATAAATGGAATAAAAGAAAGTATCCTCAATCTTACTACTTTTGCATTTAGTGAGTATATGGTCTATCTCTTTGTTGTTAGTAGCAATTCCTGAATGGGTGAAGTCATTGTTTTTCCACGGCTTTCCATTATTGCGTATTGCGACATAAGCAAGAATATCCATGTTTTGAGGTATTTCAGCTTCTGCATAAGTGACTTCCTCATTCTGTAAGTTACTAAAAAGGAGTGCTAATGTACGGTGCTGACCGTCCACGCAAACACCGTCATAGTTATCGTATTCTTCGGGCTTAACCGTTTCAGTCCTTATGTCAAAGTTGGAAATTGTAGGTTCTCCCTCTCCAGTCTTGCGAATTACAGTAGCCTTAAATAGAGCCTTGTTGCCAATCTTGGATTTAGCCTTATCCATTGGAACGTACTCCAGTGCCATAGATTTTATAAAGCCATATTCCTTTATTTTCAAGTAGGCTTCTTTTACGTTGGTTTTATCAATTTTCTGTCTGTTACCCTCAATAAAGAGCAAGTTCAATCTTTTCATGCCATTTCCGTTTTTATTGTTATCTACTATGTTCATATTATCACTGTTGAGATTTTTAATTGTTTCCATTTTCTTTCTTTTTTTTATTTGTTTATATTCCGTTTCCTTGTAATCATTCAACTTATGCGCGCTTGGCTTTCTGATTATGCCGCAAAAGTATAGCGAAGCTGAAAGTAACTTAGTGAATAAAAAATGAGCCATTTTCATTTTACGGTAATGAAATAGCTGATTCTCAATCAGGTATAAAAAAGAAAAAACCTCACTCTTTTTTCAAGAATGAGGTTGTATAAGTTAAAGTAAGTTCTTCATTGCGTCGTTAATCTGCTCATTATCGAAGCTATCTAAATAAATCTGTGTTACCCTTTCTGAACTGTGTCCCATTATCTGACCTATTATAGCTGTTGAAACACCTGCTTTCTTCATTATGGTAGCTTGGCTGTGCCTTGCAACGTATGTCGTAATGGATATTGGCAGTTTCAGTTCTTCGCCTATCTGCTTCAATCTTTTGTTTACGTTGGTGATAACCTTGTGCAACCTGTTTGCTTTCTGCTGTTCCGTGATATGCTGTGCTGAAAATATAGGAAATAGATAAGGACTATTGGGGTTGTGGTACTTGCTTATGATTTCCTTTGCTTGTTGTGTCAATGGCAGTTTTATTAGTTTTCCAGTCTTGCACCTTTTATAAATAATCCTATTGTCAATGATATTGTCTTTAGTGAGGTTGGCAATATCCACAAAGTTTATTCCACCTGCATAATAGGTAAATGCAAACAGGTCTATTGGCAGACGCATGAATCTGTTTTTGGATTGATAATGCAGGATTTTATCTATATCCTCTTTGCTCAATGCCCTTTTAGCGGTTTCTTGGTTCAACTTGGAAACCTTGTATTTCTTAAAAGGATAGTATTCAGCCTGTACGATGCCTTTCTCTATGGCATAGTTGTAGATGGTGCGTAATGTTCTGAAACGTATTCCAATGGTATTCTCTGCAAGTCCGTTGTTTCTGAGCCATGCTTCATATTTCTTTAGCCATGCAGAATCCAAGTCTGTGAAATAAAGGTCTAAATGTCTGTTGTACTTTATCAGTGAATTGTACACTTGTTGTACTGAAAGCATATATCCCCGTCTGTTTTCTTCCTTTAAAAGCGAAATGTATTCTTTGAATGTTTCTTCTACTGTTCTTGGTTTAACTGAACTTGTAATTCTGTCATTTAAAGTATTGGCAGTAAACAGTTTATCCTCTGATTTCAGTTTAACTATCTCTGCTTCGTATTCCTTTTTCTTGTTGGCAATGAGTATGTTTATGTGTTCCCTGTTGGGACAATTAGGCTTTGGAATGTTTTTTTCAAAGTTCCAATGCTCTGCTTTTACTGACAGTCCAAGACTGACATACTTCTTCTTTCCATTCTTGCAGATACGAATCATTAATGGGTGTTCACCGTTACTAAGAGTTTTTGACTTGTAACACAGTACGTTAATAGTTTCAGCCATGATGTTTCTTGGTTTAACTCATGGTTTAACTCTGTGGTTAAAAAACGGTAGTTTTGGAGAAAAACAAGTGGAGATATAAAGGAAAAAGCAGCTAAAAATTAATGTAACTGCTTGATTATCAGTGGTGCCACCAGGAATCGAACCGGGGACACAAGGATTTTCAGTCCTTTGCTCT
>OLRA01000257.1_pt1 | contig 74421 bp, 65 predicted proteins | sample 1673011 | NCBI WGS metagenome assembly OLRA01 (sample SAMEA3136746, study PRJEB25190) | human gut metagenome | reverse complement strand
CCGCAGCCGCAATCCGGAGCGTTGAAGCTGGGGATAGCTCTCCGCCCGGCACAGGATATCGAACATGGAACAATCCTCATCTCCGGCCAGTTGCCGTACCTGTTCCACGGTACGTTCCCCTATGCCCCGGGGCGGACTATTGATTATCCGGCTCAGACGCAGATCATCGGAGCTGGAGGCGATAAGGCAGAGGTAGGCCAGCACGTCCTTTACCTCGGCCCGGTCAAAGAAACGGGTGCCTCCGATAATCCGGTAGGGTATGCCGTTGCGCTTGAAGGCATATTCCAGCTGGTTGGACTGGGCATTCATTCTGTACAGCACAGCACTATCCCGCCAATTGGCCCCTCGGCCATAGTCGGCCATTATTTTTGAGGCCACGTACTGAGCCTCGTCATGTTCATTGTCCGCCACATAAAGTTCCAGCAGCTCTCCGCTGCCCTGATCAGACCAAAGCTCCTTGCCCTTACGGCCCAGATTATGGCGGATGACAGCGTTTGCCGCATCAAGAATGTGGGTGGTGCTGCGGTAATTCTGTTCCAGGCGTATGGTGCGGCAGCCCTTGTACTGCTGCTCAAAGGAGAGAATATTCTCAATGGTGGCGCCCCGGAACTTATATATGCTCTGGTCGTCGTCACCCACCACGCAGATGTTGCCCCAGCCCCCGGCCAGCAGGGAGGACAGCAAATACTGCAGGTGGTTGGTATCCTGGTACTCATCTATCAGCACGTATTTGAATCTCCGCTGCCAGTAGCCTCTCACGTCCTCCTGCTCCTCCAGGAGCTTCACAGTAAAGAAGATGAGATCGTCAAAGTCCATGGCGTTTGCGGAAAACATCCGGCGCATATACTCGCTGTATATCTCGCCATAGCGGATACGGCGGATATCCCCGCTCTTCCGGGCAGAGTCCAAGTACTCGGCGGCGCCGATGCGGCTGTCCTTGGCCCGGCTTATCTCCCCAAGCAGGGACTTTGCCGGGAACATCTTATCGTCCAAGTCCATGTCCTTTATTATGTGCTTTAAAAGGCTGAGACTGTCGGAGGTGTCGTAAATGCTGAAGCTGGAAGTAAAGCCCAGCTTTTCCGCATCCCGGCGCAGTATGCGCACACAAGCGGAGTGAAAAGTGCAGGCCCAGATATCGTTTGCCTTCTCCCCCAGCATGCGCTCCAGGCGCTCCTTCAGCTCTCCCGCGGCCTTATTGGTAAAGGTGATGGCCAGAATGCGCCAGGGCTCCACCGGCTCGTAGGCTGCCAGGGCCTCCGCCTCCTCGCCCCCCCGGAGCAATATCTCCAGCTTCTTTTCATCAGCATCCGGTGGAATCTCCTCCGTGTCCGCCGCCTTGCCGTATTTCAGTAGATTTGCAATCCGGTTTATAAGCACTGTGGTCTTTCCGCTGCCGGCTCCGGCCAGAATAAGCAGCGGCCCTTCGGTGCTGAGCACCGCCTGCCGCTGCATGGGATTAAGCTGTTTAAAGTCCCCGCTGATCACCGCTCTGCGGGCTTCGATATATCTTTTTTCAAAATCAGTTTTCATGGCGAAGATTTTAACACAAAGCGGCGCAGATAACAAGAGCCACTTGAAATTTCGCCTTGTTGACTTTTCCGGCCTGATTGGTTACTATAACAGTAGCTGTTTTCACGCAGCCAAGCCTGTTTACGGAGAATATAATGAGAAAAATATTAGGCAGATTGTGGAATAAAATAAATGAGCCCCATGTCGAAAAGCTTTTGATGGTCTTTATTCCTTTTGCGACCCTTATAATTGTGGGCCTCATTCTCTCCCCCAGCATACTCTCTCTTATGGAGAGCGCTCCCGTTCAGACGGCCACGGCTCCCCCAATCTACTCGCAAACGCCTGAGGACGAAGAGGGTTACGCCCATTTGTCCCAGGCGGAGGAACAGCAGGTTCAGTCAGAAGAGCAGGTCCCGCCATCCCCCAGTCCTGAACCGGTGGAAACTCCTGCTCCCCTCTCGGACAGCGGTGCCCTGCTGGGCTGGCAGAACATTGGGGGGCTTACTTATTATTACAATGAAAACGGCCTTCCTGTAACCGGGCTGCAGCAGATAAACGGTAAGCTATATTTCTTTGATCAATACGGCCAGTGCGCCAAGGCACTGGGCATTGACCTGTCCTTTTACAACGGTTTTATAAACTGGCCTGCCGTGGCCGCCCAGGGCATAGATTATGCCATACTCCGGGCCGGAGGCAGAGGCTGGGAAACCGGACTCATTTATGAAGATGAGTGGTTTCAGAGGAACCTAATGGAGGCCAGAATTGCCGGCATAGACATTGGGGTCTATTTCTTTTCCACCGCTACAAACCCGTTGGAGGCCCAGCAGGAGGCCAGCTATGTTCTGGAGTGCATAGGAGGCATGGATTTGGAGCTGCCGATATTCATTGATGTGGAATACTCCGGAGACTACCCCATGGGGCGGGCTGACAAGCTCAGCAACACGGAGCGGGAGGTCATAATAAACGCCTTCTGCCGCACTGTGATGGACGCAGGTTACGAAGCCGGGGTGTACTCAGGGGAATATTATTATAAATACAACCTGGATTACAATTCCCTGAGCAAGTATACCATATGGCTTGCCAGCTATACCAAAAGCGCCCGGCTGCCCAACTTCCCAGGCAGCTATGACATGTGGCAGTTTACCGACAGCGGCATTGTCAATGGAATAACCGGTATAGTGGATATGAATGCAAGCTGTTGAATTTTCATCTAAAAATCCGGATCTGTCATTTTGGGAGCCTGATATGTTGGAAAAGTTCTCTGAAACCTTCACAAGAATAATGCTTGGCATTTACATCTTCCTTCTGGGCCTTGGTGTGCTGCTTGGAACCTTCGGCAAGCTGGAAAGCCTCTCATATGTCTTGGCATTTTTGCTTGCGGCAGTTTTGTTCTTTTGCTTTTTTCGCTTCAGAGCACGGCTGTCCGGAGTAATGGCCCATATCCCCATACCGAGCGTGTACCTCACCGGGCTTATTCTCAGCCTCTTCTGTCTGCTTTTGAATCTCGCATGGGTGCTGGTTTTTCAGATAGAGCCCACTGTTGACTTTCAGACCTTTTATGACACCGCTCTTGCTATAGCCCGCGACCAACGGGTTGACATGCTGTACCTGGGGCTGTTTCCCCATATCCTTGGCTACTCTACCTTTCTGGGTCTTATGATGCGCCTCTTCGGGGAGTCTTCCCTGCTGGCGCCGCTGCTTAATGTGATCCTGACCACCGTCTCCGGCCTGTGTATCTATATTCTTTGCCTGCGCTGGGTAAATTTCAAAGCGGCAGCTGCGGCATTTTTTCTGTGGAGCATCTGCCCTTCAAAACTGATGTACAACGCCATGGTCATGTCCGAGCCATTGTACACCTGCCTTATCCTACTGTTTTTGGTTCTGCTCAGCCTGGCACTGGACGGCAGCAGCCGCTGGCTTCGGCTTTTCGCTGCCATGCCCCTGGGTCTTGCCTCCGGAGCTCTGCTGCTGGCCGTCAACGTGACACGCCCCGTAGCCCTTATCCTGTTTATTGCCTTCTTCCTTTGGGCCTTCCTTCTTAGAGGCAAAAAGCTCAGGGAAATTAAGAGCTGGCTGGTTCTGGCAGTGTTTACAGTATCCATGTTCACTGCCTGGTCCCGCTGTGAATATCACTGGAATCTGTGGGAATATCTGCACATCTTTGAGGAGACTTCAGACGTTCCCGCCTACAATATTTATGTGGGGCTGAATATGGACAGTCTGGGCAGCTACTCTGACGAAGACATGGAAACGCTTATGAACTACAGGTATCAAGGCACCGCACTGTCCGCTCAGGAGAAAATGCTTGAGGAAGTCAAGACGAGGCTTTCCAGCGGAGAAATTGATTTTCCCAGGCTATTTGCGGCAAAGCTGGCAAAGCTCATAGGCAACGATGAAGGCGGGGCTTTTTATGCCCAGGCAGAGCTGAGTCCCCTGGCCTTTAAGCTGTCCTCGGCTGGGAGTAATGTTTACTACTATTTTCTGGTAATGCTCAGCCTCTTCGGTGCCGCGGTTCTTTTCCGCAGACCAGTTTTTTCCACGGTGTACATGGCCCCTTTGTACTCCATAGGGCTAATCTTGGCCCACCTTATAGTAGAGGTTTCCGGCAGATATAAATACTCCCTCATCCCAATGCTTATAATCGTTGCTGCCTTTGCTTTTAAAAATTCCGGTAAGCTAAAATTTGAAGGAGCCAAAAAGCCTGAGAGTTTAAAATAAAAACTCTCAGGCTTTTTAACTTTATGATCTTCTGCCCCTTTTATTCCAGCTTTCGGCGCAGCAGCTCCACCGCACGGCGCTCCAGCCGGGATATCTGCACCTGGGACACGTGCATGACTTTGGCGCAGTTTTGCTGTGTCATGCCATGATAATATCGCAAAGCAACCACCTGCCGTTCCCGCTCAGGCAGGGATTCTATTGCGGAGCGCAGAGCAACGTGCTCCACCATTTTTTCTTCGGCACTGTAGTCTCCCAGCACCAGTTCCAGGGTGAAGCCGTCTTCCCCGCTCTCCTTGTGCAGGCTCTCGGCGGGACCGGTGGCAGTCTCGGCAAAGGCAATATCCTCCGGGCTGATTCCCGTCTCCCTTGACAGTTCCGACAATGTGGGTTCCCGGCCCAGCCGTTGCTCCAGATTTATACGGGCCATACGTATCTGCATGGCCTGTTCCTTTATGCCGCGGCTAACCTTTATGGCCCCGTCGTCCCTTAAAAAGCGGCGTATCTCGCCGGATATCTTCGGCACGGCATAAGTGGAAAACCGGGTGCCAAAGCTCTCGTCAAAGCCCTCTATTGCCTTTAGAAACCCAACGCAGCCCAATTGATAAAGATCTTCAGGTTCCACGCCCCGGCCGAAGTAACGCCGTGCTACGCTCCATATGAGGCCGGAGTTCTCCTCCACCAGCTTTCCGGCAGTCTCCGTATCGCCCTGTTTTGCCCGGCGGATATCCTCGTAAATGTCGGTACTCATCTGTTTCCCTGCCGGGGGCTTATAAAGCGCTGCATTACCACAGTTGTGCCTCTTCCGGGGCTTGAACGCACCCGGAGCTTGTCCATAAAGCTGCCCATGATGGTAAAGCCCATGCCGCTGCGCTCCTCCCCGCCGGTACTGTAGAGTGGAGTCATGGCCTGCTCCACATCAACTATGCCTTTTCCCCAGTCCCGGACGCTTATTTCCAACGTGTTGCCCTTTATTATTCTCAGACGCATGGCTATGCGGCCAATACTGTCGGGATAGGCATGGACTATTGAATTGGTCACCGCCTCGGAGACGGCAGTCTTTATATCCCCCAGCTCCTCCAGAGTCGGGTCAAGCTGGGCAGCAAAGGCAGCTGCCGCCGTGCGGGCGAAAGCCTCATTGCAGCTCTTGCTGGGAAACTCCAGCTTTATGTAATTAGTCTCGTTCATTTTAACCTCCTTTTATTTCCCAACGGCTACAGGTACCAGCCGATCTATGCCCGCTGCGTCTATGACCCGCTGAGGCTGCTTTGCAGGGTTTTCTATCCAGGCTCGGCCGCCAAGAGTCTTCATCCTGCGGCTGACCCTTATGATAACTGCTATGCCTGAGGAGTCCATGAAGTTCAGCCCCGCCATGTCCAGCACACAGTCTCTGGGCATATACTCGTCCAGCAGCTCCTCTATACGATGTATGGTGTTTCTGGCCTCGTGGTGATCCAGCTCCCCCGCAAGGTAAAGAGTCAGCCGCCCGGAATTAAAAGCCGTGTTTATCGTCATTTCTTATCTCTCCTGTCCGCTGTAAAAAGCAAAAAAATAGCACTGCATCCCTGGATGCAGTGCTATTTTAATTTATTCCTTATGCGTAATCAGTCGAAAGGAGGGCACCGGCGGCTCACTTGCCCAGATTTTCAAGGCTCAGCTTCAGGTTGTCTATAAGTGCCTCCAGCTTGGCCTTCTTCTCCCGCTCCACATTGACAACAGCCTCAGGGGCACGGGTGACGAAGTTCTGATTGGAGAGTTTTCCTATCTGAGCAGCCAGCTGCTTTTCAGCGTTGGCCAGCTCCTTTTCAATACGGGCCTTCTCCTTCTCCAGATCCACCAGCTCCGCCATTGGCATGAACATACGGGCGTTGTCTGTGATGACGGAAACCATGCCCTCGGTCTTTTCCGGAGCGGCAGAGGTAACGCTCACCTCGCTGGCGTAGGCCAGCTTGGAGATATAGCTGCGCCCGGCGGTGAAAGCCTGGGTCTTATCGGTGACTATTATCAGGTGGGCCTTCCGGGAGGGGGGCACGTTCATGTCGCTGCGCCGGGCACGGACGGCCTTGATGGCGCTCATGACCATCTCAAAGTTCTGCTCATCCTGAGGGAAGTCCAGCTCAGCCTTGTACTCCGGATAGCGCTCTATCATCAGAGCCTCGCCCTCGTGGGGCAGTGCCTGCCAGATCTCCTCGGTGATAAAAGGCATGAATGGGTGCAGCAGCTTCAGTATCTCGGTGAGCACATAGAGCAGCACCTTCTGGGCGGAGAGCTTCAGCTCCTCATTGTCCCCATTGAGCCGTGGCTTGGTCAGCTCTATATACCAGTCGCAGAAGCTGTCCCAGATGAAGTCGTATATTTTGCCTGCGGCCACGCCCAGCTCAAAGCTGTCCATGTTCTCGCAGACTTCCTTCACAACGGTGTTGAGCTTGGAGAGTATCCATTTGTCCTCCAGCTCCAGCTTCTCCGGCAGCTCGTTCTTGTCAATGCTGAGATTCATCATGACAAAGCGGGAGGCGTTCCAGATCTTATTGCAGAAGTTCCGCATAGCCTCGCACTTCTCCACGTAGAAGCGCATGTCATTTCCGGGGGAGTTGCCGGTTATCAGGTTGAAGCGCAGAGCGTCGGCACCGTAGTTGTCCACCATCTCCAGGGGATCTATGCCGTTGCCCAGGGACTTGGACATCTTCCGGCCCAGGCTGTCTCTCACCAGGCCGTGGATGAACACGGTGTGGAAGGGCTCCTTCTTCATCTGCTCCATGCCGGAGAAGATCATCCTGGCCACCCAGAAGAAGATGATGTCATAGCCGGTGACCATGACGCTGGTGGGATACCAGTAGCTCAGCTCCTCCGTCTTTTCCGGCCAGCCCATGGTGGAGAAGGGCCAGAGGGCTGAGCTGAACCAGGTGTCCAGCACATCCTCATCCCGGGTGATGTTCTTACTGTGGCAATGCTCGCACTCAGTAGCATCCTCTCTGGAAACGGTGATGTGGCCGCAGTCGGCGCAGTACCAGGCGGGTATCTGGTGGCCCCACCACAGCTGGCGAGAGATGCACCAGTCATGGACGTTCTCCATCCAGTTGAGGTAAGTCTTGGTGAAGCGCTCAGGCACGAACTTTATCCGCCCGTCCTTTACCACATTTATGGCCTCCTTGGCCAGAGGGGCCATCTTTACGAACCACTGTGGGCTGGTGAGGGGCTCCACCACGGTGCCGCAGCGGTAGCAGCAGCCCACGTTGTGGCTGTAGGGCTCGGTCTTTACCAGATAGCCCTGCTCCTCCAAGTCGGCAACTATAGCTTTACGGGCCTCGTAGCGGTCCATACCGTTATACTTGCCGCCGTTTATAATCTTTGCATCTTCGTCAATGCACTGAATCTGTTCCAGGTTGTGGCGCAGACCCACTTCATAGTCGTTGGGGTCGTGGCAGGGAGTCATCTTAACGGCGCCGGTACCGAAGCCCAGCTCCACGTAATCGTCGGCCACGATAGGCAGCTTCCGCCCCACCAGAGGCAGAATGGCGTTCTTGCCTACCAGGTGCTTGTAGCGCTCATCGTCGGGGTGTACGGCCACGCCGGTGTCGCCCAGCATGGTCTCGGGCCGGGTGGTGGCAATAATGAACTCCTCGTCGGAATCCTCAATGGGGTAGCGGATATGCCAGAAGGCGCCTGGCATGTCCTTATACTCCACCTCAGCGTCGGACAGGGCGGTGCGGCATTTGGGACACCAGTTGATTATACGGCTGCCCTTATAGATAAGACCTTTTTCGTACAGGTCGCAGAAGGTCTCCCGCACTGAGCGGGCACAGACATCGTCCATGGTGAAGCGGCTGCGGTCCCAGTCGCAGGATATGCCCAGGCTCTTCTGCTGCTCCACTATCCTGTCGCCGTACTGTTCCTTCCATGCCCAGACCCGCTCCAGGAACTTGTCACGGCCCAGGTCGTAACGGCTCAGGCCCTCTTCCTTGCGCAGCACTTCCTCCACCTTTATCTGGGTGGCTATGCCCGCATGGTCCACGCCGGGCAGCCACATGGCGGCATAGCCCTGCATACGCTTATAGCGGGTGAGTATATCCTGGAGTGTGGCGTCCAGGGCATGGCCCATGTGCAGCTGTCCGGTGACATTGGGTGGGGGCATAACAATGGAGAAAGGCTTTTTGTCCTTATCCACAACGCCCTTGAAGTAGCCGCCTTTCATCCACATGTCATAGATCTTCTTTTCCACCAACTTGGGGTCATAGGTCTTTGGAAGCTCTCGCATAAAAACATCCTCCTGAAAAATGAAAACGCCCTGAAGCCATAGCTTCAGGGCGATAATTTACCGCGGTACCACCTGAATTCCGCATATTGCGGCACTCATGGGCCCTGTAACGGGAGCCGCCCGCCTGAACTACACAGCTTAAAAAGCCTTCATTCCCGGTGCTCAAGGCCGACCTTCCGCAGTGCATCACAGGAGCTTTCACCAGCCGCTCCCTCTCTGAGATCCGCAAAACTGCGTACTCCTGCCTGTCACAGCAATTTGACTGGATTTTACTGCAAACAGCAGATTTTGTCAATAGCAATCATTTCACCATCTGCATGAGATTCTCCAGGCTCTGTACACCTACACGCATATTGCTTACTTCCCCATCCTTTATGGCAACCAAGGTTGGTATGCTCATCACGCCGAAGCGGCGGGCCAGCTCCGGCTGCTCATCTATATCAACTTTGCAGACCTTAACACTGCCGCCCAGCTCTCCATCCAGCTGCTCCAGGATTGGGGCCTGCATACGGCAGGGGCCGCACCATGTGGCCCAAAAGTCCACCAGGCTCTTGCCCTCGCCGGTGACGGCATCAAAGTTTTCTTCCGTCAAATGCACTATTGCCATATCAATTCTCCTTATTCTTATCTATATATTCGCAGGCGGAGAGAGCGGCAATGTTCCCCTCTCCTGCGGCTTTTGCCAGCTGATAGGGTTTGCCGGTGCAGTCCCCGGCGGCAAAAACGCCGGGCACATCCGTCTCCATTCCCTTACCGGTAACTATGCCGCCCTTTTCGTATCTAAGCCCCGGCACAAGGCGGGTAACCGACACCGTATCCTTTATTATAAACACAGCGTCCACCTTGTATTCCTCGCCTTTATACTTGAGGCTCTCCACCTTGTCCTTGCCCAATATCTCGTACCTGCCGCCGTCGGAGAAATGCAGCAGCTCAGAGCATATGCCCCGGAGAAACTCCGCGTCATGCTCCGCCTCATCGCCGCTGCCTATGAGGGCGACACGTTTGCCCCGGTATAGCATCCCGTCACAGGTGGCGCAGTAGCTGACGCCCCGGCCAAGGAACTCCGCCTCGCCGGGATAGAGCTTTTCCCGGGTGATACCGGCGGCAATTATTACGGCTCCTGCCTGGTAATAGTCATTGCCCACCGCCACGCCAAAGCTGCCGCCAAAGGGCATAACGGAAAGGGCCCGGCCTTTTATCACCTCAGCTCCGCTGTTTTCCAGCTGATTAAAGAGCTGCTTTGCCATAGCCGCTCCGCTCATGGCGGCTATGCCCGGATAGTTGGTCACGTTCTCGGCCTTATAGAGGCTGCTGGTCTCCACCGGATTTGTCACAACACCCACGGTTTTCCCACGGTTCAGGCAGGTGACGGCTGCCGACACACCGGCGATGCCTCCGCCGATTATCATTATATCAAAGCTGTCAGCCATGGTGATTTTCCTTTCGCTTTATAATTCAGTATTATGTACAGTTATCTTAGCACATTTTTGTTGTAATTACCAGAGCAATCGTTTATAATGTGGAAAGATTCATTAGTAGATATAGGAGATGGAAAAGATGGACGAAACTGCCAGAAACTTTATTGACGCCTTTGTGCAGGAGGATCTCTCGGAGGGCAACCGCTGTTACGGCATGCAGGTGCACACCCGTTTCCCTCCGGAGCCCAACGGCTATCTCCATATAGGCCACTGCAAAGCGCTGACTATAGATTTCGGTACCGCCGAGCGTTTCGGCGGCGTGTGCAACCTGCGTATGGACGACACTAACCCCGCCAAGGAGGACACCGAGTATGTGGACGCCATTCAGGAGGACATACACTGGCTTGGCTTCGACTGGGGCGACAGGTTCTACTACGGCTCCGACTACTTTGAGCAGACCTACGAATACGCTATAGAGCTTATAAAGAAAGGGCTTGCCTATGTATGCGAGCTGAGTCCGGAACAGTTCAAGGAATACCGTGGCGACACCACCAGACCCGCCGTAAGTCCCTGGAGAGACAGGCCCATTGAGGAGAGTCTGGATCTCTTTCAGCGCATGAGAAAGGGAGAATTCCCCGAAGGTAAGTACACCCTGCGGGCAAAAATAGACCTGGCCAGCGGCAACTTTAACATGCGCGATCCGGTGCTCTACCGCATCCGTTACATTGAGCACCACCGCCAGGGCACCAAGTGGTGTATCTTCCCCATGTACGATTTCGCCCACCCCATTCAGGACGCCCTGGAAGGCATCACTCACTCCCTGTGCTCCCTGGAGTATGAGGCCCACCGGCCGCTCTACGACTGGGTGGTATCCAATGTGTCCATTCCCGGCATAAAGCCCCGGCAAATAGAATTTGCCCGCCTGGGCATAAACTACACCGTCATGTCCAAACGCAAGCTGCGCCGGCTGGTGGAAGAGGGCCGGGTGGACGGCTGGGACGATCCTCGTATGCCCACTCTCTGCGGTTTGCGCAGACGGGGCTACACCAGCGCCTCTATACGGGACTTCTGCGAGCGCATCGGCGTTTCCAAGGTGGACTCCACCGTGGACTGGGCATTGCTGGAAAGCTGTCTGAGAGATGACCTTAACGCCAATGCCCCCCGGGTCATGGCCGTGCTGCACCCGGTGAAGCTCACTGTCATCAACTATCCGGAAGGCAAGAGCGAGCTGCTCACCGTGGAGAACAATCCCCTCAAGCCGGAGGACGGCACCAGGGAGATCAGTTTTTCCCGGAACCTCTGGGTGGAGGCCGAGGACTTCATGGAGGTGCCCGCTCCCAAGTACAAGCGTCTCTATCCCGGCAACGAAGTGCGCCTGAAGGGAGCCTATCTTGTCACCTGCACCGGCTGCGTCAAGGACGAAAATGGAAATGTCACCGAGATACTTTGCGAGTACGACCCGGAGAGTCGGGGTGGTGACCCTGCCGACGGCCGCAAGGTGAAGGGAGCCACTCTCCACTGGGTGGATGCCGCCACCGCCGCCGATGCAGAGGTTCGGCTCTACGACTATCTCTTTACCGATCCTGATCCTGACGCCCAGGACAAGAACTTTCTGGACTTCCTTAACCCCGACAGTCTTATAACTCTCACCGGCTGCAAGGTGGAGGCAGGACTGGCCAAGGTACCCATGCCGGAAAAGGGCAAGAACTCCCAGGGCTTCCAGTTCATGCGCCATGGATATTTCTGCCTGGACAACAAAGACGCTGCCCCCGGACATCTGGTCTTTAACAGAGCCGTTGCTCTGAAGGACAGCTTCAAGAAATAAATAAAGTTTGCAAATAAAAACAGGCTGCACATACAGCCTGTTTTTTATTTGTTTTTTCTCAGACAGCGTTAATTGCGTACATCTTCTCGTAATAGCTCATATACTCTCCGGAGACTATCTTCTCCATCCACGCTCCGTGGCTGAGATACCAGTCTATGGTGCTGGCCATACCGGTCTCAAAGGTATACTTGGGAGCCCAGCCCAGCTGAGTGGTAATCTTGGTGTTGTCTATGGCGTATCGGCGATCGTGACCCGGACGGTCCTTCACGTGGACGATAAGGTCCTCACTCTTGCCAGTGCTGCCGATAATGAGCTTCACGATATCAATATTGGCCTTCTCGTTGTTGCCGCCGATATTATACACCTCGCCGGTGATACCTTTTTCCAGCACCGTGGCTATGGCGGCGCAGTGATCCTCTACATACAGCCAGTCCCTTATCTGCATACCGTCGCCGTAGACCGGGAGGCTCTTGCCGTTCAGGCAGTTGTTAATCATCAGGGGTATCAGCTTCTCCGGGAACTGGTAGGGGCCGTAGTTGTTGGAGCATCTAGTTATGTTAACCGGCATGCCGTAGGTCTTGTTATAGGCCCTCACCACAAAGTCCGCAGAGGCTTTGGAGGCGGAGTAAGGGCTGTTGGGAGCCAGGGGCGTAGTCTCAGTGAACATGCCCGTAGGTCCAAGGGCGCCGTAGACCTCGTCGGTGGAGACCTGGAGGTACTTCACGCCCTCCTTAAATTCATAGGAATATTTGTCGTCAGGGTACAGCTTCCAATGGCGCTTGGCCACATCCAGCAGGGTCTGGGTACCCAGGATGTTGGTAGTGAGAAAGATATCCGGATTTGTGATGCTCCGGTCCACATGGCTCTCTGCAGCAAAGTTCACCACCGTATCAAACTCATATTTGTCAAAGAGCTCCTCTACCAGCTGCCGGTCATGTATATCCCCCTTGGCAAAGCGGTAACGCGGATCGCTGCTGACTTCCGTCAGGTTGTCCAGATTTCCCGCATAGGTAAGCAGATCCAGATTTACAACAAAGATGTCCTCATAGTTTTTCAGCAGGTAATGTATAAAGTTTGAGCCTATAAAGCCGGCGCCGCCGGTAACAAGAATATTCTTCATTTTATGTATCAGTCCTTTTCCACAAGAGATATGAGATACTGGCCGTAATCGGTCATTTTCAGTTCCGTACCCAGGGCAAGAAGCTGCTCGTCGCTTATCCATCCCCGGCGCCAGGCGATCTCTTCAATGCAGGATATATAGAAGCCCTGGCGGCTTTGGACCGTGGCCACGAACTGGGAAGCCTGGAGCATCCCCTCAGGGGTGCCGGTATCCAGCCAGGCCATGCCCCGGCCCATTGGGCTCACCAGCAGTTCGCCCCGCTGGAGGTAGACATTGTTCACTGTGGTTATCTCCAGCTCACCCCTTGGCGATGGCTGGATATTCTTTGCCACATCCACCACGCTGTTATCATAAAAATAGAGACCCGGCACAGCAAAGTTACTCTTTGGGTTTGCAGGCTTTTCCTCAATGGACACTACACGCTTGTTCTCGTCAAATTCCACCACGCCAAAGGCTGTGGGGTTTTTCACCTGGACGCCGAAGATCATCCCGCCCTTTTCCAGAGCGGCACCCTTCCTCAAATAGTCGGACAAAGCCTGTCCATAGAAAACATTGTCCCCCAGAATAAGACAGACGGAATCTCCGGCTATAAAACTTTCGCCCAGTATAAAGGCCTCGGCCAGTCCCCGGGGCTGCTCCTGCACCACATATTCAAAACGCATGCCCAGACGCTTTCCGTCTCCAAGCAGCTCCCTGTAGTTTGGAAGATCTTCCGGAGTAGAAATTATGAGTACTTCCCGAATGCCCGCCAGCATCAGTACCGACAGAGGGTAGTACACCATGGGCTTGTCATAAATAGGCAGAAGCTGCTTTGAGACAACTCTTGTCATGGGATACAGGCGGGTACCTTTTCCGCCGGCAAGTATGATTCCCTTCATTGCGATGCATACCTCCGTATCATCTGTATCATTGGTTTTGACACCTGATTGTACCATCTCAACGGCTATCATGTCAATCGTTGTCAGATATATGTCGTCCCCGGAAAAAAACTGCCTTATATACCCTGCTTACAGTGAAAAAAAGCTTGAATTATATTTGTGCCTATGATATACTTTTCTGGCTGTTAAGCGTGTATACTTTGAAAGGGTTGAAATAAATGTCTGCAATCACCATCGTTCTCACCATTCTTCAGGTTCTCTCCGGCATTGCCGTCACAGCCATAGTGCTCATGCAGAGCGGCAAGAGTGCCGGTCTTTCCGGCGCTATTTCCGGCGGCGCAGAAACCTTCCTGTCCAAGGGCAAGGCCAAGACCTGGGATGCAAAGCTTGCAAAAGCCACCAAGTGGTTCGCCCTGGCTTTCGTTCTCCTTACCCTGAGCCTGCACTTTGTCTGAGAATCAAATTAAAAACCGCTGCCCCGGAGCATTATTCCGGGGCAGCGGTTTTTTGATCAGAATCTGTATTTACATCAAAGCTCTGAAGAGGACAAAATTACAAAGCAAAACGGGTCCCCTCTCCTTTTATTTAAAAAAGTAAAAACCGCCTTAATTGATAAGATTAAGACGGTTTTTGGTACGCCCGGCTGGATTCGAACCAGTGGCCTACAGAGTCGGAGTCTGTCACTCTATCCAACTGAGCTACGGGCGCATATTGTATTTGCGGTTTACATTGGGAGCAAAATATGGTATACTTTTAAGGTAAGGCCACAAACCGAGACGGCCGTTGTGAGCTTCTCCCCGGACCGCAAAGGGTATTATAACAAACTTTCGCTCCAAAGTAAATAGCCGTTTTGAAGTTTTTTAAGTCCTTTTTACATTTCAAGGAGATGAGGCTATGAAAAAAATAAGACTGGGTAAAACCGAGCTGATGGTCTCCTCCACAGCAATGGGCTGTCTGCCCGTTCAGCGCTGTGATGAGGAATATGCAGTCAAGCTGCTCCAGGCGGCTTATGACGGCGGCATCAACTACTTTGACACCGCCAACGCCTACACTGACAGTGAGAAGAAAATCGGGCTTGCTCTCAGTGATGTGCGGGACAAGATAATAATATCCACCAAAAGTGCCGCCAAAGACAGGGACGGAGTTCTGTCCCACATTGAAAACAGCCTGCGTATGATGAAGACCGACCACATCGATCTGTTTCAGTTTCATCAGGTTACCGAAGTGCCCGACCCCGATGATCCCAACGGCGCCTATGCCGGAGCCCTCATTGCCAAGGAGCGGGGCTGGATAGACCACATTGGCGTGACTTCCCACCGGGTAAACATTGCCGAGGATTGCATCGCCTCCGGTCTCTTTGAGACACTGCAATTTCCCTTCAGTTACATATCCAACGACAGGGATCTGGCTTTGGCTGAAAAATGCAAAGAGGCAGACATGGGTTATATCGCCATGAAAGGGCTGGCCGGCGGCTTGCTTAACAATGCCAGGGCCTGCTACGCCTTTATGAAGGGATACGACAATGTTGTACCTATTTGGGGAATTCAGAAAATGGATGAACTGGAGCAATGGCTGGCTCTGTCCAGGGAGGACCCGGACATGGACCCGGAGCTGGACTCTTTTATCCGCAAGGATAGACAGGAGCTGTCCGGCAGCTTCTGCCGCAGCTGCGGTTACTGCATGCCCTGCCCCGCCGGGATAGAGATTTACAACTGCGCCAGGATGAACATGCTCTTGCGCCGTTCTCTCTGGCAGCAGTATATGACCGACGAGTGGAGAGAAAAGATGGAAAAGATAAAAAATTGCATAGGCTGCCGCAGCTGCGCCAGCCGCTGCCCCTACCAGCTGGACACTCCCAATCTCCTTAAATACATGTTGAAGGACTACAGAGAATTCTATGAAGCACACAAGAATCTGCTATAAACTTATCTGCGCTCTGCTGTGCGCCGCCATGCTGCTGCCTATGACTGCATGCGGTGAAACAAAGGAGAGCCAGCGCGAAATATTTGCAATGGATACCGTGATGACTCTTACCGCCTACGGCAACTACCGTGAGGCTGGCCTGGATGCCGCCCAGAGCATTATCCACTCCATGGACTCTATTCTGGATCCGGAGCTGGACACCAGCATTACCTATGCCATTAATAATGCTCAGGGTGCCAACGTGTCCATTACCGCCCAAGTGGACAAAATGCTGAGCACAGCCAAAGACGTCTATGACAAATCCGGCGGCTCTCTGGATCTGAGTCTGTATCCTGTGATAAAACTTTGGGGCTTTGTGGACGGACATTACTACGTCCCCACCGACACGGAAATCTCCCAGGCTCTGTCTCTTCGGGCTTTTGATAAAATGGCCCTCACCAGCTTTCCCAGTTCCGGCTCCTATGCCGTTTCCTTCCCCGCAGGCACTCAGATCAGCTTCGCCTCCGTAGGTAAGGGCTGTGCTGCCGAAAATGCTATCGATGCCATGCGCCAGGCCGGTGTCACCAGTGGGATAGTATCCCTGGGCGGCAATGTCCAGACCCTGGGGCAAAAGCCCAACGGTGACGACTGGACCATTGCCATTCAGGACCCCAACAATACCAGCAGCTATCTTGGAGTCATCAACGTGGGCGAGACCGCCGTGGTCACCAGCGGTACATACCAGCGCTACTTCACCAGCAACGGCAAAACCTATCACCATCTTATCAATCCCAAGACGGGATATCCGGTGACAAATTCCCTGCTGTCCGTCACCATCATCTGTGACGACGGTACCATGGCCGACTGCCTGTCCACTGCCATGTTTGTACTGGGGCAGACCAACGCCCTGAACTACTGGCGCAACTACGGCGGTTTTGAGATGATAATGGTCAACAGCTCCAACGAGATAATTTGCACCAGCGGTTTGATCGAGGAGTTTACCCTGGCCAATAACAGCTATACTCTGAAATTTACCGAGTAATATGGCGGACTTAAATACTGACGTAAGATATCTTAAAGGCATAGGTGAGAAAAAGGCGCTGGCCCTCAACAAGCTGGGCGTCTTTTCTCTCTATGACCTTATTTCTTTTTTCCCAAGAAAATATGAGGACAGAAGCCATATAACCCCCATCGCCGCAGCCATGGACGGGGAGAGCGTATGTCTACAGGTCCTGGTTGCAGATACCCCCAGACTCAGCCATATTCGCCGTGGCATGGACATTGTCAAGCTCCGAGCTGTGGATGATAGCGGTGCAGTTGACATAACTTTTTTCAATCAGTCCTACGCAAAGGACAATCTGCACCGTGGAGAGAGCTATAACTTTTTTGGGCGCATGGAGTTCAAGGGTGGACGGCGCACTATGGTAAATCCCATATACGAACCCAGTGACCGGGCGGGCCAGGTAACTGGGCGCATAGTGCCCGTATACCGCCTCAGCGCCGGTCTCAATCAGCGCAGCATTCTGCAAGCCGTTCGGCAGGGTCTGGACAGCTGTCTGGATATTCTGCCGGACGTACTTCCTGAGGATGTGCGCCGGCGCTGCCGGCTCTCCCAGGCCCGCTACGCCTATGAGAACATCCATTTTCCCCCAGACTTTGAAGCTCTGGAGTTGGCCCGGAGGCGGCTGATATTTGAAGAGCTTTTTGTTCTCTCCTGCGCCCTGGGACATATGCGGCAGGAGCGCAGCACCGACGATGGTATAAAGCTGGCTGCCTGTGACATGGAAGAATTCTGGACTTCCCTTCCCTTCTGTCCTACCGGCGCCCAGAGGCGGGCAGTGAATCAGGCAGTTGAGGACATGAGTTCCGGGGCGGTGATGAACCGCCTTGTCCAGGGAGACGTGGGCAGCGGCAAAACACTTGTAGCAGCAGCGCTTATATGGCTATGCGCCAGAAACGGATACATGAGCGCCTTTATGGCTCCCACAGAAATTCTTGCTCAGCAGCATTTTGACACCCTGACAAGTCTACTCGCTCCCTTCGGCCTGAGGGTGGGAAAACTCACCGGCTCCTTGAGTGCAAAGGAAAAACGGCTCGTGAAAAACCAGCTTCAGCTGGGCGAGCTTGATGTAATTATAGGTACCCATGCGCTTTTCAGCCAAGATGTTGAATATAAAAACCTGGCTCTTGTAATAACCGACGAGCAGCACCGATTCGGCGTGAACCAGCGCTCAGCCCTGATAAGCAAGGGTTCCAGGCCCCATGTCCTGGTCATGTCCGCCACCCCCATTCCCCGCACTCTGGCCCTAATCATCTATGGTGATTTGGACATCTCTGTCATAGACGAACTACCTCCCGGACGGCAGAAGGTGGACACCTTTGCCGTAGATGAGAGTTACAGGACCAGGCTCAACGGATTTATCAGAAAGCAGGTGCAGGAAGGGCGTCAGGTATTTGTAGTCTGCCCCATGGTGGAAGAAAATGAGGAACTGAACATTAAACTGAAGTCCGCTCAGGAACACGCCGCCCAGCTCTCTGCAATCTTCCCTGACCTGAAGATCGCCTGCGTCCATGGGAAAATGAAAGCGAGAGACAAAGAGGAGACAATGGCCGCCTTCGTCTCCGGTGATATTCAGATATTGGTAGCTACCACAGTGATAGAGGTGGGAGTTGACGTACCCAATGCATCCCTGATGGTGGTTGAAAATGCCGAGCGCTTCGGCCTCAGCCAGCTCCATCAGCTCAGAGGACGAGTGGGCCGGGGAAGTCACAAAAGCTACTGCGTTCTTGTCTCCGATAACGACAGTCCTGAAGTAAAGGCACGCCTTGGAATAATGTGCAAAACCAGCGACGGCTTTAAAATTTCCGAGGAGGATCTGCGGCTGCGTGGCCCTGGAGACTTCTTCGGCTCCCGGCAGCATGGACTTCCGGAAATGCATGTGGCAGATCTGGGAGCGGACATCAATGTCCTACAGCAGGCCCAGAATGAGAGCCGCCGTATACTGGAATTGGATCCCCGGCTGGAGCTTCCGGAACACCATGCACTAAGGGATAAGGTGGAACAGCTATATAAAATTAACAGTGCCGGGTTCAATTAAATACATTATGTGAACTAAATTATGTTAATTAAAATATGTAGTTTTAATTATGTTATCTTAATTATGTAAATCTAGAATTTGTCTGCATATTCTGTAATCTATATCTATGTGCAGCTGAAGCTGAATAAGCCAGACTTTATTGTGTTGCAACCTGGACGCCGGGAAAAAACTTAGGGATTGTCCAAAAGCCACAGTAGAAGTTATATGAATAATTGTATTATAAAATTAAAACTCAGGAGGGCTCATATGAGTATTATGTCCTGGATTTTGCTGATAGCGGCAATAGTTGCAGCTATTTTCTCCAATGAAATTGACAGAGCCGTAAATGGAAACACTGTAGTCAGAAAAGTGATTCTGGTATTCAGTCCAGGTATTGTGTGTATCCTCTTGCTGCCGTTTATTTTTCGCTTATTATAAGCATGGATCAGGACCAATTGCCCAGAGGCAAAGAAGCTTTTGGGCTGCCTTGGGTTCAGTATACTTAAAAAAGTCATCCCGGACACCGCTTTGGCCGGGATGACTTTTTTGTTATGTCAACTTGACTCTATCTTATTTAAAATTATGTCAACTAATTTTGTCAATTATCCTAGGTTATGTCAACTGTGACATCGCTGCATCATATTTATTTAAGGCTTCAGCAGCAAATAAAGCGCCAGCCGCACAGTGGGCCTAGGCAGAAGTTCAGAGCGCACATGGTCATACACAAATTACTTGGGTTGACTCCTGTAGTATAAGTGGTGGTATAGCTGTCATAGAAGTCTCCGCCGCCCCTAAGCTGTTCCAGCAGCCTGCGATACTCCAGATTATCCGGTTCCATCTCTGCTGCCCTCTTGGCATTTTCCAGGGCGGAGACCTTATTGCCCAGGTACATGTTTGCCGCGGCAGTGAGGTAATACCAACGTGCCTCTCTCTGTGCCGCAGGTACACCGGACAATGCGTTTAGGGCCTCCCGATACATGCCGTTACGGATATAGTTCCTGGCGGCAGTGTACTCGCTGCGCTCGCTTTGGCGGCTCTGTGTGCCGCCCCAACTGCCCCAACTGTTCCATCCGCTGTAGCCGCCTCCGCCATAGCTGCCATAAGGTCCATAGCCTGTTTGAGTCTGCCCCCCATAAGAATATGGATCCTGCTGCTGCCCGCCGCCGTTTTTAATTTGGTCATAGGCAGCGTTTATCTCGTTCATCTTCTCGGCAGCATGAGGGTCTCCGGGGTTAAGATCGGGGTGGTACTTTTTTGTCAGCTCTCTGTATGCTTTTTTAATCTCTTCGTCGCTGGCTCCTGGGGATACACCCAGGACCTTATACGGATCCTGATACATTTAGGATTCCTTTCTTTTGCTGAATTTACGGTTGAAAGCGGACCACAGTCCGGCACAGAGGATATTCTTCATAAGCCCCACATCTTCCACAAGGGGCAGCTTATCAAAATAATAAACACACTCGCCCAGCTGCATTTTCAGGATATCTCTGAATCTTTGCTCGTTGTCCAGCAGACCGTAATATCTTCTCAGGGGATTGTATCGGTTTCTGAAGGTGTCGGCACCAAGATCCATACAGGCATCCATAAGATAAATGAATCGGCCCAGAGCATGAGCCATGGCACGCAGGGTATCGGACCAGCGATCCTCCCTGTATACAAAAATTTCCGCCATCATATCGCCAAAGCATGAGGCCGCCGCATCGGGAGCCTCCAGATTCTGCTTTTCTATACTGTGAAGCTGGGACATAGCCCGGCTTATGGCGCTGCATTGGCGGGGATATTCTTTTTCCACCTTGTCATAGGCAGCTTTCAGGCATTTCGCTTCAAACAGAGCTCCGGGATTGTTGTCATCCTCCCAGTCATCCAAGCACTTCAGGTAGGACAGAGCCACATTCATGTCCGCCGCATAGTCGCTCACCGGGTTGCATATCCAGCTCTGCGGCGTTTTCATATGCCGTGGGCATGTGTCTTCCCCGCTTCTCTCCTCAGGCTCGTACAGGGAAGATAAGAGCAGGATAAGGAAAGTCACATCATAATTTATTGTAAGCCGGGACAGTTGGCCGTGACGTTCTTTAAGGCTTCGGCATAGTCCGCAGTAACAGGCCTTATAACGCTGATACTGTTCCTGGCTCAAAGAGGATATATCCGCGGTCAGGTATCCGAACATAGCTTCTAGCTTCTCCCGGTAAAAGAGCTGCCGCAGCGGCGGCAGACAATTTTTATTTTGCCGTGGCCCCGGGGTACTCTCAAAGTGGTCTTGCAGGATGGGCAGACAAAGAATTTGTAATCCTTCCGCTGGATCCAGCGCTCATGGTGAACTCTCCACCAGGCCGTAAGCTTATAGCGCAGACGCTGGAACTTTCCATTCTCTTCCCGCCTCTTGTACAGGTTGCGGGAGAGCATACGGAAGTAAGCATAGCCCAGCAGCAAAATCACCACAGGGTAAAGATATGGTCCCAGGCTCTCATTAAAAATTCCCGCCACAATCAGGAGCACTATATCCACTATAAGAATAAAGAGATTAAATTGATCGTTGCCGTTGCGCCCGGACATGAAACGTGCAAATTTTTCTCTCATGAAACCAACCTCGGAAATGCTATTTATCAATGTTTAATTTTATCACGCGGGGCTTGTAAAACATCAAGAATTTGTTAATTCTTGTTACAAAAGCGTATATTTCCGTCGGGCTCAGCGTTTGTTTTTTTCTGCCATGGACAGCGTCACAATCCTCTCGCACAGCTCCCCGTAGCTCATGCCCTCCACTGCAGCAGCCTTTGGAATGAGGCTGTTCGGCGTCATGCCCGGCAGGGTGTTCACTTCCAGGCACCAAGCCAGGCCATTCTTATCCAGAATAAAGTCCGTCCGTGAATACACCGATAACCCCAGCGCATTGTGAAGCTTCAGAGCCGCCTCACCCACAAGCTCCTTTTCAGCCTGGCTTATTGGGGCTGGGCATATCTCTCTTGCTCCCTGATCCCCGCTTTGGTATTTCGCCACATAGTCGAAGGTCATCCCTTCCGGGGGAACTATCTCAATTGGGCTGAGATATCGTCCATCCAGCACCGGCACTGTAATTTCACGGCCAATGATTTTTTCCTCCACCAGCACCCGGTTCCCATACTTGATAATGTTATCCAGCGCCGCCTTCAGCTGCTCTCTGGTATCAGGCAGCTCCACACCTATGGATGAGCCGCCCCCTACTACTTTTACCGCGCAGGGTACAGGCAGGCTTTCAGCCAAAGCCGGGATATCCTCCCTGCTGTAAGTCAGCTCCCTGGCTTTGGGGCTAAGTATGCCGCAGCTATTCATCACCATTTTCGCCACGGCCTTATCCATTGCCATACCGCTGCTGAGAGGACCGGAACCGGTATAGGGCACACCCATAAGTTCCAGAACCGCCTGTATCTTACCGTCCTCCCCATCTGCTCCATGCAGACCCAGGAACACGCAATCTGCCAGTGCACATATTTCCAGCACGTTTTTTCCAAGTCGGCTGGGGCTCTTGAATTTTCTGGATGCCTTTACTGCCTCCAGATCTGGGGCAGTCTTTTCTATGGCAACCTTGCCGCAGAACCCGTCCGGGACATCAAAAGCCGCTTCCAGAGGACCGTCATAGTCCTCAAGGCCCATAAACATATCTACGAATATTGCCTGATGCCCCCGCTCCCGGAGAGCACGGCACACCGAGGTGCCCGACACCAGGGCCACATGGCGCTCAGTGCTTATGCCGCCGCCTAAAACAACGATCTTCATTATGCTGATCCTTTCAGAAATTTCAAACAATTTTTTGTAGGATACCACTGTTCAGTCCATATTTCAATCCTTATTTAGTAAAACCTGCAATTGTTTACTCCATTGGGAGGCTAAAGGAAAAGCCGTGGGAGATTCCCCACGGCTTTTCTTTTGCTGAAAGCGTTGAAAGCTGTATTACTTGATATTGGTCATGGGAGTGATGGCAAGGTAATCCTCCAGAGAGCCGTCGTTCAGACAGGTTTCGATAATCTTGCGGCCAATGGGGTCCAGATCATCGGTAAGGAATTCTTTGACCTGTTCCTTCATAAAGTCGGTGAGGATCTTGGCGCCGGCATCGTAGCCCTCAAAGCCCAGCTTGGACTGGAGCTCTGGACGCAGGAAGGTCTGACGCACATACTGGCCGTCTATCTTCATTTCGTCCAGAGAGTAGCCAAAGATGGGGCAGCGGGCGGGTACCAGGTGCTTGAACTTCACATGACCGCTGCGGCGGGCCAGGTACTCACGGGTTATCCACTCGCCCATAAATCCGATGTTGTAAGCGCCGATGTGCTGGTTGGGTATGAGGATATTCAGGGTGTTGGGGCAATCCAGCATCTGACGCAGAAGGAGGTTTGCCTGGGTGACCTTCATGCCGGTGGCAAAGGGCCAGTAGGAACCTACGCCCTCAGCCTTCAATCCGCTGCCGGCATTGGAGTCGGCAATAGAGGGGTTCTTGAAACCTCTGGGTGATACCAGACGCCACAGCCAGGCGATGGAGATGGGCACAAACTGAACCATACCCATAACGCCGTAGTTGGGAGCCATGGCGGTGGAAGGCGGCATACGCACACCAAAGGAACGAACATTGACCTCCTGAGGTTCGTTGCCGGGGACTATGCCCTCAATCATTTCCCTGGGGATAATGACACGGGGATTGGAGCAGGGCTTACCGTTGGACTCCAGCACATGTTCCCAAATAAGGCAGGTGGCACCGGGTGTTCCGTCCATATTGAAGAACTCCAGAGGCTCGGAGGGATGAATGCTTATGCGCTCATAGGTGGGGCTGTTGCCGTAGTAATTGTCCCCATCCATGCGCAGGAACCAGCCGTCCTCCGCGTCGGCAATGACCAGATGTCCTGAACCGTTCTGCATATCCTTGTGAGCAAGGACCATGTCGTCGGCAATGGGGTGGATCTTGCAGGTCTCGCCCAGGCTCAGGTAATACTTCTCACCGCTGACGGTGTGTATGCCCATGAGCAGCTGGCCGTTCTCGTCCTTGTGTATCTCCTCCAGCATCTCGCTCTTGCCGCCGCCGGATGCACCTTCATGCATGAAGACCACTTCGTTTTCATAAGGTGACTCCAGCATGGCTGCTGAGGCGTGGTTGGTTATCCAGCCCTCATGCTCGCCGATGTCAAGCAGGATGGAGAACACGCCCTTCTTTGCGGAGGGGCCGGGATAGAGGTTGTAAGAAAACACCTCGTGGAGCTCCTCGCTGCGGTTATGAACAACAACCTGCTTTCCATCAAAATGGGTATGACGGAAGGGCGGGGCAACATATATTATAGCCCTGGGCTTGTAGTTTTGCTGCACGTCAAAAATGCTCACAAAGCCCTGCATGTTTGCCAGAGACAGGGCAAAGAAGGCGGCGTTCATGGGGCAGATCATAAGGCTGTCATAACCGTAGTACTTCCCGCCTGCCTTAAAAGGCAACACGATAAGCTGCTGGGTAGCCAGCCAGTCCATGGTCTCCTTACGGAGCTTGGAAAACTTATATCCGTATTTTTCTTTGAAGAGGGGTTTGTTGGTTGGCATATCATCGCCTATACGCATGCAGTCCGGGTCACGGCGGCGCATATAGTCTTCCATAAAGTTGACCACTGTGCCGTTCTTGCAGCGCACGACCTCAGCCTCCTTGACAAGTCCCCTGCCCTCTATGGGATAGACCACGTCAAAGCGGGAGGAATGAGTGGGACCATAGCACATCTCTTCCAGCTGCTCCTTGGTCTCCGGATAGCAAAGGCAGCGGCTCTTCTTCAGAGTCTCAGTCAGATCCTTGGGCAGGATAAATCTATCGAAATAGGAGTCTGTATACATTATTTCACCGGCCTCTTTCCTGTTAGAATTCGTTTATGCTCTCTATACTTTCAAGCCAAACTTCTGTTAATATTTTACCATAAGCGGCAAATTTCAGCAACAAAGAAATTTAACCGAATTTTTCTCTGCTCTTGTAGTCTAAAAAGCCTTTGCTATGTACATATTATACAATTCAGCAATACTCTCCAAGTCATTGTTCTATGATATGCAATAATCATTGCTGTGTTCCAGGGTTTTTCCCTTGAAAAAGTTTTTACTTTCCTATATGCTTTTATCGAGGTGAGAGCATGAGGAATTTCAGGCTGTGCCTGTGTTATGACGGAAGCCGATACCGGGGCTGGCAAAAGCAGGGCAACACTCCCGGAACAATACAGGAGAAGATGGAAACGCTCCTGTCCCGTATATTGGAGCAGCCGGTGGAGCTCAACGGCTCCGGCCGTACCGATGCCGGAGTTCATGCCAGATGCCAGACCTGCTCTTTCAAGGCAGATATATCTCTGTCCTGCCGGGAGCTGCTGGAGCTTCTCCGCCGCTATCTGCCGGAGGACATCGGTGCACTGTCACTGGAAGAAGCGGAGCTATCCTTTCACGCCAGACTCTCCTGCAAGGAAAAGACCTATGTCTACTTTATATGGAACAGCCCGGAACCCAACGTTTTTTACAGGAAATACAGCTTCCGCTGTCCGGAACCGCTGGACACCGGTGCAATGGAAGACGCTGCCCGGCAGCTGCTGGGAGAGCATGACTTCACATCCTTCTGTTCCCTCAAACGCATAAAGAAATCCGCAGTTCGGGAGTTGAGAAACATACGCCTGGAGCATCATGGGGAGATGCTGCGCATTGAATTCACAGGCAGCGGTTTTCTATACAACATGGTGCGCATCCTTGTGGGCACTCTTATCGAAGTCGGCAGGGGTGAACGGCTGCCTCAGGATATTCCATGCATTCTGGCCGCCGGGAACCGGCAGGCTGCGGGCTTTACCGCCCCTGCCCAGGGTCTGTTTCTCTGGGAACAGAGTTACTGAAAAAATAATTTTAAAAGCTATTGACAGCTGGGTTGAATATTGTTAGAATGAGTCGTCTCAATTGGATAGAGTCTATCCAAAGCAAGATAGCGACCGCTGCTTAGGCAGCCAAGGCCACACGGACAGCCGGGTCGAATGCCGATAAACCGCAGGTGCGGTGGCAACTTCTGTTGCCTTATTGATTGAGTTAAAAGCTCAAGTTTTATAAGTTGGTTACTATAAACCGATGCTAAAAAGCATACAAACTTGTGAAATGGTCAATAAGAGTAGTAAAAGTAATCTTTGCTATATAGACTCTCAAAATCCATTTGAGCCATAGCGCCGGCAGGACCGGTGCGTGTTTACGGCTGCATCAAGGCGGGTTGTGCTTTCAGGCATGGCCCGCCTTTTATTATTTGAGCCGGGGGGAGCTTTTATGAAAAAGATTATAGAGCTGAAAAACATTACCAAATCCTTCGACGGCGAGGTGGTTCTGGACAACGTAAGCCTGGACATCTACGACAACGAGTTTATTACCCTGCTGGGGCCTTCAGGCTGCGGCAAAACCACAACTCTCCGCCTTATCGGCGGCTTTGAGACCCCCGACAGGGGAGACATTATTTTCATGGGTGAGAACATAAACGATGTGCCTCCCTATAAGCGCAACGTAAACACCGTGTTCCAGCGCTATGCTCTCTTCCCTCATCTCAACGTCTTTGAAAATGTTGCCTTTCCCCTGCGTGAGAAGAAACTGCCCAAGGCAGAGATTGAGACAAAGGTGAAAGATATGCTTTCACTGGTGGCCCTCACCGGCTTTGAGCAGCGCAGCGTCACCAGCCTCTCCGGCGGCCAGCAGCAGCGTGTGGCCATCGCCCGCGCCCTGGTGAGCCAGCCTAAGGTGCTGCTTCTGGATGAGCCTCTGGCAGCCCTGGATCTGAAGCTTCGCAAGGACATGCAGCAAGAGCTGAAGAAAATTCAGAAGGCCACCGGAATCACCTTCGTCTTCGTTACCCACGATCAGGAGGAAGCCCTGTCCATGTCCGACACCGTGGTGGTCATGTCCGAAGGCCGCATCCAGCAGATAGGCACACCCATTGATATTTATAACGAGCCGGAAAACGCCTTCGTTGCAGACTTCATCGGTGAGAGCAACATTGTAGACGGCATTATGCTTGCAGATAAAAAAGTGGCCTTCTCCGGCCATGTTTTCGAATGCGTTGACTCCGGTTTCGGCACAAAGGAGCCGGTGGATGTAGTGGTGCGCCCGGAGGATGTGGACATCGTTGCCGAAGAAAAGGGTATGCTGAAGGGCGTTGTCACCTCCGTCACTTTCCTTGGGGTACACTACGAGATAATAGTGGACATCAACGGCTTCAAGTGGATGATACAGACCACGGACTTCGTGGACGTGGACGAACACATCGGCCTGTATATAGAGCCCGACGCCATACACATCATGAAGAAGTCCGAGTACTCCGGCATGTTTGGAGACTATTCATCCTTCTCCAACGAACTGGACGAGCTGAGCGATGCGGAAAGTGAGAGCGAGGAATGAAGAGAAACGCTCCAAGCCAGCGCAGCCTGCTCCACAAGCTGGTGCTGGCCCCCTATTCCATATGGGCGGCACTGTTTATTCTGGTGCCTCTGGCCTTTGTGGCCTATTACGCATTTACAGACTCCGATTTTAATTTTACTTTTGAGAATATAACCCGCTTCTTTACCGCAACCTCGGTTATAAGCGATGGAGACAGCACCCGGGAGGTATACACCTACCTTCTGATTTTTGTCCGCTCTCTGAAGCTGGCTGTAATATCCACCTTCATCTGCCTGCTTATGGGCTATCCCATGGCCTACATCATGTCCAGGGCCAGCAGCCGCACTCAGAAGATTCTGGTCACCCTCATAATGATACCAATGTGGATGAACTTCCTTATCCGCACATATGCATGGATGACCATACTTCAGGACACCGGCATATTAAACGGTCTGCTGGGCTTTATCGGCCTTGGCCCGGTGCACATTATCGGTACCGAGTCTGCCGTGGTCATCGGCATGGTCTATGACTATTTCCCATATATGATCCTGCCTATTTACTCGGTGATGGCCAAGATGGACGTTAAGCTTTTGGAGGCGGCCCGCGACCTGGGCTGCAACGGATTCGGAGTGCTGCGCCGGGTCATCTGGCCTCTGAGTCTGCCGGGAGTCATCTCCGGCATTATCATGGTGCTCATCCCCTCCATCAGCACCTTCTACATCTCCCAGAAGCTGGGCAACGGAAAGTTCTATCTCATCGGCGATGCCATTGAAGGCCAGTACGTGGCAAACAACCTCCACTTTGCCGCCGCTATCGCCTTTATACTAATGGTCATTTTGCTGGTGTGCATGGCCTTTATGCAGCGCTACGCCAACAAAAAGGCCGTAGTGGCATAAGAGAGGAGCGAGTCATGAAAACAGCTTCCAAGGTCTTTACGGCCATAATAATGATATTTCTCTTTGCGCCCATTGTGATACTTCTGGTCTTTTCCTTCAATGAGGCCAAGAGTCTCTCCGTATTCTCAGGTTTTTCCTTTTATTGGTACGGTGAACTGTTCCGGGATTCCGAGACCCTCAACGCAGTGAAGAACACTCTGGTGCTGGCGGTATGCGCCGCTGCCATCTCCACCATTATGGGCACAGCTGCCGCCGTGGGAATAAACAAACTGAGGAACCGTTACCTCCACGCAGTGATGGACACCGTCACCAATATTCCCATGATAAACCCGGAAATCATCACCGGCATATCCCTTATGCTGATGTTCGTATTTGTTGGCCGTCTCTTCGGCGCCGCCACCAGCCTCAGCTTCTGGACCATGCTCATTGCCCATGTGACTTTCTGCCTGCCTTATGTAATATTGCAGGTGCTGCCAAAGCTTCAGCAGATGGATTCCTCCCTGCCGGAAGCCGCTATGGATCTGGGTTGCACCCCTCTGCGGGCTTTCTTCAAGGTGGAAATACCGGAGATACTGCCGGGCATTGTAACAGGGCTTATTATGGCCTTCACTCTCTCCCTGGACGATTTTGTCATAAGCTACTTTACCGCCGGCAACGGTTTTCAGACCTTACCAATCCGTATATACAGCATGACCAAGAAAACCGTCACTCCCAAGATGTATGCCCTGGCCACCATCATTTTCTTTGTTATCCTGGCGCTGCTGCTTATTTCCAATCTCTCCGATACGGACAGCAGCCGGGCTATAAAAGCCGCAAGGCAAAAACGCAAGAATCTCAAAGCACAAAACTCTATCTGATTCAGGAGGTAAACCAATGAAAAAAATCCTTATCCTCATCGCAGCCATAGTATTCTTTGCCCTGATACTCAGTGCCTGCGGCAGCTCCGACGAGCTGACACTGAATGTATACAACTGGGGCGAATATATCTCCGACGGCTCCGAGGGCTCCTTTGACACTATCCGCGAGTTTGAGAGCTGGTATGAGGAGACCTACGGCCAGGCAATAAAGGTGAACTACGACACCTATGCCAGCAACGAGGACATGTACAACAAGATATCCAGCGGCGCCGTCAGCTATGACGTCATTATCCCCTCCGACTATATGATAGCCCGCATGAAGGATGAGGGCCTGCTTCTCCCCCTGAACTTCGACAATATCCCCAATTATCAGTATATAGACGAGAGCTTCCGCGGCCTCTATTATGACCCGGATGACCAGTACTCCGTGCCCTACACCTACGGCGTGGTGGGTATCATCTATAACGCAAACGTGGTGGACGAAGCCGACGCCACCGGCTGGGACCTGATGTGGAACGAGAAGTACGCCGGCAATATTCTCCAGTTCAACAACTCCCGTGACGCCTTTGCCACCGCTCAGTACAAGCTGGGTATAGACGTGAACACCACCGATACCGCCCAGTGGGACGCCGCTCTGGAAGAGCTGAAAACTCAGGCTCCTCTGGTGAAGAGCTATGTTATGGATGAAATCTATAACATGATGGAGTCGGGTGAAGCCGCTGTCGGCGCCTACTATGCCGGGGATTACTTCACCATGCTGGATGCCCAGGCTGAGAACGTTGACCTGCGCTTCTATTACCCCGACCCCACCAACTACTTTGTTGACGCCATGTGCATCCCCTCCTGCTGCCAGAATCAGGAGCTGGCAGAGATCTTTATAAACTACATGCTCTCTGCCGAGCCTGCCATCGCCAACGCCGAGTACATCTACTATGCCTCCCCCAACTCCCTGGTCTATGAGGACGAGGGCTACCTGGAGGATATTGGCGAGGAGGCCGTGGCTATCCTCTACCCCGGTGTGGAGAACTTCTCCCAGCTTTACAACACCTACGCCTACCGCAATCTGGACACCGACACTCTGGATTATATCAACACCCTGTGGGAGAACCTGAAGATAAACTAATTTTTAACAGAAAATTTTACTTGACAGTTTCAATGGACTGTGCTAAAGTGGCACCAACAAACCGATGAGGAAGAGTAAGTAACCTGAGTGAAAGGTTTCAGCGAGCCGCCGATGGTGTGAGGGCGGTACTGGCAGCACAGGCGAATGGGCTTCTGAGGGCGAACCGAACCCCACAGGTAGTAGGCAAGACGGAGTCTGCGTCTCCGTTAAAAAAGCGCGGCATATGAAAACGTATGCGCTGAGTGGATACGGGCATATCCGTATCAAGCCGGGTGGCACCGCAGAGGAAATTACACACACCTCTGTCCCAGCATTTTGGGACAGAGGTGTGTTTTTCTTTGTCCCGACCTCAGTAAAAGAGCGAAAGGAGAAAACAAAAATGAGCGAAAACAAGATCCCCTACAAAATCTACCTGGAAGAAAGCGAGATGCCCAAGGCCTGGTACAACGTCAGGGCCGACATGAAAAACAAGCCCGCCCCCCTCCTTAATCCCGGTACTCTCCAGCCTATGACCGCCCAGGAGCTTGGCGCAGTGTTCTGTGACGAGCTGGTGGAACAGGAACTGGACAACGACACACCTTACATTCCCATTCCCCAGGAGATACTGGACTTCTACAAAATGTACCGTCCCTCCCCCCTGGTCCGCGCCTACTGCCTGGAGGAGAAGCTCCAGACCCCGGCCAAGATCTACTACAAGTTTGAAGGCAACAACACCTCCGGCTCCCACAAGCTGAACTCCGCCATCGCCCAGGCCTATTACGCCAAGAACCAGGGTCTGAAGGGTGTCACTACCGAGACCGGTGCCGGTCAGTGGGGCACTGCCCTGTCCATGGCCTGCGCCTATCTGGGCCTGGACTGCAAGGTATATATGGTCAAGTGCTCCTATGAGCAGAAGCCCTTCCGGCGTGAAGTAATGCGTACTTACGGCGCCAGCGTCACCCCCTCCCCATCTATGACCACCGAAGTGGGACGGAAGATATTGGAGCAGCATCCCGGAACCACCGGCTCTCTGGGCTGCGCCATTTCCGAAGCCGTTGAAGCAGCCACCTCCACTCCCGGCTACCGCTATGTTCTGGGCAGCGTTCTCAACCAGGTTCTGCTCCACCAGTCTGTTATCGGCCTTGAGTCCAAGATTGCCATGGATAAATACGGCATAGTACCCGATATCATCATCGGCTGTGCCGGCGGCGGCTCCAACCTGGGCGGACTTATATCCCCCTTCATGGGTGAGATGCTCAGAGGTGAGCGGAACTACCGCTTCATTGCCGTTGAGCCTGCCTCTTGTCCCTCCCTCACCAGAGGCAAGTTTGTCTATGACTTCTGCGACACCGGCATGGTAACACCTCTTGCCAAGATGTACACTATGGGTTCCAACTTTATCCCCTCTCCCAACCACGCCGGCGGACTGCGTTACCACGGCATGAGTCCCGTCGTCTCCCAGCTGTATCACGACGGCTATATAGAGGCCACCTCTGTGGAGCAGACCTCCGTCTTTGCCGCCGCAGAGCAGTTTGCCCGGGTTGAGGGCATACTCCCCGCTCCCGAATCCAGCCACGCAATCAAGGTAGCCATGGACGAGGCTCTGAAGTGCAAGGAGACCGGGGAAGAAAAAACCATACTCTTTGGACTTACCGGCACCGGCTACTTTGACATGTATGCCTACGAGAAGTTCAATAACGGCGAAATGAGTGACTATATCCCCACCGACGAGGACATCATGGCCGGTCTCAAGGGTATCCCCCAGTTCCCGGGAAATGAGATCTGAGCAGGAGAAAATAGGTTGACATAACGCATAATTTAGGCATTGATACAGCCGCCCGTAAAAATTGCGGGCGGCTGTATTTTTTATATCGTATAAGCTTTTCCAGAAAACTTTATTTTTGTTTTAGTCCACATCATGTGTTATATAAAACATTTAATGAGTCTCTCTATTTTGTCGGCTGCTGCAGCTGCACCTCCGCAGCGGCGGAAGCTCTCCCCTATTTTCTCTGCATTTAATCTGTAGTTGTCGTCCTTTATAAGCAGATTCACTCCTGCCCTTATATCCTTTGCCGAAGCCGATGGAAGTACTATACCTGCTCCAAGCTGGCTGATTCTTGTGGCTACCGCCCTCTGTTCTGCAGTTTGGGGATAGCAGAGCACGGGCGCTCCAAAATATAGACTCTCGCTGGCGCTGTTCATGCCGCAGTGACTGATAAATACATCCGCCTCCTTTAGCACCGCTGTCTGTTCTACCCAGCGTTCCACCCTCACATTTTCGGGCAACCGTCCTAGCAAACTTATGTCAGCCAATTCTCCGGCAGAGATAAGCAGCTCAAGCTCAGTATTTCCAAAGGCCCTGATACAGTTACTATAGAACTCCAGCATATCATTGTTCACGGTCCCCATGGAGACATATATTAGTTTTTTTCCTTTTTTCCTGAAGGAGGTTTCCGGAGGTATAACCAGGGGTCCCACAAAGGCATACTTTTCGGAAAAGCTTTCGGCGCAGGGCTGGAATTCCGGAGAGGTATAGACTATGGTCTCCGTGTCCCGGTCATTGGATATGAGCTGCAAAAAGTTTTTTATCGGATAGCCCACTCTCTGTAGACGTCTTATGTCACGGTTGATGCCGGGCAGGGAACGCAGAAGTTTCAGCGCCTGACGCAAGCTCTGTTTCATTATTTTTGCCGACTCCCGGTTAAAAGCAAAGGTGGTTGTGGAGGACACAAAAGGGATTTTCAACTTCAGTGCCGCCGCTTTGCCCCACGCCGCCATTGAGTCGGCCACTATACAGTCAGGTCTCTCCGTCTCCATTTCCCGGCACACCATGGCATCCAATGCTAAAGTGGTCTCCACCAGAACGTGGATGGAAAACGCAGGGTCAAGGGCAATTCTGGCTCCGTCCTCCGGGCTGAGCCCAAGCTGGGCATCACAGCCGTCGCAGGAAATAAAATTGGCTCCCGCTGCCTCTATCCTGCTGCGGAATTTTTCATAGGAGTAATAGCGCACCTGGTGTCCCCTGGCTGTCAGCTCCCGCACAAGTCCCAGCGTGGGGTTGGTGTGGCCATAGGCGGGAATGCTGAAAAAAACGATTTTTGCCATCAGCTCTCCTCCCCGGACAGCTCCCCAAATATTCTGGAAATATACCTGTCCATCATTTCCTTGGGAGGTATTGCCAGCCCACGTTCCACATCCCCCAAAACAATTATCGTGTCCCCGGGCCTGATGCCGAAAATATCCCGGGCCTCTTTCGGTATCACAAACTGTCCCTTCTCCCCTATTTTTACTGTCCAGGCATATTTGCCTTTTGGATAGTTCATTAAATCTCTCTCCCATTAATATGATTTGTATGATTAATCATACTTTATAATTATATCTCTGTCAAGAGGCATAATCCGCACCCCAGGTGAAAAAATAATATTCAGTCACAATTTGAAAGGTGCTGAATATATGTCCAAAAAAATTGGTGGCCGAACTCTCCGGCCGGCTTCTCCCGTATCCATTATTGCCTCTGCCAGTGTGGCCGGGAAAAAGGAGGGCGAGGGCCCTTTAAAACATTGCTTTGACTACATTTCTCAAGACTCCTATTTTGACGAGGGAACCTGGGAAAAGGCCGAGAGCCATATGCTCAAACAATGCTTTTCCATGTGCTGTGACAAGGCCGGAATATCCCCGTCTCAGCTGGACTTTACCTTCTCCGGTGATCTTCTGAACCAGTGCGTCAGCTCCGCTTTTGCCCTGAAGGACAGCGGCAGGCCCTACTTCGGACTTTACGGCGCCTGTTCTACCATGGTGGAATCTCTTGCTCTGGCCTCCATGGCCATAGACGGCGGTTTTGGAGACATAGCCTGCGCTCTTACCGGTTCCCACTTTTGTTCGGCAGAACGGCAGTACCGCTTTCCACTGGAATACGGCGGTCAGCGCCCTCCTACAGCTCAATGGACCGTCACCGGGGCCGGGGCCGCCATAGTGTCTTCTCAGGGCCGCGGACCCTATATCACCCATATCACTCCCGGCATCATTGTGGACGCCGGCATTAAGGACGCCAACAGCATGGGCTCTGCCATGGCTCCGGCAGCTTATGAGACCATAAAAGCCCATTTTAAGGACACCGGCCGGGACCTCAATTATTACGACGCCGTATTCACCGGCGACCTGGGAGCCATGGGACATGACATCCTTCAAAAGCTTATGGCCGACGACGGTATAGAACTGGGTCCAAGATATATGGACTGCGGCGTGCTGATATACGACCTTAACACTCAGGACGTCCACTGCGGCGGCTCAGGCTGCGGTTGCTGCGCCTCGGTGCTCTGCGGGCATATTCTGAAAGCTATGGAGGCAGGCACATGGAGCCGGGTACTGGTTGCCGCAACAGGCGCCCTCATGTCGCCCTTGAGCTGCCAGCAGGGCGGAAGTATACCCGGCATCTGCCACGCCATAGCCATAGAGAAGGAGCCGTGATCATGGAAGGACTTGTAATGTATCTGAAAGCCTTTATTGTGGGAGGGCTGTTTTGCGTAGTCGGCCAGGTTCTTATAGACTATACCAAGCTCACTCCGGCCAGAATACTCACAAGCTATGTGGTGGCAGGTGTCATTTTGTCGGCCATTGGCCTCTATCAGCCCCTGGCGGACTGGGCCGGAGCCGGAGCCTGCGTTCCACTCACCGGTTTTGGCCACAATCTGGCCAAGGGCATCAGAGAGGCCGTAGCAAAAGATGGTTTGCTTGGCGCTTTTACCGGGGGATTTACTGCCGCCTCAGCCGGTCTGTGTGCAGCTGTATTTTTCGGTCTGTTGATTTCAGTCATATTTAAGCCAAAAGACAAAGGAAAATAAAAGGGCAAAAAGAAATCCAGGGAGACAGGATATAAATCCTATCTCCCTGGGTTTACATATTTTAATTTACTTAATTTAATTTACATAATTATATTTACATATTCTAATTTACATAAATTAAACTTACTTGATCTCCAGTCTGCGGCTTGCAGGCAGCTCTTCCTGCTTCTTCGGCATGGTCAGAGTCAGCACACCGTCATTATAAGTTGCCTCAATACCCTCAGCGTTGATTCCGGAGATATCAAAGCTTCTGCTGAAGGAGCCGTAGTAACGCTCGCGTTTGACGAAGTTGTGCTTGCCGTCTTCCTTGTTGTCCATAGTCCGCTCAGCACTGATGGTCAGGCAATCGTTCTCAATATCAATCTTGATATCATCCTTGTTGAAGCCGGGCAGCTCAGCTTCCAGTTTGTAAGCATCACCGGTGTCGGTGACATCGGTACGGAAGCCGGAGAAAGGACGGGCGCTGTTAAAGAAGCTGCGCTCCATATCCTCAAAATCACGGAAGGGGTCAAAAGCGGAAATACTGTGTATACGATGATCAAAAGGAATAAGTTCAAACATGATATATACCTCCATTAATACTATTTACTATGTCATATCGGATGAATCTTTCTTTATCTCGTTTCATCTTGTATATAAAATACCGCACAATTATTAATAAATATAGCATTAAATATTAACTGAATATGAATATTAGCACTCGTACTAGCCGAGTGCTAATATTATTCCCGTTTCTAATTTCCTTATACATTATATTCTTCCCTGTTTTTGAAGTATTCAAACTCATTCCAGGGATATATTTTTTCCGGCATGGCCAAAAACTCCATCTTCTCTCTCCGTTCCGGATGTGGAAAGGCCAGGCGGTAGGACCACAGTGCAATATGGCAGCTTCGCTCTTTGCTCCCGTATTTTACGTCCCCCAGCAGAGGCATGGCTCTGGACGAAAACTGCACCCTTATCTGATGGCTGCGTCCCGTGTGGAGCTTAATTTTCAGCAGGCTTTTATCTTCCAATTGCTCCAACAGCTTATATTCCAGTTCTGCCTGACGCACTCCCCTGCGCATCCGCTTTACTACATAGGACTTATTTTTTGATGCATCCCTATACAGCAGATCACGCAGTACTGCCTCCGGCTCTTCCGGCTTTCCCGTAATCACAGCCAGATATTCTTTTTCCATCCTGCGCTGGGCCACGGCTGCGGAAAGGGACGCCGCAGCCGCGCTGCTGAGAGCATATACCATCACTCCGCCCACATCCTTATCCAGCCTGTGTACGCAGAACACTTCCCGGCCTAACTCCTCCCGTAGTCTGGAGCACATTCCCTCCTGGGAGTCCAGCCCTGCCGGTTTTATGCAGACAATTATCGACTCATCTCTGAATAATTTTACTATTTTCATTTTATCACCTTTAGTATTGTACAAGCTGGGCAAAAAAAATTCAAGCTGCCGCGGGCTATTGTGTGCTTTCCACAGTGTTTTTTTCAGTCAATTGACTTATTTTTCCGTCAATGTTAATATTCTTTCAGGTGAATTTATATGTATATTACACAGGATATTTATCCTGTCAGAAGGAGATGTATAAGCTGAGTATTTCAAATGTGATCTCGCTTCTGGGCGGCGTGGCCCTCTTTCTTTTCGGTATGACCCTTATGGGTGACGGGCTCAAAAAGGTTGCCGGCAATAAGCTTGAGCTTGTACTGTACCGTCTGTCCGGAACGCCAATACGTGGGCTGCTGCTGGGTGCGGGAGTCACCGCCGTTATACAGTCCTCTTCCGCCACCTCGGTTATGGTGGTGGGCTTCGTTAACTCCGGCATGATGAAGCTGAACCAGGCCATTTCAATCATTCTGGGCGCTTTGATAGGTACCAGTGTTACCGGCTGGATAATCTGTCTTTCCAGTCTGGAAGGCAGCGGCTGGGTCTCCCTGCTGTCAACGTCCACAATAACAGCCGTTGTTGCAGTAATAGGTATTATACTCAGGATGTTCAGTTCCGGGCAGTCCAACCACCATCTGGGAGATATAATGCTTGGCTTTGCCGTACTCATGTACGGCATGCAGGCCATGAGTTCCGCAGTGGCTCCCCTTAAAGGCAGCCCAGCCTTTATAAGCCTGCTCACTTCCTTTTCCAATCCCCTTCTGGGCATATTGGTAGGGGCCATTTTTACAAGCATACTTCAAAGTGCCTCTGCCGCCGTTGGCATACTTCAGGCCCTGTCCATGACCGGAGCCATAAACTTTGCCGTTGCCTATCCCATTATTCTGGGCATAGCCATAGGCGCTGCCGTGCCGGTACTGCTGTCCGCTTTGGGTGCCCGAGTGGACGGCCGGCGTACAGCCCTGGCCTACCTGGTCATTGAACTTGCAGGCGTTATAATCTGCGGCGGTGTTTTTTACACTCTGGATTACTTTATGGACTTCAATATTAAATATGCGGTGCTGGACACTGTGGGTGTAGCCGCCCTGAACACCGTTTTTCGTCTTGTGACTGCGCTTGTGCTGCTGCCGTTTCTGGATACTCTGACTTGGATGGTCACCTTTCTTGTTAGCGGCAGTGCCTCCCAGCGTGCAGCAGACAGTGAGTTTGACAGGCTGGATCAGCGTTTTCTTCAGCACCCACCCCTGGCAATTGAGCAAAGCCGTATGACCGTCAACTCCATGGCTCGTGTCTCCAAGGAAAACGCCCTGGCCGCCCTGAACCAGCTGCAGCATTACGATGAGCACGAAATAAAGGAGATCGAACAGAGGGAAGATCTGGTGGACCGTTATGAAGATCGCATCGGCACCTACCTGGTAAAACTGAATACCAGAGAACTGGACAAAAAGCAAAATGAAAGCGTGTCCAAAATCCTACATACTCTCAGTGACTTTGAACGCATCAGCGACCATGCTCTGAATCTGGCGGAGGCCGCTCATGAGATTCATGATAAATCACTTCGCTTTTCCGACGAGGCTGACCATGAAATGCTGGTACTTTTCTCGGCTGTAAGTGAGATATTGGATCTGTCTTTCTCCGCATTCACAAATGAGGACGAGGCCCTTGCCTACAAGGTGGAGCCCCTGGAAGAGCATATAGATATTCTGTGCGACGAAATGAAACTCAGGCACGTGGAGCGTCTGCAAAGCGGATACTGTTCACTTTCTCAGGGTTTTGTTTTCAACGATATTCTCACAAACTGTGAGCGTATTGCCGACCACTGTTCAAATATTGCCATTGCACTGATAGAGCTCAGTTCCGATGATTACAGTACTCACGGATACATTCTGGATCTGAAGGAACACCGCTCCCATGATTTTGACAAGCTTTATTCTCAGTTCTCGGAGAAATATAAAATATAGACTGATTGATAATTATATTGTAGGGATGGGCCCGTGCCCTTCCCTTTTTCAATGTTTTAAGTAAAATTTTCCGTATTCAGAAAGAAAGTTATTGTTTTTAGCTGTTTTTTCTATATACAAATTATTAAGCTGTTGATATAATACAATCACATTAGAATGTGATGGAGGGATACAGTGTGAAAGAACCCACTCTTGTCATTCTGGCCGCCGGCATGGGCAGCCGTTTCGGCGGCCTTAAGCAAATCACCGCCGTGGACGAGCATGGCCACGCCATCATTGATTTTTCCCTGTACGATGCTTACAGGGCAGGCTTCCGCAAAGTCGTTTTTATTATCAAGCATGAGATTGAGGAAGATTTCAAAAACGCCATCGGTCGGCGCATGGAAAAGTATTTTGATGTAAAATACGCCTACCAGCAGCTGGACATGCTCCCTGAGGGCTATTCAGTGCCCCCCACGCGCACAAAGCCCTGGGGCACGGGACATGCGGTGCTGTGCAGCAAGGATTTGGTGGACGGTCCCTTTGCCGTTATAAACGCCGACGACTATTATGGCCGCAGCGCCTACCAGTCCCTTTATGATTTTCTCGCTGCCGACAGGCCGGAAAACGAGCACGCCATGGTTGCCTATCTTCTGAAGAACACCGTCACCGAAAATGGCTCCGTCGCCAGGGGCATATGTCAGGTGGAAAACGGATACCTCACCGACGTGGTGGAACGCACCAAGATTTTCAAAGATGGCAAGGATGCCAAGTTCACCGAGGACGGAGAGAATTTCTACCCCCTGTCCGGAGATGTCCCCGTCTCCATGAACTGCTGGGCTTTCAGCAACTCCATGTTTGAAGAGCTGGAATCCCGCTTCCCCTCCTGGCTGGACGATAATCTGCCCGGAAACCCGGAAAAGTGCGAGTACTTTCTCCCCTTTGTGGTCAACGACATGATAAAGGCCGGAAAAGGGAAAATAAGAGTCCTTAACTGTCATGAAGCTTGGTATGGGATTACATACAAGGAAGACATGGACAGCGTGGTTAATGCCATAAAAAATATGCGTGCTGAGGGCATTTACCCCGATGCACTGCTGGATTGAGAGGTATATATAATGAATGTATTGGTTACCGGCGGCGCCGGATACATCGGCAGCCACACCTGCGTTGAACTTCTTGAAAAGGGCTACGGCGTTGTCGTAGCGGACAATCTTGTAAACTCCAGCGCCAAGGCTCTGGAGCGGGTACAGCAGATTACCGGCAAGTCTCTGGACTTCTATGAGATAGATGTACGCGACCGGGCTGCTCTGGACAAAATATTTGAAAAGCACGATATCGGCTGCGCCATCCACTTCGCCGGACTGAAGGCCGTGGGTGAGTCCGTGTCAATGCCTTTGGAGTATTACGACAACAATCTTAACTCTACCATAACCCTCTGTCGGGCCATGAGAGACCATGGAGTAAAGAACATCGTCTTCTCCTCCTCCGCCACAGTTTACTCCGGCGATAACGATATGCCTCTGAAGGAGAGTTCCCACACCGGCATGTGCACCAATCCCTATGGCTGGACAAAGTACATGTCCGAGCAGATACTCAGGGACACCGCCTTTGCCGACAAGGAGTGGTCCGTTGTCCTGCTGCGCTACTTCAACCCCATCGGCGCCCACAGCAGCGGACTTATCGGTGAGGACCCCAGGGGCATACCCAACAATCTGATGCCCTACATCTCCCAAGTGGCGGTAGGCCGTCGGGACCACCTGAATGTATTCGGCAACGACTATGACACCCATGACGGTACCGGTGTGCGTGACTATATACACGTTGTGGACCTGGCACGTGGACATGTCTGCGCCATAGAGTACATGGAAAAGCACAAGGGAGAGAGCGTCTTCAATCTGGGCACCGGCATGGGTTACAGTGTTCTGGATATGGTCAAGGCTTTTGAGCGTGTCACCGGCGTAAAGATCCCCTATGAGATTGCCCCCCGCCGCCCCGGCGACCTGGCCACTGTGTACTCCAGCCCCGACAAGAGCGCCCAGCTCCTGGGCTGGAAAGCCCAATACAATCTGGACGATATGTGCCGTGACACCTGGGCATGGCAGTCCAAGAACCCTATGGGCTACGGTGAGTAATTTAGGAAACTAAATATGGCTGGCGGCAGCTCAAATGGGCTGCCGCCAAAAATAATTTCAGACAGGACTACTTTTATGAAAAAGCTTTATCTGATTTCTTCTTTATGCCTGGCCGCTTTATCTCTCCTTTTCCTCTGCGGATGTGCACACACGGACGATGATATCCCCTCTGGGGCAGAAAGCCTTTCCCCTGCTCCCACTGAAAGTCCAGTATCCTCTGATAGCAGCAGCCTCCAGTCCCCCAGTCCAAGCCCCGGCCAGCCCCTTGAAGTGCTGAGCATTGAAGATGTACAGTCAGAGCTCACTCAAGCTATAGCCCAGCTCCGTCAGCCCAGCCCAATGGATATCGGCAGTCTGGCTTTGGAGCAGCCGGAACTGGATGTAAAAAACCTCTACTATCAGATACTATCCCTCCGCCCCGAGTTCAAATATGCCTATGACCTCTCAGTTTCATTGGACAGTTCTATCCTCAACTGCACCATATTTTACATGCCCTATAAAACCGGACAATATCCGGCAGGCTTTGAGGGCATCCAAGTGCAGAGCCTGTCGGAACTCATTGCCGCTGCGGAAAACAATCTCAGCAGCGACAGCATAGCAGTGCGCATCATGGATACTTCTCTGGAACCGGATGAGATGAACAAGGCCCTGCAGCAGGCCGGCGGCGGCTACTTCAGCTGCACTTTAAATCAGGATGCCACCGCCATTGTCTTCAATCCCCCGGTGAGCATGACTGCCCAGGACTGCTTGCAGGCCATAGCCCAGGCGGAAGAACTGGCCGACTCCGTCATATCCCAACTCATAAGTGAGGATATGAGCCAGGAAGACAGAGCCTGGTCGCTTTATTCCTGGCTTTGCAGCAATGTGGAATACGACCAGCGCTATTACAGTGACAAATCCTCCATGCCCTATGAGTCCCAGACTGCTCTTGGTGCTTTGAGAGACGGCACCGCCATATGCGGCGGCTATTCCCATGCGCTGAAGCTGCTCTTTGAAAAGGCGGGAATCCCCTGCTTCAACGTGACAGGTGTTTATTACGGAGAATATCACATGTGGAACATCGCCTGTCTGGACGGCCGCTGGCTGTGGTTTGACGCCACCTCCGATCGTGGCAGCGACGGGCAGTTCGGCTACCTGCGTTTTGCTCTGGATCAGTTGGATACAGATAAATACCAGTGGAATGATGCGGATGTGCAAGCACTGATAAACCAATGAAGCCTTTATGCAAAAATAGGTCTCCGGAGAATTCCGGAGACCTATTTTTGAGACTGTCAAAAAAGCCTCGCAGAGTTTTTTCGCCCCAGCGAAAAAATAATTTCAATCGTTTTCTGCGGCGACATGTGCGTCGCAGAAAATACTTCTCACGGAGCGAAGTGTCGAATTGTACGCCCCCGGCGTACAACCGAGGCATGGAGCGCAATGCAAACCCTTTTTGTCAAAGAAGGCCATGCCTTCTTTGACAAACTGAAGAGGTCTCCGGAGAATTTCCGGAGACCTCTTTTTACTATTCAGCTGCGGGACAATCCTCTTCGCCTGCAACGGCTTCCACAATTTTTGCCGGTTTATTTCTCGGTATGACAATTGCCAGGTGGAGCAGGGCACCTATGCCGGCAAAGAGCGCCGTATACATCTGTCCAAGTCCCTGGTACAGGTTGAGCCCGTAAGCTCCGACAGCACACAGCAGACACAGCAGCGGCGGGACAATCAGCAACACCCGGCTGCGCAGCAGTTCGTAGCTGCCCACAATACACAATACGCCAAACACTCCGCCAATGACGGCCAGAATGTTTACCATGTATAGCATCCGGTGGTCATACTCAGCCTCGCTCCTGTGCTGTTCCAGAAACGTCCTGGTGCTCTCGCCCAAATCTCCGCCCTCATTCACCATAGTCTCGATTTCGTTTTCCTGCATGAGGATTATGCGGGCAGCCCGTCGGTCATTTTCAAGTTCTTTCAACTCGTCCACACTGACCAGCATCTTGTCCAGCTTATCGGATTCGGCATCCAGCTTTTCCTTGTTTTCCTCCAGTTCCTCAGCTTCATCCTCTAACTGCCCCATGTTGTACCACAGCAGTTCCAGCTGATGCTGGAGTTCATTCTCGCCTTTCTTCAGCGCCTGTTCTCCGGCAGTCACCTGCAGCTTGGCAGCTTCCAAAGCCGCTTTGCCTTCCTGGAGTTTACTCTCCATCCCTGCCAAATTAGCCTGCAAGGTATTGGGAACCTCGGCAGCAGCCAGCAGTTCTTGTTTATATTGTTCCAAACCGGCCTTTACCGTCTCCAATTCGGCTCCGGCTTCAAAGCTGGGCACGGTCAGGCTGATAGTCTCAATGCCGGAAACCAATTCGGAAGAGGTGTTCCCAATACTCTCCACCGCCATGTTAATTCCTATCACGGAACTAGTCACTGTCTCAGTGCCTGCGGCAAGCTCGTTGTTGACTTTGCCTATGGCACTGTCGGCCTCGGCTCTCCATACCAGATAATCATCGTTATATTTATTCAAGGCCTCGTCATAAGCCTTCTTGTCCAAGTCGTACTGGGCCTTAAGCTCGTCATAGGCAGCCTTATCCAAATCATACTGGGCTTTAAGAGCATTATACTCCTCCAGCTCCTCTTCATACTGAGCCAGCTCCTCCTCCGAAGCGCCCTCACCCGGCTGCTCTGGGGGCACAGGCTCTGTGGGCTTCACTGGCTCTACCGGAGGCTCCCCCGGGTGCACGGGCTTTTTGGAGATAATAGGCTCCAGCTCGGCAATCATTCCAGGTATTTTACCCGCTATTTCCTGGAGAGAGCTTGCCATCTGCTGCACCTGAGCTATCCCCGCCTCCAGCGCCGGCTTGCCCGCCTCAAAGGCAGCTATGGACTGATTCAGCACACTCTCCTGATTGGCCAGCTCTTTTTTACCGCTTTCCAGCTCCTGTTTGGCTAGCTCCAACTGAGCTTTACCATCTCTTATCATATCCACACCCATGGTATAACCACCCATAGTTGCAGTATGTGTGGCAAGGTCCGTGCGGTGCTGGGCAGCCTCCTCGTCGTGCTCGTCCTGAAGGCGCTCCAACTCTTCAAAGGCCTCCTCATAGCTTATGGAGTTTTCCAGCTTTGCGTCCAGTTCCTCATATTCATTGAGTTTATCTTCTATGCGCTGAAAGTATTCAAGGCTTTCCTGCAGCTTTCCATCGGCCTTACCGAAACCAAGAGCGCCATTAATAAGCATAAAAGCGCTGAGAAGCGCAAGCACAATGGCAAATACTCTGGCAAGAGCCGGGTGCTTCACATTCCATTCCTCCCAATCTATATACTGTCCTGGTATTATACCAGCCATTTATTAAAAAATCATGTATATCCTAAAAATTTTCCCTTTATTTTCATGACCGGTTCATGTATAGTTTCAAGAGGAAATAATACATAAACCTTGGAGGTCACAGCGTGAAACTGGATTTTGCCCCCATGGAGGGAATCAGCACATACATATATCGTGGGCTCCACGCCCGGTTCTTCGGAGGGGCAGAGGAGTACTTTGCCCCTTTCATCGCTCCGGATGGCAGCGGCAGTTTCAAATCCTCAGCCCTCAGGGATATTCTTCCGGAAAACAACCGGAACATATATCTCATTCCTCAGCTTCTAGTTAACAGGCCTGGGCCATTTATCCATGTGGCCCGGGAGCTTTCAGCCATGGGTTACACGGAAGTTAACCTGAACATAGGCTGCCCCTCTGCCACGGTCGTCTCAAAGCACAAAGGCTCCGGTATGCTGCTGGACCTGAAAAGCCTGGACAACTGCCTCAACGAGATATTCAGTTTGGCTCCACTTGGCGTGTCCATAAAAACACGTATGGGAATGGAAAGCACCGAGGAGTTTTCCGCCATTATGGAGATATACCGCAAGTATCCATTGAAGCGGCTTATAGTCCACGCCAGAGCGCGCTCAGGCATGTACAAAAGTCCGGTCGATATTCCTGGATTTCTCTCTGCTTTGAGGGACTGTCCCTGGCCTGTATGGTATAACGGCGATATCTTCTCTCCCGATTCCCTCAATCCGCTGGAAAACGGGACACAGTCTATTGCCGGACTCATGCTTGGCCGCGGTGCCGTGGCTGACCCGGCTCTGCCCAGAGTACTGAAAGGCAGAAAGGCTCTTGAAGCTCAGGAGCTGAAGGCCTTCCACAACACCCTGCTGGATGCCTATCTGGCTGCCGGTTATGACGGCAGGGCTGCAATGTCCAGACTTAAGGAACTGTGGTTCTATATGCTGTATAAATTTCCGGACAGCCGCCGGGAGTCAAAGCAGCTGCTGAAATCCCAGACTCTGCCGGACTATGTATCAGCGGTCTCCGCCCTCTTTGACAGCGGCAAATTTTCTCCTTACAGCTATTTCAGTCAATAAGGATACCCATTTTTTCGGGTATCCTTATTGACTGTTTATATATATAAAATGTTCCTGTTTAAAGGCTTTCACATATCCATAGCCATACGGCAGTAGTAGTTAAACTGACGTTCCCGCTCCAGGGTGCTGGAATCCATATGTCCGGGATATACCTCATAGTCCCCTTCCAGCATACAGAGCTTCTTCAGGGACCTGAGCTCCTCGTCCATATCCCCTCCCGGGAAATCCGTTCTGCCGCAGCTTCCCTTAAAGAGCGTATCTCCTGTGAAGAGGGCATTCCCGCAACGTATACTAACCCCGCCCGGCGTATGTCCGGGAGTTGCAAATATCTCAAAGCGCAGGGAGTCCAGCTCTATCACATCACCCTCGTCATAAAAGGCCCCGTTCTCCGGCAGCTGGAAGAGCATAAATCCGCCTTCCGAATAGCGTACGTCGTCTTTTTTGTTCATGTATACCTTGGCCCCGGTCTCCTCGGCAACGGCATTCACTGCCCCCACATGATCATAGTGGCCGTGGGTGAGCATGATGATTTTGCACTTGAGATGGTTTGACTCGATGTAGTCCAGGATGGTGTTGGACTCCTCGCCGGGGTCTATAACAGCACAGTTCAGAGTCTGCTCATCAGTTACAACGTAGCAGTTTGTCTCCAGATGTCCTACGGGAAGGGTCTTTATAAGCATTTCATTTCCTCCTGTTTACAGTTCGTTTGTATCCAGTATTATAGTCACCGGTCCGTCGTTTACAGAGGCCACCTGCATTTCTGCGGCAAAGACCCCCGTTTCGACTTTGAATCCCCGCTCCCGGCATAGTTTAATTACCAGCTCGTACAGCGGAATGGCAGTCTCCGGCCGGGCGGCTTTGGAGAATCCCGGACGGCGGGACTTGCAGTCGGCAAAAAGAGTGAACTGGCTTATTATCAACAGTTCAGCCCCTGCGTCCGCCGGGTTCAGATTCATCTTTCCGTTTTCGTCTTCAAAAACTCTAAGTCCGCAGATTTTGTCGGCTATCTTCTCCGCCTGAGCCTGGCCGTCATCCTGATGCACCCCCAGCAGCACCAGAAAGCCCTTGCCTATACTGCCGTGTACCTGTCCGTCTATCTCTACGGAAGCAGACTTTACCCTTGTAACAACTGCTCTCATTATCAGCACTCCTTTATCTGTTGCCGTTTCTCACCACGCTGCTGACTCCTGGGATAGAGGAGAGGCGGCCCATAATATACTTCAGTTCTCCGCTGCCCTTGACTTCAAGAGAGACGGTTGTCAGAGCAAGGCCGGCGCCGGTATCTCTGGCGGTAAGGGAGCGAACTTTTGCATTAAGTGAATTGAGCATGGTGGCAATGTCCATCACCAGGCCCGAGCGGTCCTTTGATGCGATGGTCACCGTGGTCACATAACTGTCGGTAATGCTGTCTGCCCAGGACACGTGCACCCAGCGTCCCTGATTTTCCGGCTGGTTCATAAGCTGGATACAGTTGGTGCAGTCACGGCGATGTATAGACACACCCTGCCCTCTGGTTATAAAACCGATTATATCGTCTCCCGGCACCGGCGTACAGCAGCGGGAGAATTTCACCAGGCAGTTGCTCAGCCCCTCCACCAATATGCCGTGCACAGGCTTTCCGCTCTTCTTGGCGTTTATCTCCCGGCGCTCGGCAGCCTCAGACATTTTATCCAAAGCTGTTTTCTTATCCGGCTTGCTGCGCAGCTCGTCCCGGATGCGGTTTGCCACCCTGGTGGCAGTAATACCGCCATAGCCTATGGCCGCATATATATCCTCTACAGCGGTGAAGGACAGGCGCTTTAGGATTGGTGCAATATTCTCTGGGTCCTGAGCGTCGTCCAGAGTAAGACCGTTGTGCTTTAGTTCGGCCTCCAGCATCTCCCGCCCACGGATGACATTCTCCTCCCGGCGTTCCTTTTTGAACCACTGCTTTATCTTGGTGCGTGCCGATCCGCTCTTTGCGTAATTGAGCCAGTCCCGGCTGGGACCAGGGGCATTTTTGGAGGTGCGTATCTCCACAATATCCCCGTTTTGCAGTACATGGTCATAGGTAACTATACGGCCGTTGACCTTGGCGCCCACCATGCTGTTGCCTACATCCGAGTGGATATTGTAGGCAAAGTCTATTGGAGTTGCGCCGGCCGGCAGGTTTATAACGTCCCCCTTTGGTGAGAACACGAACACCTCGTCGGCAAACATGTCTATTTTCAGATTGTGCAGGAAGTCCTGAGCATCCGATTCCTGCTGGTTTTCCAGCAGCCTCCTCACCCAGGCAAACTTGTCCTCGTCTCCCTCTCTGACTGTGGAGGCGCTGCTGCCCATCTTGTATTTCCAGTGGGCAGCTATACCATATTCTGCGGTATAGTGCATCTCCCAGGTGCGTATCTGTACCTCAAAGGGTATGCCCTCACTGCCGATGACCGTGGTGTGTACACTCTGGTACATGTTTGGTTTGGGCGTGGATATATAGTCTTTGAAGCGGCCAGGCACAGGATTGAACATATCGTGAATAATGCCCAGCACATTATAGCAGTCCGGTATATTATCCACAATGACCCGGAAGGCACAGAGGTCGAAGATGCCGTCTATGTCCAGCTTCTGGGCATACATTTTCCGATAGATGCTGTATACATGCTTTATACGGCAGTAAATGGTGGACTTTACCCCCTCGGCGTCCAGCCTGGTCTGGATTTTCTCCTTCACGCTGTCCATAAAGCGTTCCAGCTCATCCATCTTCTTTTCCAGTGAGGAGGTTATCTCGTTATATCCGGCCGGGTCAAGATACTGCAATGACAGGTCTTCCAGTTCCCACTTGGCCCTCTGCATGCCCAGCCTGTGAGCAATGGGCGCATATATCTCCATAGTCTCAAGAGATTTTGAACGCTGCTTTTCCGGAGACTGATAGGCCATGGTACGCATATTGTGGAGCCGGTCAGCAATTTTTATCAGGATTACACGGATGTCCTTGGACATGGCCATGAGCATCTTCCGCAGATTTTCCATCTGCTCGTCTTCCTTGCTGGTGTACTGCACACGGGTCAGTTTCGTGACACCCTCTACAATGTCTGCCACCGCCTCGCCGAACTGGCGGGCAATGTCGGCATGGGTGAGGCTAGTATCCTCAATAACGTCATGAAGTAGCGCCGCCACCACCGAGTCCTCATCCATACCCATGTCCACGGTAATATCTGCTGCGGCCACACAGTGGGTCACATAGGGCGAACCATCTTTCCTCAGCTGACCTTCATGGGCGCTTTTGGCCATCTCATAGGCGTCTTTTATACGTTCCAGATTCATTCCGGGACAATTTTCACCTATCTTTTTGGTGAGATCCTGAAACATTTTATCCGGGTCCAGCACGGTATTCTTTTTTTCTCCCTGCTTATCCATATCTGTCCCTCTCATACCAAATAGCTGTGAAGCGTCCTCATAATTCTAGTGCCTTCCAGATCCGCTTTTCCGGATATATTGGCAGGCACGGCGGAAAAGATCTTCCCGTCCGAGCTTGAGAGCAGGCCGGTCTCCAGCAGCGCCATCAAGCAAAGGCAGAAACGTTCAGGCTCCATACCGGCAAGGCATTGAGCAAGCACATGCGCCGTATCTTTTCCCACAGTGAAGTTCTCGCCGATGGATCGCCACAGACGCACAAAATCAGCGCGCACCGGGCAATAGCGCGAGGCGGCCCATAGGGCTTGTATGTCATCGCTGAGTATGGCTTTACACAGTTCTGTCGGGTCGTGGCGTCTCATCGCCGAAGCTACCAGCTGCACTGTGACATTCCCACGATATTCATTAATCTGAGGCCTGAAAGCCAGATCCACCAGTTCTCCCTCATGGAGCCCCAGCTCATCCAGCCGATGGGAGAAAAATATTCCGTCCAGGTGCTTTGCGCCGAAGCGGACGCGAAAGCGCAGGTGACGGCCTCCTCCCACCTGGGAGGCACTCTCCAGCCTGACGGCGCTTATGCACATCAGGGGCTTTGGATTTGCGTTGCCATAGGGTTCGAGCAAATCCAGGCTCTTTACGTTCTCCACCGAAAGCAGCTCCGGATCGGTAATCAGGAGGTCGCACTGTACCTCCGGCATGGTTTCGGGCTTATTCTCCCGATAATACTCTGCCAGAGCCTCCCGGAACGAGTCAAGCTGTTCTTTCTTGATATTCAGCCCCGCTGCCAGGGCATGGCCTCCGAAGCCAAGAAGATGCTCCGAGCAGGCGCTGAGGGCATCGAAGAGATTGAAGCCCCCATAGCTGCGGCAGGAACCCTTGCCCAGGTCTCCGTTGAGGCATATCATTATTGCCGGAAGGGAATATTGCTCAGCCAATCTGGATGCAGCAATACCTATAACGCCCTGATGCCAGTTCTCACTGGCCAGAACTATCGGGCTGTCCGGAGCCTCCCCGGACAGTAGCTGGTTTGCCTCCTGCCATATCTCCGTCTCTATATTCTGTCTGCGGCGGTTCAGTTCGCACAGCTCCACCGCAAGCTCTGTGGCTGTCGTCATATCCTGGCTCATAAGCAGCCGTGCAGCCGTAGCCGCGTGGCCCAGTCGTCCTGCAGCATTGAGGCGTGGAGCCAGGCTATAGCCTACGCTGGAGGCGTTAAGTTTTTTGGGATCCATAGAAGATTCCCGGAGCATTGCAGCTATGCCAGGTCTTGGCGAGGTCTCCAGCTTCTTCAAACCGTATTTTACAAGGTATCTGTTTTCATCTATCAGCGGCATCACATCCGCCACGGTGCCTATGGCTACCAAGTCGGCATACTTATCCAGCACTTTACGGCTGTCTCCCTCACAAGCGCACACAAGTTTAAGAGCCACGCCAACTCCCGCAAGGTTTTTGTTGGGATACTCATCCCCATCTTGCTTGCAGTCTATAATGGCCGCCGCATCAGGCAGTGCCTCGTGCTTGCACTCGTGGTGGTCGGTAATAACCATATCAATGCCAAGCTTACGGGCATAGTCAGCCTCCTTCACCGCGGTTATGCCACAGTCAACGGTTATCACAAGACTGACTCCCTGGGCCTTTAAAATGTCCAGGGCAGCGCAGTTGAGGCCGTATCCCTCCTCATTACGGTCAGGAATATAGGGTATGCAGTTCAGCCCCTTTGAGCGCAAATAGTCCGTAACAAGGCAGGTGGAGGTAATCCCGTCCACATCGTAGTCGCCGTACACGGCGACGGTCTCTCCCGCTTCCACGGCCTTCAAAACGCGCTCCCGTGCCTTATCCATGCCCAGCATGAGCATGGGATCGTGGAGACACTCCTCTCCACCATATATGAGCTGTCTGGCCTGCTGAATGGATTTTATTCCGCGCAAAGCCAGCACCGCAGTGAGCAATGGCGGAAATCCCGCCTGCTCCAGCTCCGGCGTGGGCTCAGGTCTGGTAAAAGGTATCTCCCAGTCCTTTTCTTTTTTCATACGCTTTTTACATCTCTTAAATATATTTTAATGATTGATTTTATCAGAAAAGCAAAACTAATTCAATAGCGCATAGTAAAAAAGATAGGACATATGAAAAAACTGTCTTTTTCAACAGTCGGCCATGGTCAGCGGCAGTAATCCTCCAGATGGCGTATACTCACCGATTTGCCCTCAGCTTTGACGCAATGCTTCACAGCCTCCTCAGGGCTTTTGCACAAGGCAAATAATTCAATGCAGCTTCGGCTCATAAAGCCGGCGTCCGCCGTCTTTTCCAGCATCGTAACCATAGGGTCGAAATATCCCATGGTGTTGAGTAAAGCCATGGGTTTTGAATGTCGCCCCAGCTGTTTTAAAGTGAGGGTCTCGAAAAATTCCTCGTAAGTGCCTATGCCGCCGGGAAGAGCGATGAAGGCCTCGGCCTTGTCTTCCATCAGAGTCTTTCGCTGGGCCATGGTCTCCGTGTATATAAGTTCGCCGTAATCCTTTAAAAGTATTCCGGGCTCGTCAAAAAACCGTGGAGCAATGCCAACTATGCTTCCGCCGGCTTCCCGTGTTCCCCGGGCGCAGGCTCCCATAAGCCCGCTGGCCCCGCCGCCAAAGACAAGGGTGTGGCCTCCCCGTGCTATGGCCAAGCCCAGGGCATGAGCCTGGTCAAAATATACACTGTCCAGCCGATTGCTGGATGCGCCGAAAACACAGATATTCATAATCCGTCCTCCCACTTTGATTTCAAAAACAAAAATAAGTTTTATTGGTAAAATGAATTATAGCATCTGCGTCCCCTCTTGAAAAGGTCCGGGTTTTAATGTATTATTTAAAAGATTTGGAGGCCTTTATGAAGAGACTTTTTACGGTTTTATTGATATTATTACTTCTTCTGCCCCTCAGCGGCTGTAAGGGCGGCTGTTACGAGAGCGGCAGCGGAGAACTCAGTATAGTCACTACTGTGTTCCCGGCCTTTGACTTTGCCCGGGAAATAGCCGGTGACATGGCCAGTGTTTGCCTGCTCATCCCTCCAGGTTCCGAGTCCCACAGCTTTGAACCAACAGCCCAGGATATACTGCGCATACAAAACTGTGACCTGCTCATCTGCAATGGCGGTGAGTCTGAGGTCTGGCTGGAGGATATGCTGGAAGGCATGGAGGGAGACATACCTACTGTGGTCATGATGGACTGTGTCCCTACTCTGGAGGAAGAAGTGAAAGAAGGTATGCAGGCTGCCGAGCATGAGCACGGTGAGGCAGAGGCTCATGACCATGAGATGGAGTATGACGAGCACGTGTGGACTTCACCCAGGAACGCCGCTCTGATTTCTCAGGCCATATCAGACCGTCTGTGCGCCATCGATCCGGACAATGCCCTGTATTACAGCTCCAGGTGCAACAGGTACTGCGACAGCCTTCTCTCGCTGGACGATGACTTCCGTACTCTGTTCCAGCAGGCCGGACATCCTACTATGATCTTTGCCGACCGTTTCCCGGTACGCTATTTTGTGGAGGAATACGGACTGGACTACTATGCCGCCTTTCCCGGCTGCGCCGAGCAGGCTGAACCCTCTGCCCGCACCGTGGCCTTTTTAATAGATATGGTACGGCAAGAGCACACTCCGGCAGTATTCTACATTGAGTTTTCAAACCATAAGATGGCGGATGTGATTTGCGAAGATACCGGCTGCAAAAAATTGCTGTTCCACTCCTGCCACAATGTAACCCGGCAGCAGCTGGACGAGGGCATCAGCTATCTAAAGCTGATGCAGGGAAATCTTGAGACATTAATGGAGGCCTTCGGCTGATGGCAATATTGGAATGTAAATCTCTTTGCTTTTCCTATGAGGGGAAGCGGGTATTAGAGGGCGTAAATTTCTCCCTCAATGCCGGGGATTATCTTTGTGTGGTTGGAGAAAACGGATCCGGAAAATCCACATTGATAAAAGGGCTTCTGGGCCTTAAGGCTCCGGATGAGGGCAGCATAAAGCTCTCTGACGGGCTTAAGAGTACGGAGATTGGCTATTTGCCCCAGCAGACCCAGGTACAGCGGGACTTTCCCGCCAGCGTATATGAGGTGGTTCTCTCCGGCTGCCTGAATTCTCTGGGTTCCTCTCTGTTTTACTCAAAAGCTCTGATACGGCGGGCGCTGGAAAATATGGAACGCATGGGTATAGACGACATCAAAAATGAGAGTTACCAAGCTCTCTCCGGCGGACAGCAGCAGCGGGTGCTTCTGGCCAGAGCCCTGTGCGCCACAAAGAAGCTGCTGCTCCTGGACGAGCCGGTTACAGGCCTGGACCCCATTGCAAGTGGCGAGATGTACAATCTCATAAAGCTCATCAACCTCTGCGACAACATTTCCGTCATCATGGTTTCCCATGATATCCATGAGGCGGTGCGCTATGCCACCCATATTCTGCATCTGGGACACAAACAGCTATTTTTCGGCACTGCCGCGGAGTACCGGGAGAGCAGTCTTGCCCGGCGTTTTCTGGGAGGTGGCCGCATATGAGCGAACTGATTTCCATGTTCTCCTATCACTTTATGCAGAGAGCACTGATTGTCGGTGTACTGGTATCACTTTGCGCAGCGCTGCTTGGTGTGTCCCTGGTTTTGAAGCGTTACTCCATGATTGGTGACGGACTCAGCCATGTGGGCTTCGGCGCCCTGGCCATAGCCTCTGCCTTTAATCTGGCCCCCTTGGCTGTGGCAGTACCGGTAGTGGTTGCGGCAGCAGTACTTCTGCTGCGTTTAAGGCAGAATGCGGCGGTAAAAGGTGATGCAGCCATAGCTATGATATCCAGCAGCGCCCTTGCCATCGGCGTCATCTCTCTCTCCCTTACCACAGGGATGAACACCGACGTGTCCAGCTACATGTTCGGCAGTGTTCTCTCCCTCAGCAGCGGTGATGCAATCCTCAGCGTTATTCTGTCCCTTGCGGTGCTGGGGCTTTTCATACTCTTTTATCCCCGGCTTTTTGCCGTCACCTTCGACGAAAGCTTCAGCCGAGCCACCGGCACCAGGACGGAACTGTACAACACCCTGCTGGCAGTTCTCACAGCCATAACCGTAGTGCTTGGCATGCGCATGATGGGGGCACTGCTCATATCCAGTCTCATCATTTTCCCCGCCCTGTCGGCCATGTGTGTGTGCCGCAGCTTCAAGTCAGTGGTCATTACCTCGGCCGTGATTTCCGTCCTGTGTTTTCTGGTCGGATTGATATCCTCCTACTTTCTGGAGACTCCCACTGGAGCCAGCATAGTGGTGGCAGACCTGATATGCTACGGGATTTTTCGTCTGTTTGGCAGGAGATAAAGTCAGAAAGTTTCAGCATGAACCAAACACGTCAATAAACAAGGGAGGCAGTAAGAAACTGCCTCCCTTCAGCTTGTCAAAAAAGTCCCGTTGAGACTTTTTTGACTGCCTCACTTCGCTATTGTTTGTGCCGCCGGGCAAATGGGAATGTTTATAAAGACTTACGCCGAATACTCAGAAAAGGTCCGGAAAACACCAACGGATAAATTCGCATATCTCCTGTCGGTGCGGTGCAAGAAAAGGTACGAACATATAATAGCTCTCATCACCGGACCCGCCAAAACGGCTCCGGCTCATGTCCAGAGCCAGATACGGCTCGCTGCCTGGCTCCAAGCCTTTGCCCCGCAGCTGGTCCTCCAGTTTTTCAAACATATCCTCCGGCAGAAGTTCACGAAAATCCAACATAGGCGCCTGGTCTTCATAATGAAGGAACACCGCTTCGCTGGTGACTACAAAGTCCAGCTCCTGCACAGCCATATAGGCTATAAGCTTTCCGTTGCTGGCAGCTGTATATTCAGTGGCCTCGCCGCCCAGATCTATATAAAGATCATCATCAAAGATTATGACCTGGTTTTCCCCGGGGGCTCGGACTTCAGTGTAATCTTTCTGTATTTCACCGGCATCAAACAGGCCATAGATGTCGTTGGTAAAGAACCCCTGGAGTATGATTTCCTTTTTTGATTGCGCCACCGCATCGCCTATGTATGCCCCCAGCATGACTATCAGCAGCAGGCCAAAGATCCAGCCCTTGTAATAGTACAGCAGATAGCTCAGCTTCTGCCGGAAGCTCATGCCGGACATGGTCTTTGCCGTGAAGTCACGCCAGCGCTTGAATCTCTCTCGTAAGCTCAACTTGCCCCTCCGTCAAAAGAAGTATTTGTCACGTTTTTTAGCTGCTCTCTTTTCGGCCAGGAGAGCTTCCTTGTCGGGAGTTTCCCCGGTATATCTGCCGAACACTCCAATGACAAAGTAGGATGAAGCAAAGATGGCCAGGCCTATCCAGAAGAAGAAAAGCCCACTAATATAATATATTGCCGCTGCCGCCGCCAGGCTGATTATCAAAAGGGTGATGCTCACATGGAGGTTTGCCATTGCCATGATAAAGCTGTCCTTTAAGAGTTTTTTCAGTGGGAAGTCAAAGCGGGCCAGAAGCGGATATATATAATAGGTACAAAAGAGGAAAATCAGACTGACACAGCCGCATAGGCTCAGCAGGAAAAGCGCCGGGAGGCCTGCCGACAAATACATTTTCCAGCTTGCATAGAGGTCCAGGGATAGAAAAGCCAGGCCAAATACATGCAGCAGCCACAGCAGCGTCGCTTTCTTAAAGTTCTTTTTGAAGGAATTCCAGAAGCTGCTCCAAATTCCGCCCTCCTGGTCTACTACCTGTCGGAGAGTGAAATCATAGAAAGCCGTCGTAGCCGCCCCCACAGTGACCAGCGGCAATGAAGCTATCAGCCACAGGAAGCTCATAAGGCAGACATCGGTAAGCTTCGCTACAAAATTCCAAAACTTGTTTTCGGGATTAAACAGACCAGACATAGCCGTTGCTCATTACTCAAGAATGTTTGTGGTGATGTAATCCACACCCATTTCTACCATCTGGAGCCCTCTCTCCTCATCGTTGACGGTCCACACATTTACGGTATGCCCCATGGCATGTACACGATCCACGATTTCTTGTGTAAGGATGCGGTGGTCAATATCCAGGTCAAGGTTGTACTTTTCCAAGTCCCCGTAGACCTCATCCTTCCACTCTTTACCTATAAGATACATGGCGCTCTGCTGAGGGTATTTTTCCCGCAGGGCAACCAGGTTTGACAGGGCAAAAGATATAAAGACTACATGATCCAAATAGTCCATTGCCTTTATGGCTTCGACAATGTTGTAAACATCATCGGGGGCCATGGGGTTTTTCAGCTCCAGAATACAGTACTTTTCATACTTTTTGCAGATACCCACATACTCCTCCAGGCTGGGCAGCAACAGATCACTGCGGCCACGCTGACCGTCGATATCAAGCAGCCGGATCTTGCGGAGTGTTTCGTAGCTGCTGCTCTCAACATTCAGATCGTCCGTAGAAACACGGCTGGTGTTGTCATCATGGATGACGATTATTTTCTTGTCGGCAGTTACATGTACGTCGGTCTCTATTCCAAAGTACTTTGCCCGGTTTCCCGCAGCTACAAAAGCTGCATTTGTGTTTTCCTTTTCAAGACCGCTTAAGCCGCGATGGGCAATCATTTTTACGTTTCCGCTTTTAAGCTTGATGGTATTCATTTTAATATTACTCCTCTTTCTTACTTTTTTTGCAATAAATACCGGCACTGAGTTTGTTTAAGTATAGCATTTTGCCGTCTTATATTCAATACTTACAGCCCAATAATTACCGGTATATGAATTTTTTTGGAAGTTAAATTCCCGTTTTTTCGACAATACAGATAAATTGAGAAAGAATTATCAATGCAGCATTTGTGATAATTAACAAAAAAAGCAAAATATTCTTGTATAAGATACCATTCCTCAGAATCTTGAAATGGAATTTTCCAGATGTTATACTTCTATAGTAAAGAGTTTTCTGCGATAGGCGCAGAAATATTTGAGAAAGGAAAAACTAAAAATGAAAAAACTGCTTGCAATGGCCCTTGTACTTTGTATGGTGTTTTCCCTCTGTGCTTGCAGCGGCTCAACCGGCTCCACCGGCGCTGCCGCAACCCAGGCCCCTGCTGAAGAAGCAGCGCCTGTTCAGGACGCCAGCTTTTACGAGGTGACTGAGCCCATTACCATCACTTGGTGGCACGCCCTTGAAGATCAGTACTCCGAGCTGGTAACCGAGATCGTGGATGATTTCAATGCTTCCCAGGATCTCATTACCGTCAATGCTGAATACATCGGCTCCTATTCCGATTTGAATGAAGCCCTTGTCTCTGCCGTCGCCGCCAAGGCTGGTCTGCCCGCCCTGGTCGTCGCCAACACCGACTATGTGGCTCAGTACGGTGCCTCCGGCCTGTACGAGAATCTGGATCCCTACATAGAAGCCACCGACTATGATGTTGAAGACTTCTCTACCGGTCTTCTGCTCAGCGCTCAGTATGAGGGCAAGCAGGTCGCACTCCCCTTCCTGCACTCCACTCAGGTCATATACTACAACAAGACCGTAGCCGATGAACTGGGCCTCACCGCTCCCACCACCATGGAAGAGTTTGAGGAGTTCATAAAGGCCGGCGCCGAGGCTACCGGTATGGGGCTGGCCATTCCCGGCTGGGACCAGTGGTATTTTGAGACCCTCTACCTGAATGAAGGCGTTGAAATCATAACTGAAGACAACACCTGCGATCTGGACAGCGAGGCCGCCATGGGTGTTACCAGCATGCTCAAAGGCTGGATAGACAACGGCTATGCCTACTTTACTTCCGCCGCCAGCGACGCCTCTTCCAATATGCGCCAGCAGTTCTACGACGGGAACCTCTTTGCAATAATGCACACTTCTTCCCTCTACAATACCCATGTGGATCAGGCCAACGGCTTTGAAGTCGGCATGGCATGGTATCCCGAAGGAAGCACCGGCGACAAGTACTCTGAGGTCGGCGGCTGCGTCCTGGGCATCCCCTCCGGCAATGACCAGGCTACCAAGAACGCTGCCTGGGTCTTCCTCCAGTACCTCTGCGGCAAAGATGTCAACATGAAGTGGGCCGAGGGCACCGGTTATCTGCCCACCCGTAACTCCGTGCTTACTACCGATGAGGGCGTTGCCTTCCTGGAGGCCAAGCCCGCATTCCAGTGCATCTTTGACAACCTGAACCTGATCAATCCCCGTATTCAAAATGCAGCCTGGAGCCAGCTGGCTACCACCTGGAAGAACTACATGGCCAGCATGCTTGTGGAGGGTGAGGACATTGCCACTGCTTCTGCGGACATGACTGAGGAGATCAACGAAATTCTTGCCGATGCCTGAGTTTTGCCTATATAAACTCACCTGACATATTACCTCACACTCTGCTTCTTTCGGGCAGAGTGTGAGGTCTTTAAAATATTTGATTGGGAGTTAGCTATTTACAGGAGAAACGAAAGGATGCTGATCATGGCGAAAAAAGATTTGAACACAAAAACACTATCCGAAAAAAAAGGCCTGATGACGGCCAGGACAAAATCAAAATTTATTGATTTCTTATTTGTCCTGCCGGCTATCGCCCTTCTTGCTGTATTTACCTATTACCCAGTGGCAAAGCTGGTACAAATCAGTTTTACTGACTGGAACCTGCTTAACCCCACCTGGGAGCTTGTCGGACTTAAAAACTGGAAATGGCTCTTTGCCGGTACGGGGGCCAAATATCTCTGGAATTCACTGAAGGTCACTTTTCTCTATTCCGTGGGTGAGATTTTCATCACCATGGTAGGCGGCATAATCTTTGCCCTGATTTTCAAACGTCTCACCTCCGGCTTCAGTGCTATGCGCGCTATCGTCTTTGTCCCCAAGTATGTGGCCATGTCCTCGGCGGCCATGGTCTTCCTCGTTATTTTAAATACCGACTATGGTATACTCAACTATTTGTTGAGTCTGATTGGAATTGAAAAGATCAATTGGCTGGACAATAAATCCACGGCGCTTATCTCAGTACTGTTCTGTACAGGCTGGCGTGTGGTAGGATATGGCATGATGATTTATCTGTCGGCCATGATGGGTATTTCCAGCCAGTATTATGAGGCAGCCTCTCTTGACGGTGCCAGTAAAACCGTACAGTTTTTCAAGATCACTCTGCCCCTTCTCTCCCCAACCACCCTGTTCCTTCTGGTTACTACCTTCCTCTCCTCTATGAAGGTGTTCCAGTCCATCGATATTATGACATCCGGCGGCCCCAACAGAGCCACTGAGGTCTTTGTATATCAGATCTATCAGTATGCCATGGTGGACTTCCGTATGGACAGAGCCGCAACCTCCGCAGTAATGTTCTTCGCCATTCTGCTTATAGTTACGGTGGCAACAATGAAGTATTCCAACAATGTCGTAACCTACGATTCTTGATGGAAGGAGGCTGAGATAATGAGTAATTCTACCGCACCCCGGATTCATGTCAAAAAGAAGGGCTTTGGGTATCATGTTCAGACAGTGGTGGCCGTGCTTATCACGCTGCTGATGTTGTTCCCCCTGTATTGGATGATTGCTACTTCCCTCAAATCCGCTGAGGAAGCTCAGCTTATCATCCCCACGCTGTATCCCCACGGCCTGCATTTTGAAAACTATCTGTATGTGCTTACAAAGGCCAACTTCCTTAAGTATTATTGGAATACCATAGTGATGACCATGGGTATCATGATACTTCAGGTCGGAACCGGTACCCTGGCTGCATACGGTTTTGCCTGCGGGCAGTTTAAGGGTCGTGAAATTCTGTTTTACGTGGTACTGGGTGCACTGATGATACCTCTTCAGGTTACCTTTATACCTATATACATCATGTGCGCTAACTGGAACCTGACCGATACTTTTCTGGGACTTATTCTCCCGGAGGCTGTTTCTGCCTACTACATCTTTATGCTGAGGAATACCTTCCTGGCCATTGATCAGAGCTATATAGATGCTGGCAGAATTGACGGTCTTGGCCGCTTTGGTATAATCAGGCACGTGCTGGTACCCATGAGTAAGGCCTCAATATTTACCGTCACCCTGGTTACCTTTTCCAACGGTTGGAACGCTTACTTCTGGCCAAAAATAATCGCCAGAAATGAGGTCCGCCGGGTACTTACCGTCGGTCTTGCTCAGCTGAAAAATACCTTTGCCGGGCAGGCTGTAGCCAACTACCACCAGATAATGGCTGGTGCTGTGCTGGCAATTATTCCTCTGGTAATAATGTTCATTATATTCCAGAAGTATATGATGACCGGCTATTCAAAGGCTGCCATGAAGTAAAATCCGATCTGTACCCCTTACTTCGCGGGACATCGGATACCTTACCCTTAAATTTAATGAGCCATGTTCAATAGAACATGGCTCATTTTTTGCAGAGAAACACATTAAAAGGCCGAAGCATCAAATGTGCCTCGGCCTTAATTCTGGCTTTATACTCCATAGGCTGACTTTTATGCCTCCGGGATAAGAGTAAAAACTTATTCAAAGCCCATTGCAGGGATTTCTCAGGAGAATGTCCTGGACATCCAGTTGCTCAAAGCCCGGGCGTCTATATTCATCCCGCTGGAAATGAAAGCAATAGCCTCATTTTCATTCATGGAACGTATACGCTCAAAATTCGTCAGCTTATGCTTTCCGGCGCTATCGCCTTCTCCAAAGCTGCGGCCCTCTATATAGCCGCAATTGTAACACATATGCAGGTCATACTTTCTGTGGCTGTCCACATACATTTCACTTCCGCAGCGGGGGCATTTCATATTGGTCTCCTCCTTGATATATTTTATATACCTTATAATATTCTATGCGTCTTACCAAGACTTTGTTAGTTATTTAATTAGCATATATAAAGTAGCACTTTGTTAATTAAAAGTCAATACCCTTCTGTGAAATTTCTATAGTTTTTTTATTGTCATTTTGTATAAATCTACAGGCAGTTTGAATAAAAAGTAAAACACAGACCAAGAATTCGGTCTGTGTTTATTAGAATAAACATCATGTATTTATGGATATATGTTCCTCGTAAGAAGGGTATTAGGACTGTTAAGCTCTTTATATCACCAGCAAAATACTCTTAAGAGATTTTGTTCAATATCCCCAAGTCTGAAGCTTCCAGCCCCCATCACCTTTTCTTGTCAATACCCACATCCATCTACTGTAAGTACTGTCTGGATTCAAGCTGCCGTCTCCCCCGCGGCTGTCCACCTGAAAGCTTGAGGTGAGCACCACGGCTTCGTCTGCCTGGTATTGTTCAGCCCAGTCAGCACTCTGCTTTTGAGAATATTCCTCGTCATATCTGAGCTCCGTCAAGGTGCAGCCTTTGAACTGGCGGCGAAATTCCGCCTCAACTTTATCCATCATTTTGCCTATCTCATCCGGGGTGTAAAGGGTGCTCTCCCCTATCACCCGTTGGACCTGGCTGGTATTTCCGCCGCCAAGCAGCCTCTGAGAAAACATTCCTGCCAAAGCAATCAGCACTAACAATATCCACAGTCTGAGCTTCTTTCTGTCTTTCATTGGTTATCCTCCTTGCAGTGTTTTTGATTATAACATATATAGCCTTTACATTCAATGCACTGGACAAGCCGCCTGGTATGGGGTAAAATCTTAATGTAAGTTTTACAGAAAGATTTTCTTAAAGGAGAAGGGCCATGCGATATATAGAAGTTACGGTAAATACGCCGCCGGAAGATATAGACCTGCGCTGCCAGCAGATGGCGGATATGGGGGCCGGTGGATTTGTGATAGAGAACGAGGAAGACTTCAAAGATTTTCTTGAAAATAATCACCAGTACTGGGACTATGTGGATAAAGAACTGGAGGATAAGTTCAAGGGGCTGAGCCGCATCAAATGCTATCTCACTGATGACCCCGACGGGCAGGCGGTGCTCAAGAAAATAAAAGCAGCCTATACAGATATTGAGACTGCTTTTGTGGAAGACAGCGATTGGGAGAACAACTGGCGGGAATACTACAAGCCCATCCCTGTGGGGGAGAAGTTGATTGTTGTCCCGGAGTGGGAGGAGATACCCAAAGGTGGGCGCCTGCCCCTGCGCCTTGACCCCGGCCTTATCTTCGGCACCGGCAGCCACGCCACCACCCGCATGTGCCTGGCCTCTCTGGAAAAGTTCTCCGGTTCGGGAGTAAAGGTGTTGGATCTGGGCTGCGGCAGCGGCATACTTGGCATCGGCGCCCTCATACTCGGCTGTGACAGCTGCTTTGGCGTAGATGTTGACCCCAAGGCTCCGGAAGTGGTCATGTCCAACGCCGCGCTCAACGGCATTGGTCCTGACAGGATGAAGGTCTGTGCCGGCGATATAATTGCAGATACATCCCTGCAAAGCTATCTTGGAAGCGGTTATCAGCTGGTTCTGGCAAACATCGTGGCGGATGTGATAATACCTTTATCCGCAGTTGTGCGCCGGTTCATGGCTGAAAACGGTATTTTTATCTGCTCAGGTATCATAGAACATCGTTGGCCGGAAACCGAGGCTGCCCTTAAGGCCAACGGCTTTGAGATACTTGAGCACAGCTCCGAAGAGGAGTGGCACTGCTTTGTCTGCCGCTGAACTAAACCCAGGCACAAAGCATATGACATGTAACTATAAAGCACAAAAACCTGTAGGCCGGAAATCCTTCGGCCTACAGGTTTTGTTATTATATATTTCAGGGGTTCATGGTGTAGTTGGGAGCTTCCTTGGTTATATAGATATCGTGGGGGTGGCTCTCCTTGAGACCGGCGCTGGTGATGCGCACGAACTTGCTGTTGGTGCGCAGTTCTTCAATATTGTGGGCACCACAGTAACCCATACCGGAGCGCAGGCCGCCCATCATCTGGTAGATGGTCTCGGACACAGCCCCCCGGAAAGGCACACGGCCTTCCACGCCTTCGGGAACCAGCTTCTTATTGTTTGTCTGGAAGTAACGGTCTTTGGAGCCTTTCTGCATGGCGCCAATGCTGCCCATGCCACGGTATACCTTGAACTGACGGCCCTGGTAGACCTCCATGTCACCGGGGGCCTCCTCGCAGCCTGCCAGCATGGAACCCATCATGACCACCTTTGCGCCGGCTGCAATGGCCTTTACTATATCGCCGGAGTACTTTATACCGCCGTCGGCAATGACGGGGATGCCGTATTTATCGCCCATCTCGGCGCACTGGAGTACGGCGCTGACCTGAGGCACGCCTATACCTGCCACGATACGAGTGGTGCAGATAGATCCGGGGCCTATACCAACCTTGACGCAGTCGGCACCGGCCTTTATCAAAGCTTCGGTAGCCTCGGCAGTGGCCACGTTGCCGGCTATCAGCTGGGCATCGGGGAACTTCTCCTTCACCTTTCTCACACAGTTCATAATGTTTGCGGAATGTCCGTGGGCACTGTCCAGCACCAGGACATCTACACCGGCATCTATAAGAGCAGCGGTACGATCCAGCACATCGTTGGTAATGCCGATGGCGGCAGCGCACAGCAGGCGGCCGGCAGAGTCCTTTGCGGAGTGAGGATACTTCAGTACTTTCTCTATATCCTTAATGGTGATAAGACCCTTGAGCTTGTAATCCTTGTCCACTATGGGCAGTTTCTCTATACGGTTTTTCTGGAGGATGGCTTTAGCCTCGTCAAGAGTAGTGCCCTCCAGGCCGGTGATGAGATTTTCATGGGTCATAACCTCATCTATGTGGCGGCTCATATCAGTCTCGAACTTCATGTCTCTGTTGGTGATGATGCCTATAAGATGCCCCTCGTCGTCAACAATTGGCACACCGGAGATGCGGAATTTGCTCATAAGGGCATCGGCATCACCCAAAGTATGGCCGGAATTCAAAAAGAAGGGGTTAGTGATGACACCGTTTTCGGAACGCTTGACCATGTCCACCTGCTCTGCCTGGGTGTCTATGCTCATGTTCTTGTGGATGACTCCTATACCGCCTTCCCTAGCTATGGCAATTGCCATGCGGTACTCTGTGACGGTATCCATGGCGGCGCTCATGACAGGCACATTCAGCTTTATCTTTTTGGTGAGCTGGGTAGTAAGATCCACGTCCGCCGGCAGAACGTCGCTCTCCGCCGGTACCAAAAGCACGTCATCAAAAGTAAGGCCCTCACCTACAAAACGGCTGGAATAAAGTTCGCTGAGACCCATATGATAAAACCCCTTTCAGAATTATAAAATTCTGCGGCAGTTCGGAACTAAACCTCTGCCGCAGCTTATTTACGCTATTCTATCAGATTTTTCGTCAAAGTCAACTGCAAATTATTTGTCTGTCCCAAAAATTTACATTTGGTACAGAGCCACCATCAAAGGCATTGAAACTATACACAGCAGCGTTGTAAGCACATTGATGGAGCAGGCGCCGTATTCATTGGCTCCGTAGACCTGAGCCATCTGGGTAACAGTAGCGGCAGCAGGCCCCGACGCAGCCAGCAGTGTTATCAGCAAAATCTTGTCGGCATTCGCCACTGAGCTGTGAGCTGACAGCAGCCGCAAGCAAAAAACTATTATCAGCGGCAATACAATAAGCCTGAGCCCGGTTACGAACCACGTGCGGCGATGCAGGAATATACTCTTCAAATCCATGCCTCCAATGAGCAGCCCCACTACCAGCATGGAAATCGGCCCGATGGTAACAGCCAGTGAATCTATAGTGCTCTGCACAAAGGGTGGAAGCTTTATTCCAAATACAAATAAAATAATACCCGCAAATACAGAGAGCATATTCACATTGGTTATGATTTTCTTTATGTCCAAGTGATGTTCATTGCAAATGATACTCTTACAGTGACTCCACTGCAGCGGCACCTGTACACATATGTAGGCGCAGGTATATATCACCCACTCAGGCCCCAACAGAGAGCTTACAATGGGAATTATAAGGTTACCGGCATTGGTATAAATGATTGAAGTCTGTTCCACCGGGTCCAGCTTCAGCGGCCTTTTAAGCAGAGCAATAATAATTATCATCCCCGCATGTATTCCTATAGCCGCTACAGTTCCCAGCAGCAGGCCGGACACTATATCCGGAGTGCTTTCAATCTGAAAGGCGGATAAAATACTGCAGGGGCATATAAGATACAGGCACAGCACCGATAAAGTATGGCTGTCTTCCGCCCGTAGAACTTTGCAGCGTACAAGCAGATATCCCGCAAGCATTATAATAAAAAGAGAGCCAAGCTTTCCCAGAAGCGCAAGTCCCATAACTCAACCTCACTTATCTTTCTCTAAGCCGTCCCACATTATAGTCATTTTTTACAAAAATTCAAGCGCAAAAATATACAAAATGCCGATGCCTTTAAAAGGCATCGGCGGTCATCTTGCCGTAAATCTTCAGAACGGCCAGCTTGGCAGCCAGCCCAACAGCTTTGTTGCGGCGGCATTGTCCACCGGAGCTCCCGACAAGGCAGGGTAAAACAGCACGAACAGCGCCAGAGTGCCGATGGCAAAGCCCCACACGTAAAGCCTTCCCCGGCGGCAATTCTGTTCCATGATACTGAAGATATATCCCATGGTAAGCACCAGGAATACGGTACATGGAAAATAGTGATATTCAAAGGTAAGCCGGGATACAAACATCCATGGCACAAGCTGGGCCAGATAACCTAAAATGATGAACGCGGCATCTCTGTCCCGACGGCCCACAGCCAAGTAACCCAGTGCGAAGAGCCCGATAAATCCGCCCCAGCACAGTGCCGGGTTCACAAAGGCGCCAAAGCTTGAACGCATACCATCCGGCAGATACTGGAGATAGTACAAAATCGGCCTTATGTCAAATATCCACTGATACCAGCGGGAGGAATATGGGTGAGTAGCCTCTATGGTGGAGTGGTAGTTGAACATATACTCCTGGTTGTCCAGCACCATTTTCAGGTAGTCGGCGCTGAACAGGGATATTCCACCCCTTGCCTGGGCATAGGGTATATAGGCAAGGTAATATATAGCTGAGGGCAGAAGTACAAAGAACACAAGGCAGAAGCAGCAGTTTTTCAGAAATGAACGGACGCCCAGGCGGGCATTCTTTATCCAATACCAAGCCCATATCACTGCCAGTCCGGCTCCGGCATACAAGCAAGTCCACTTGCTTGCTGCGCCCAGGCCGAAGAACAGGCCGGAAAGAGCCAGGTATTTCAGCTTGTGCTCCGTGAAAAACAGGTACATAAACAGATACATCAGCAGTATAAAAAACACCGCATAGGTATCTATAGTGGCAATACGGGTCTGGACAAAGTGCATAAAGTCCGCAGCAAATACCACCGTGCCCGCAGCCGGAGCTGTTCTCCCTCCGAAGAGCTTCTTCAGGAAGACATACATAACCGGCAACATCAGCACGCCGAAAAGTGTACCGGAAAAACGCCAGCCAAAGGGGGTCATTCCAAATATCACTATGCCCAGGGAGATTATTTCCTTACCAAGAGGCGGGTGGGTTATCTCATAGGGATACACTCCGTTGAGATGTTCCCATGCCGTGCGGGCATGATATATCTCGTCAAAATAGCTGGAGTTCATGAAGGTCTGCTCTGCCGGGCAGATATCCTGCTCATCAGTGAGGGCAGGTTCGTCACAGGACGCCGGAATAACGTTCCCCTCAGCATCCCTGGCCACAGCCTCTCCCAGCCACACGTTTCCCGTGGCACTTATACGCAGGAAACCAGCAGGCAGTTCCCCCTCCAACTCCACACGGTTCCATTTCAAAACCTCTCCGTGGCTCTGGCTGAAACTGGTAAGAGGATTAAAGTTTTCCCCATCGGCGGAAAATTCGATACTGTATTCTCCTATTCCCACGCCGCTGTAGAGCATAAGCTCCCTGGTACCGTCGGCCTCCAGTTCCATTATGACGCTGCGTTGCTCCATATTTGCGAAACTCTCCGGAGCCTGGGTATCACCGAGATTCCAGAAGGCCACAGCCGCATACACCAGGCTTATTCCCGCCACGATGGCGGCATCCAGCCTGTCAATGCGCCGTCTGCCTGCTGTTCGCAAAGTGCAGCTGTGCAGGTCCGGCAACCCCAAATAGAATATTATCAATAAAATAGCCGTCAGAATTGGCAAAGAATATTTGGTAATGATCTCCATAGTATAAAACGTGCGCAAGCTGAGGGGCGGATTTAAGACCCCTCAGCCAGCTTCAAATTCAGATTTCTTTCAGTATCATGTGCAGTTGATGCACATCGTCCAAAACATAGTCCGGCTTCCGTTCAGCCGCCTTTACCATGTCAATGTCCGTTTCCCCGGAGAGCACCAGCACTGAAACGGAGCCTGCGTTCTGAGCAACCGCGATATCCGTATACAGACGGTCACCAACAGCGCAGATCTTTTCATTTGGTATGCCGGTCATCTTGGAAATAACGTCTATCATATTCCGGTTCGGCTTGCCGATATAATTCGGCTCACGTCCGGAAGAAGCTGTAAGCAGAGCACAGATGCTGCCGCAGTCCGGCAGGACCTCATCGTTTGGCATTGGACAAACCCAATCGGGATTTGCAGCGATAAATACAGCGCCACGGCGCAGGAAATGGCAGGCTTTGTTCAGCTTCTCATATACCAGCTCCGTATCAAACCCAACCACCACTACGTCTGCATCCTCTTCCACCAGGTTAATGCCGTAGCTCAAAAGCTCCCGGCGGAAAGCCGCCGTACCTACCAGGTATACTTTTGCTCCGGGATGATTCTGGTTTAAATACATTCCTGTGGCCATTCCTGAGGTAAATACATTTTCCGCCTCGCAGGGGAAGCCAAGCCGGCGCAGCCTGCTTATATAGTCTGTCCCGGCCCGTGATGAGTTATTTGTAAGGTATATGTATTTCTTTCCCAGTGCAGGCAGGTCATCCATCAAATCTATAGCGCCGTCATACACCTGGTCCCCCAAGTAAAGGGTGCCGTCCATATCAAAGAGAAAAAGCTCCGTGTTTTTCAGCTTGCCGTAATCCATAGATCATTTATCCTCGTCTGATTCTGCCCAGTTCAGAGCGCAGCTTACCGCTCTGTGCCAGCCATTCAGTCTTTCTATGCGTTTGATTTCTTCCATAGCCGGGGAAAAGATACGGTCTATGGCCCAGTTGTTCCGTATATCGTCCAGGCTCTCCCAGTAACCTACAGCCAGACCCGCCATATATGCAGCACCCAGGGCAGTAGTTTCTATGCACTGAGGACGGTATACATCGCAACCTATTATATCACTCTGGAACTGCATAAGGAAGTCGTTTGCGCAGGCACCTCCGTCCACCTTCAGTTCCCCTATCTTTATTCCGGAGTCCCGCTCCATGGCTCTGGCTATATCATAGGTCTGATATGCCAAAGATTCCAAAGTAGCCCGAACAAGGTGGGCTCTGCTGAATCCGCGGGTAATTCCCACGATAACCCCTCTGGCTCGCTGATTCCAGTATGGAGCGCCCAGGCCGGTAAATGCCGGGACAACATAGCCGCCAGCGGTATCTTCCGCCCTCAGGGCATACTCCTGACTCTCGGCAGCGGTAGATATTACGCCCAGCTCGTCCCTGAGCCACTGGACTGCGGCACCCGCTACAAAGATGCTGCCCTCCAAAGCATAAAGGACCGTGTCTCCATAGCTTACAGCTATCGTGCTTATAAGTCCATTCTTGCTCTCCACCGGTTTGTCGCCGGTGTTCATCAGCAGGAAGCATCCTGTACCATAGGTATTTTTCAGATCACCCGGCTTGAAGCAGCACTGGCCAAAAAGGGCACACTGCTGATCTCCTGCAGCTCCGGCAATTGGAATCTCACCGCCATATAGTTCAAACTCTGTTTTGCCGTATACATAGCTGGAGGGCTTAACTTCAGGCAACATACATTCCGGTATCTCCAAAAGCTCCAGCAATTCCTTGTCCCAGCACAATTCGTGGATGTTATAGAGCATAGTACGGCTGGCATTGGTATGGTCTGTAACATGGACTCGTCCACCGGTAAGTTTCCAGATAAGCCAAGTATCAATGGTACCGAAGAGAAGCTTACCCGCCTGAGCCCGTTTTTTTGCCCCAGGTACGTTGTCCAACATCCACTTTATTTTGGAGCCTGAGAAATATGCATCCGGCACAAGTCCAGTCTTGCTGCGAATCAGGTCCCCATATCCGTTAGCTATAAGCCTGTCTATTATTTCAGAGGTCCGGCGGCACTGCCACACAATAGCATTGGCAATAGGTTCTCCAGTATCCTTATCCCATATAACAGTGGTTTCCCTCTGATTCGTAATACCGATAGCTGCAATCTTATCTGCCGTGACCCCCAGCTTTGCCATGGCTGCTCTGGATACTTCGAGAGTAACATCCCAAATTTCTTCCGCGTCATGTTCCACCCAGCCAGGCTTTGGGAATATCTGCCGGAACTCCTTCTGTACGCTGGCGCAGATATTTCCGGACTTGTCAAAAAGTATACAGCGGCTGCTGGTAGTCCCTTGATCCAGCGACATTATATATTGCATAGCGTCTCCCTTTCTATAAGATTTTTGCCGTGATTTTAAAAAGAGGCGGCAAGGAGTCGCCTCTTAAAATAAATTTGCTTTTCTTGCTTATCAGTCAACAATAAGCCGTCTCATGCGATTGAAGGTCAGGCGGTTGCGGATCGCGGCGGAGATGTCCAGAGCATCATGCTTCATGGACTCATCTATGCCCAGTTCAGCAAGGCTGTGCTTTGCACCGATTGCCTTGAAAAGATCGGTCAGCTCCTGGGCACTGGGGATGGTAGCGATAACATCCCGAATCTCCTGCCAATGCTTCTGTATATTGTGCTCATCAAAAGTGGCAAGCACATCGTTTTCGCATTCTTTGAAAATGCCGTCGGCCAGGTTCCCGAAGATCTCTCTGACCCATGCCTCATCCAAAGGCTGGAAAGGCTTGACCTCAATGGTATCCCTCTGGGCCAGGCGGTGATATTCCTCGGCGCAGATGATAGTTCCCACGCCGACGCATTCGCCGTGCATACCATGGGCGTTTTCAAATCCCTTGGGCTTCATTTCCACCAGGTGGGCTATAAGGTGTTCAGCTCCGGAGGCGGCCCTGGAATGGTTGAGTATCTGCATTGTAAGTCCCGACAGCATCTGGGCATAAGCCATAGCTTCAAAGTCGTCCGGCTTTCCATCCCGCATATCATTGGCGCATTTTACCATGGTATCCAAAGCCTCCTGAGCCATATCGCATACCCTCTGGCAGAAATATTCACCGGAGACAATATGGGCTATTTTCCAGTCAGCTATGGACACATATTTGGAGAGTATATCCTGCACACCGGAGACTGTGAGAAAATGCGGTGCGCCCTTAACAATATTCAAGTCGCAGATCACCGCATCCGGGGCAATCATCGGTATGGATTTCTTCTGTCCATCAATTATGATGGAGCAGATATTTGCGGTAAATCCGTCGGAAGAGACCAGGGTGGGAATCGCTACAAAGGGTATGCCCAGCTTATATGCGCTGTACCTGCCGAAGTCCATAAGGGTGCCTGCCCCAACAACAACGATGACATCCGGCTTGCGCACCAGTTTGGTCATCATGTCTTCTATCAGGCCCTTTTCAGAGTGGAGTCCCTGAGCTTCCAGCACGATTTCCTGATCTGCCTTAATGTGCACCATAGCAGGCAGGTTATATGTATTGGTGTCATATATGACTGTGCGGAAGCCGGTCAGACCGCAGTCCTCCATATATTTGTCAAAGGAATTGAGTGCGCCATACTCGCAGACCACAAGTTTTGTGCGCAGCTCATGTACGCGGCCACAGTCGCATTTACCAACATACTTTGAAGTATCCAGAATCATGGGAAATCCCTCCTGAAAATAATTATTACCTATCTCCTTAATCACCTGAATTGACTGGAGACAGGCCTCAGCAATTAATCTGTTAATATTATATACTAAAGAAAAATGCAGTGCAAGGCAATTTTATGGTATTTTGACAAATTTCATATATTATTCCTCCGCTCCAGCGCCAGAAACTTACTGCATATAAGAACAGACTTACATTTTTTTAAAGGAGGAGCCGCCGCCAAAGCGGCGGCTCCCTTTTGCAGAGGAGTGAGAATGTGATTAGAAACCTTTTAAATAATAGTAGTGCAGGTATTGGTTATTGTCAGCAGCCCCACAATTGCGGCGTTGATAAGTCCAGGCAGATAAGGATTCTTGGTAGCCTTATAAATCACTCTGGAAATAACTACAGAGCCAAAGAGGATAAGGACTATGGGGAAGAGCCACAGTACATGCATGGCACTTTCAGCCCACTTCATGGCGCCGGTGGAATAGTAAGTGATGTACTGAATCCAGGGGAGTATTAGAGCCGGGAGAGTGGTCATGACAGCGACTATTATGGTATTCACCCAGGACTTGCCGCCAATCTCATTGTAATTGAAGCAGTTGTTTGCCACAGAGCTGGCAACATAGAAAGTAACAAACAAAAGTGCGTATGGCAGATACTTGAGTATCGGGGCTTCAAAAGCCTTGATCGCCAGAGTCCAAATTCTGAAGTCCGCATAGAAGAAGTAGTCAGCCACAAATACACAGCCATAGCTTACAACAACAACTATTACAGCAAGCAGAACAGTCAGGCCAAGTTTCTTTGCCGGCATTTTCACGCCAAGTTCAGCAAGATCCAATCCACGCTTCTTGCCATAGCAGTAATAGAACACGAGCATGCTCAGTATTGTAAACACGCCGCATAGCGTGGACCACAGGCCAAGCCCCATTGCTTCAGTCTGAGATACGGACATTGATGTTCCGACTTTAAGTATCCAGCGGTATATGAGCATGGAGAACAGTGCTCCGGCAGCAAGGCTAAGCCAGAACCACAGCTTGCCTTTGCCGTCCGCCAGCTTTGCCGGCTGCACAGGCTCTGATGCCCTGAGAACTGAGAACATGGGAGTATATACCATCAGGATGCTGAAAGAGCAGATAAACACTACAAATCCCAGCAGTCCGACGAAGTTGAAGGCTTCCTTCCACTGCCACACCTGGTCATTGCCCGGCAGAGGATTGGGGGCATCAAGGGTCATATTGAAAAATTCTATGACACTTGTAGTTGCCTTTGCAGAGAAGTGAGACCAGGGATGTATAATGTCAGGATTATAGATCACTCTTACGGCCTCTTCGCCATCAATGGTCTCAGTATAAACTGTATAGGCAGTACGTACTTCCAGACCTGTGGGGTCAACGCCGAAGTTGAGGAAAGACTGAGAGTTGATTCCCTGCATGAAATAGGGCGCCTGACGCATAACGCCGCTTTCATCGGTATACATATGGAAAAACTCGTCGTACTGAGCAGCAAGTATGGCAACGTCACGGCTGCCGTAGATGTTGGCAAAATTTCCATCCGTATCCTTGTATGTAGCGTCAGCGCAGTTGAGCAAAACAGCGGAAATCAAATTTGTGCCGTTTTCATTGTCTTCAGCAACGGCGCTGTTGCATGAACCACCGCCCATGGAATGGCCCGTGATTCCTATGCGGTTTACATCCACAAAGGGCATCCTGCTGAGGGCAAGCACACCTTGATACACACCGTCAGCATTTCTGATTGCCATTACCTGGCTGTCGCCATGGCAAGGCTGGTCAATCGCCAGAACCACAAAGCCACGACGGGCAAGCTCAACATAGTTTGCATCCTGCATTTCCTTGTTGTTCAGATAACCGTGGCTCGTGACAACGGCAGGTGCTGGATTCTCGGCGGTTGCGTTTTCCGGAATCATAAGATATGCACTCATATTATAGCCCTTGTCGGTCTCAATCATGAGCTCTTTCATTGTCACTTTTCCACCGCTGGTTTGCACGGCGGATACAACTATGGCGCTGAGCAGCATAAGAGCAATTCCTATGCACAGCCATATCTTTGCACGTTTCTTGAGCTTTTCCATATTTCTCTTTCCTTTCTTTTTATTTCTCGTTTTTGCGGAATATCTTTCCGCCCTTATGGCTTCATGTTAAACAACAATTCACAATTTGCCAATATGCTCTATTATCATCAAATATAATTATTTTATATCACATTTTTGTCGTATACTTTTGTTTTGCTGTATAGAATAGACAATTTTTTAACTTTAATAATTTATTATTTTGTATTTTGTGCAAAGTGTTTCAGGAATCGGTTTACAAAAATTTCAAAAAGCTGCAACAAAACAGGCGCCGTTTACATCCGTCGCCTGTTTATTTAGCTATCTGTATTTGTGTTGTCTATATACTAATGGCGTGGTACCTTCAAATTTTTTAAACACGCTTATAAAATAGCTGGAGTCCATATAACCCAGTTCCTGGGCAATCTGAACTACGCTGTCATTGCTGCTGCGCAGCCGCTCCTTTGCCCACTGCATTTTTTGTCGATTTACATAATTTATAAAGTTTTCCCCCAGCTCTCTTCGAAACAGCCGTGAAAAATAGCTGGGACTGAGATGGCAAAGTTTTGCCATCTCGTTCATGGTCACCATCTCATGCTTGTGGTTTTTTACATATGCAACTGCAGGATATACAGGGCTGCTTTTTGGCAGCTCCGGCTCGGCCATAAACACATCCGCCTCTACAGCCGGATTTTTCAGCTCCTGTATTTCTGAATTTGTTTGGGAGCTATGCGCACTACTGTTCTGAAGCAGGAACTTATATGTCATGGCCTCGTTCTCGTTGTTAACGGCCCTATCCACAATATAATTGACCACCGCATTTATGGTGTCCGCCACGGCTACTATACGCTTGTATTCCATCTCCGGCAGGCGTTGGTACTTTTCGAGAAGGTCTTGGCGTGCGGTATCGCTCTCTGCCTGAAATGAGCTTATCTCACTGACAAGTCTCTCCACCTTGGCCTCGGTGTCGTTATTTGGTATTCTGACCTGTCCGAACATCACCGCTCCCAAATACCTGTCTCCTACCATCACCGGCACCGCCACATCAACAATACCGCAGTGGCATAAATAAATATACGGTCTTCCCAGGCGGACAGCCTCCAGTCCTGCCAGGGCGTCACATCGAAAACAACGTTTTCGTGAAATGGGGTTTTCTCTTATCACGCTGCAAAAATCCGTGCGGCAGCTGTGCTTGGTTATTGGATTGCCCTTAAAGTCAATGGTTATTATAGCCGTACCTGTAAGCTTGGCCAACTCATCCTGCACCTTTTCCCACAGCGGAATATCCAGCAAGGTTTTTAAATCCAGATCTCTTATTGCCATCCTTAAACACCTCCTAAAAGCTGGCAAAGCACAAATTTCTACGTTTTTCCGAGCTATTTGTTTGATTCTAAAATAATTATATATTTAGTATATAATAAACATGGAAAATGTCCATTTGACTATGATGATATAATATACAACATTTTTACATCACATATATTATTTATACGTGAATTTTGTAGCCTTATTTACTCTGAGCCATATATCTGCTTGTCATATTACTGAAAATGATTTATAATTATCAAATATAAGACACAGTTACACAAGGTTGCTTTTATTATAAACAGGGTGAGCTTTATGACAGAGACAAATGCTCAGGTGCTCTGCACCACCGATGAAATGGACATTGTCAAGACCTTTGAGTGTGGCCAATGTTTTCGCTGGAATGCTGATGAAGATGGGGTATATTGGGGAATTGCCTTGGGTTATCCGGCCAAAATATGGTCCGATGGAAATTTGGTTTACATAAAATCCGCTGGTGATATGGAGATGTGGCGTGAATATTTTGACCTCGACAGGGATTATGCCAAGATAAGCCGCAGCTTCAACGGCGGCGATTACCTCGCCATGTGCGTCAGCTACGGCAGGGGTATACGCATTTTGCGTCAGGATCCTTGGGAAGCGCTCTGCTCTTTTATCATTTCCCAATGCAACAATATTACCCGTATAAAGGGAATCGTTGAACGCCTGTGCCTCAACTTTGGCCGGCCCATAGAATTTGAGGGCCGTGTCTTTTATACTTTTCCCTCCGCCGCCGAGATAGCTGCCCTGCCCGATGGGGCCTTGGATGTACTGCGCTGCGGATACCGGGCACCCTACATAAGCGCCGCCGCCATTGCCGTGGCAGCTGGAGTTCTGGATCTGAAGGCTCTGATAAAATGCGACAGCACAAGCGCAAAACGCTCTCTGATGGAGCTGCCTGGTATAGGAGAAAAAGTGGCCAACTGTGTGGTTCTTTTTGGTCTCTATCATATGGAAGCTTTTCCCATTGACGTATGGATACGCCGGGCTTTGAAGGAGCATTTTCCCGTAGATTTTGACCCTTCCAGTCTGGGAGAATATGCCGGCCTAGCTCAACAGTACATTTTCTACTACGCCCGAAGCACAGGTGACGGTAAATAAGCTTACAGTTATTTAAAGGGTTAAAAAATAAATTGTGTTTTTTGAAAAATCTTGTTGACAAACCCGGCAGTTTTTGCTATTATAACTGAGCGGTTGAGAGCCCGCCCAGTGATGTCGGCTCACTACAGAAGCGGCGTCGTTATAAACGCTGGTGTAGCTCAGTCGGTAGAGCAGCTGATTTGTAATCAGCAGGTCGGGGGTTCGAGTCCGTCCACCAGC
>OLRA01000249.1_pt1 | contig 76214 bp, 56 predicted proteins | sample 1673011 | NCBI WGS metagenome assembly OLRA01 (sample SAMEA3136746, study PRJEB25190) | human gut metagenome | reverse complement strand
AACCTTTTTCAGTAATAATTTCTATAATCGAGTCAACCAAAATCAGGAAAATACAACTTATCCGTGAAAACCCGCCTTCTGCCGGACAGATTTCAGTAGTCGCTCCTGCTCACCTCCGTAAGCTCCCGACAGCAGGCAACAGTGTAGAACAATATAAATACCGTGTCAATGGCTCAGCAACAAGGTTGCCACCGTGGGGACTTGCCGTCCTCGGCACTAGAGGGAGGCGCCTGCGAAGCAGGAGGGCCTGGTCCTCACGGCGGCTTCTTGTTGCCGGACATGATTGCTTCCGTGAGGCATGATTAGAGAGAAAAACCGAACAACCTGCACTTGGGCTGACGGTAGAAAGTATTGACTCATAGCGAGTTATGAGAAAAGCCAAAAGTCAGGTTACTCTATTTTTCATATAACCTGGTATTTAGCAATGAGCATAATCTATTGATACACAGCAATATAAGCCAAAGCCCGACATGCAGGTTGTTCGTTTAGTATTGTCTTAACAAATAACAATAGTCCGGTCAATACGTAACCGCGGAGACGCTTACAAAATTACAGCGAAGCGTAGATCTCCTCAGATGCCGGATTTGAGAACAACGGAACTTAGGTCTCAATCTATTGTGGACAATAAAGCTAGACCATCAGATATTTGCCCATTGGCAACTGATAGATTGTACAGCAGTAACACTTAACTGCGGAAGGCACACAGCCGACACAAGGACGATACACATAGCGCAACCAGTAAGTCGCAGATTATCAGGCTTTTAACTAAATTCAGAGTTATGAAAATCACAACTCTGAAAACGCCTAAACATCTGTTATACAGCGTTTTACAGGTCGCGCTATTTGTATCATCGGCAAACTATTTTCAGGACAATACAAGCGAGGAATTCCGTCCGAAGGATTAACTTTCAACGACGGGGGCCAAAACGCACGATTTGCACACGTGAATCAAACGACGTAGGCAAAAGAGGCGATTTTGCCCCCGTGGCGACAGCAAATACGTGGAGGACGCAAAGGCCACGCACATCATCAGGGTTTGGGACAACAGCCTCACAACATAGCGAAGAAGTCCGACTGAAGTGCTACCTAGGCATCATCAGATGCCGGCCGAAGAACAGCGAAGCGGTGGCCCTGCGCTCTGGTGCGCACGAAGGCCTGATGTGCCCCCTTGAAAAGGGGGTTAGGGGGATTGAGACAAGCGGGTCCGGGTATTTGCTCTCGCAAATACGTGGAGGACGTAAAGGCCGCGCGGAGCGTCAGGGTTTGGGACAGAGTCCCAATAAAACAACAGGATATGCGCCTCGGAAAAGTAAAGCAGGGCTTTCCTTTTCCCTCGGCTTTCACTATATTTGCAAGAAAAATTGAAGAGATGAATAACGACATATTATTGGAAATCAGGGATCTGCACGCGTCAGTGGGCGATAAAGAGATATTGAAGGGCATTGACCTGACTATAAAAAAAGGGGAAATCCATGCAGTGATGGGGCCTAACGGAGCAGGAAAAAGCACATTGTCCTCAGTCCTCACGGGCAAACCTTTATATACTGTGACAAGCGGAAGCATCGAGTTCTGCGGACAGGATCTGCTGGCAATGTCACCAGAGGAAAGGTCATGGGCCGGCATCTTCATGTCGTTCCAGTATCCGGTCGAAATACCGGGCGTGACCATCACCAACTTCATGAAAACCGCCATCAACGCCAAACGCAAGGCAAACGGTGAGGACCCGATCAAAGGCGGTGACTTCCTTAAACTTATGAGAGAGAAGATGGCATTCGTCCAGATGCGTCCGGAGTTTGCCAAGAGAGAGGTCAATGTCGGATTTTCCGGCGGTGAGAAGAAACGTAACGAGATATTCCAGATGGCAATGCTTGACCCTACATTGGCCATACTCGACGAAACAGACAGCGGACTGGACGTGGACGCATTGAGAATAGTGGCAGAAGGAGTGAGGGCGCTTCACACTCCGGAGAAGTCAGCCATTGTCATAACCCATTACAAACGACTGCTCGACTACATTGTCCCGGACATTGTCCATATTCTCAAGGACGGCAAAATCGTGAAGACGGCCGGAAGAGAGCTCGTTGACGAAATCGAAGAGAAGGGATACGACATTTTCTAGGGAGGGGTTATGCAGAGCGATATCAAATCCCAGGACGTTTCAATGCGCCTGGACCCGTCACCGAAGACTGATTCTGGACATTATGTGGATGTGGCCGTGCCTTGTGGAGCCGCCACCATCAGAGTCCCTTCAGCCTCAACATTCGATAAAGTATATGTAATAGGCGCCAAAGAGCAGTTCCAGCTGGACGGCGATACGGACAACATTGACCCGAAACTGGAATTCTGCCCGGACGGGCTGCCTTTCGACAGCATTGTGGCCGAAGCCGAGGCCGATGTCAATGTCACCGTGCTTGTGATGCCGGGCAAAGACATTGACCTGCCCATATCTGTAGATCTCGTGGGCGAGGGTGCGGACGTGAAGATTTCCGGCCTGTACCTCTGCTCTGGAGCGGACAAGATGCAGATTCGCACGGAAGTCCGTCACCGCGTACCGTCGTGCGTGTCAATGCAGCTGTTCAATGGAATCGCTTCGGGAAAGTCCAAGGCCAGGTTCTACGGAAAGATAGTCGTGGCGCCTGACGCACAAAAGACAGAGGCGTACCAGACGAACCACAACCTGATATTGTCAGATGGCGCTGAAGCGGAAGCAAAACCGCAGCTCGAAATCTATGCGGACGACGTGAAGTGCTCACACGGGGCGACTGTCGGCCAGCTCAATGAAGATGAGCAGTTCTATATGCGTTCCCGCGGAATCCCGGAAGACGAGGCCAAAGTGCTGCAGATGATTTCGTTCATCGCTCCGGTTCTGGCCAATGTCGCTGACGAGGACCTTCGTGCCGCTCTCTCTTCATATATCGAGACTGCCGTCCGCGAGCTGTAAGTCAGAAGGAGCGTGCCGGGCGCACTCGACTGATGAGGGAACGGATATACACCCAAACGGCGCGTCAGGAAACGGGAGGAACGGGCTATTTGTCAGCAATCAGGTCCTTTTTTCCGGCCCCGGCGATCAGATCATTGTAATCCTCCATCGACCTCAATATGACATCATGGGCGACATCGGCACCGTAGATGCTGATGAACTTCATTCGCTGGGTGTTCTCGCCGGGGATGTCCTTGTAGGTCGTGAAGTAGTGGATCAGACGGCGGATAATGTCTTTCGGAAGCTCATCAATATCAGTCAGATGGCCATAGACAGCATCATTTTTCAGGACAGCGATGATCTTGTCATCAGCCTGGTCGTGGTCGAGAAGACGAAGCCCGCCGATGGGCCTGGCCCTGACGATGATATCTCCGTGCGTAACATCCTTTTCAGTAAGGACACAGATATCGAGCGGATCACCGTCACCTTCTATATCATATCGCGCAAGTGCCTGATTACTAAGCTCTGCCATCTTTGCAGAACAATATGTCTTAGGCAGGAAACCGTAAAGAGACGGGACAATGTTGGAGAACTTCTGCGGTCTGTCAAGTGAAAGATAACCGGATTCCTTGTCCACCTCGTACTTTACAGTATCTGTCGGAACTATTTCGATAAATGCCCTGACCTCCTCGGGAACATTGTCCCCCAAGTCTATTCCATGCCAGGGATGAGCCTTATGTGAATTGTGAATGTCCATTGGTCTGAAGTTTATAGTTTTGCGCAATCTTGACGCCAACAATTTCAAAGTTACTAAATTATGACGGATATTGCGTCATCCGCCCGAAACATAAAACTCTGGGCGGAAGAGTCTTTCCATCAAAAGCCGTTAAGCCAGCAGTTTGGTCAATTCGATAAAATCATTGACACTCATGCGCTCCGGGCGAAGCTCGAAAACAGGCGAAGCCGCAAACTCCGAAGTCTTCACGGCGTCCCATCCCTCTCGGGAGGCTTTCGCCAGGATGAGCGGCTTAAGTGAATTCCGCATTGTCTTTCGCCTCTGACCGAACGAAGTCTTGACAATGTTCTTGAACGCGGCCTCGTCACATCCCAATGACGTCCTGCCGTTGCGCTTCAGCCGGATGACGGCGGACTGCACTTTCGGAGGCGGAGCAAAGGCGCCGGACCCCACAGTGAACAGATATTCAATATCATACCACGCCTGGAGAAGCACCGACAGGATGCCGTAGGTCTTGCTTCCCGGTTTCTCGGCGATACGCTCGGCCACCTCCTTCTGTATCATGCAGACAGTCTGCGGAATGCGGTCCTTGTAATCGAGGATGCGGAAAAATATCTGCGACGAGATATTGTACGGGAAATTGCCGATGACATTGAAGCTGCCGGAAAACAGATGGTCGATATCCAGCTTCAGGAAATCGCCATAGATGACCTTGTCTGCCGCGTCCGGAAAATGCTTCTGCAGATATTCCACGGATTCGGTATCTATCTCTATCATTTTCAGGTCAATGTCTTCACGCTGAAGCAGATACTGCGACAGCACACCCATTCCCGGGCCGATTTCCAGCACATCCGCACTGCCTCCTTCTGCCGGCTCAAGGGCGGCAACAATGGCTTTGGCAATGCTCTGATCCGTCAGGAAATGCTGTCCCAATGCTTTTTTTGCTCTTACTTCCATATGACTTGTTTTTTCTCGTTACTCAAATCCAAGGTCCGGAACACTACCAGAAAAAACAGCAGTCCCGGCGCACTTTTCAAGTACAATGACAAAGTTACAAGATGCCGGCGAATAATTTTGATTATAATTTGCTAAATTTGCGTGTTTGGAACAGAAAATAATAATTTAAAGCATATTATGTTCAATACTTATTTCAGAACAAACACTTGCGGTGAGCTCAGACTCGCAGATGCAGGCAAGAAAGTAGTTCTTTCCGGATGGGTCCAGAGATCCAGAAAACTCGGAGGAATGACATTCATTGACCTTCGCGACAGATATGGTATAACTCAGCTGGTGGTAAGCGCCGATGCGCCGGCAGAACTGGTTGAGGTGGCCAACTCTCTCGGACGCGAATTCGTCATCCAGGTAGAAGGCGAAGTAATCGAGCGTCAGAGCAAGAACGCCAAGATGGATACCGGCGAGATCGAGATCAAACTCAGTTCGATCAATATCCTGAACAAGTCAGTAACGCCTCCTTTCACCATCGAAGACGAAAGCGACGGCGGTGATGACATCAGAGCCAAATACAGATACCTCGACCTCAGAAGGAACCCGCTCAAGAATGCGCTTATGCTCCGTCACAAGATTGCTCACGAAGTACGCAACTTCCTCGACAGCAAGGGCTTCATGGAGATTGAGACACCTTACCTCATCAAATCCACACCAGAAGGAGCACGTGACTTCGTGGTACCTTCCAGAATGAATGCCGGTGAGTTCTATGCTCTTCCGCAGTCTCCGCAGACCTTCAAGCAGCTGCTGATGGTGGCCGGTTACGACAGGTATTTCCAGATCGTGAGATGTTTCCGTGACGAAGACCTGCGCGCTGACCGCCAGCCTGAGTTCACACAGATTGACTGCGAAATGTCATTCGTGGAGCAGGAAGATGTGCTGAACACCTTCGAGGATATGATGCGCAGACTGTTCAAGAACGTTCTGAATGTGGACATTCCGAATCCGCTTCCACGTATGAGCTGGTACGATGCGATGGACAAATACGGTTCTGACAAGCCGGACGTGCGTTTCGACATGACAATCCACGAACTCACTTCATTGGCCAAAGGTCATGGCTTCTCAGTATTCGATTCAGTGGACTACATCGGCGGCATCGCCGTAAAAGGCGCTGCTGAATACACCAGAAAGCAGCTGGACGAACTTACGGAGTGGGTTAAACGCCCGCAGGTCGGAGCCAAGGGCCTGGTTTACATCAAGTTCAATGCTGACGGCTCTGTCAAGTCTTCAATCGACAAGTTCTACACACCTGAGCAGGTCAAGGAAATGGCAATCGCAGCAGGCGCTGAAGCCGGCGACCTCGTTCTGATACTCTGCGGCGCAAAACGCAAGGCCCAGACAATGCTCGGAGTTCTCCGTATGGAAATGGCCAACCGCCTCGGACTCAGGGACCCTAAGGTGTTCGCACCGCTCTGGATTGTGGACTTCCCTCTCCTCGAGTGGGATGACGAGACACAGCGTTTCTATGCTATGCACCATCCGTTCACGGCTCCTAAGCCCGAGCACCTCCAGATGTTCTACAGTGACAAGAAAGAGGACCTCGAGAAAGTTTGTGCCAATGCCTATGACTTCGTTCTGAACGGAACCGAGCTGGGCGGCGGTTCTATCCGTATCCACGATGCGTCACTGCAGGAGAGGATGTTCGAAGTTCTCGGCATCAGCAAGGAAGAGGCCGCATACAAGTTCGGCTTCATCATCAATGCCTTCAAGTTCGGCGCTCCACCTCACGGAGGTCTTGCATTCGGCTTCGACAGGGTATGCGCATTGTTCGGCGGAAGCGATTCCATCAGGGACTACATTGCCTTCCCTAAGAACAACCAAGGCCGCGACGTGATGATCGATTCTCCGTCCACCATCGACCAGGTCCAGCTCGACGAACTTCACCTGGATATCCGTAAAAGCGAATAACTGATACAAAACATTGAATATGAGTTCACTAAAGATCGAAGGGAACAATCTCCGCAATTTACCTTGGCAAGATCGCCCCGCAGGATGCAAAGATCCGCTTTGGCGTTATTCTGAAAATCCTGTAATACCTCGCGACCTTCTGCCGGACTCCAACAGTATATTCAACTCTGCCGTAATTCCGTTCGAGGACGGATTTGCCGGAGTCTTCCGCTGCGATGACAAGAACCGCAGGATGACGCTTCACGCGGCATTCTCAAAAGACGGTTTCAACTGGGAAATCAATCCTGAGACCATCAAGTTTGAAGGCGCAGACCCTGAAATCGGAGAGTGGGTGTACGGCTACGACCCGCGCGTCGCCAAAATCGAAGACAAATATTACGTCACATGGTGCAACGGTTATCACGGACCGACCATCGGCTTGGCCTGGACCACTGATTTCAAGACCTTCCACCAGATGGAAAACGCCTTCCTGCCATACAACCGCAACGGCGTCCTTTTCCCGAGAAAGATAAACGGCAAATACGCCCTACTTTCCCGCCCGAGTGACACCGGCCATACAGCATTCGGTGATATTTTCTACTCCGAATCACCTGATATGGAATACTGGGGACACCACCGCCACGTAATGGCTCCTGCACCGTTTGAAGTAAGTGCATGGCAGTGCATGAAGATAGGCGCGGGCCCAGTGCCGATCGAGACATCAGAAGGCTGGCTCCTGTTCTATCACGGAGTCCTGCATTCGTGCAACGGCTATGTCTATGCTTTCGGATCCGCCCTGCTCGACCTCGAGCAGCCGTGGAAACCGATTGCAAGAAGCGGTCAGTACCTCATTTCCCCACGCGAAATCTACGAGCTGACAGGAGATGTGCCTGATGTGACATTCCCTTGTGCATCCCTGCACGATCCGGAAACCGGCCGCATCGCCATATATTACGGTTGTGCGGACACGGTCACAGGACTTGCATTCGGATATATTCCTGAAATAATAGAGTTTACGAAACGGACCAATATCTTGTAAACCTATGGCTGCAGGATATTTACCAAAGATACTCCTCGCCCTGACGATAATGTCAGGATGGGGAGTTTTTTCCGTCAATGCGGCTGAACCGCTTCAGACCAATGAAAGAAAACAGCCGGCAGACTACGTGAACCCGTTTGTCGGAACCACGAATTTCGGCACCACGAATCCGGGAGCAGTCTGCCCGAACGGAATGATGAGCGTCTCCCCGTTCAACGTAATGGGCTCGGACGAGAATGTTTGGGACAAGGACAGCCGCTGGTGGTCCACCCCATATTGCTACGAAAACAAGTTCTTCACAGGATACTCACACGTGAATCTAAGCGGAGTGGGCTGCCCGGAACTGGGCTCCCTGCTCACGATGCCGACCTCGGGAGAGCTGGAAGTCGATTATCACAAATACGGCTCGGAATATAGCGGAGAACAAGCCGTACCAGGCAGGTATTCAAACACATTGACCCGATACGGAATCCTGACGGAAGTCACATCGACGATGCGCACGAGCATCGAGAGATACACCTTCAGAGCTGGCCGGGCCAACATCCTGCTTAATCTCGGAGAGGGTCTGACCAATGAATCCGGCGCCACCGTCCGCAAAATCAGCGATACGGAAATCGAGGGCTCGAAGCTTTTAGGCACTTTCTGCTACAATTCACAGGCGGTGTTCCCGATATATTTCGTAATGCGTGTCAGCAAGGCACCTTCATCCTGCGGTTACTGGAAGAAGCAGCGCCCGATGACAGCAGAGGCGGCATGGGACCCTGACCAGGGAAAATACAAGCTCTACACACGTTACGCGAGGGAAATCTCCGGAGACGACGTGGGCTTCTGGTTCAGCTATGACAATGTCGCAGAGGGCGAGCAGATCTGCGTCCAGATGGGCGTTTCATTCGTCAGCTGCGATAATGCCAGGATGAACCTCGATGCCGAGCAGAACGGTTTCGACTTCGACAAGGTAAAGGCCAATGCTTATGAAAAATGGAACAGCGACCTTTCCCGCATAAAGGTGGAAGGCGGAAGAGAAGACCAGACTGAAGTATTCTATACCGCTCTATATCACACACTTATCCACCCGAACGTTCTGAATGACGTTAACGGGGAATATCCTCTGATGGAATACTGCGGGGACGGAAAGACATTGACAAGTGACTGCGGCGCGGACTACTCGAAATCGGGAAACGGTATCGGAAAAGTGGCCGAAGGGCACAACAGGTACACGGTCTTCTCGCTCTGGGACACCTACAGGAATGTCCACCAGCTTCTGACTCTCGCCTACCCTGAGCGCCAGCTGGATATGGTCAGGTCAATGATATCCATGTACCGTGAGTGGGGCTGGATGCCGAAATGGGAGCTTTACGGCCGTGAGACTTTCACTATGGAGGGCGACCCGGCAATCCCTGTAATCACGGACACCTACCTTAAGGGACTGAAGGACATTGACATAAATACTGCCTACGAGGCTTTTGTCAAATCGGCTACGACTGAGGGGGCGAAGAACAGGATGAGACCGGACAATGACCCTTACATGAAGGACGGCTACATTCCGCTCGGGTATTTTGCCGCTGATTTCTCGGGAGACAACTCCGTCTCACACGCATTGGAATACTATGTGGCGGACAATGCATTGTCCCTTCTTGCTGCACATTTAGGCCACGCTGAAGATGCCAAGTTGTTCAGGGACAGGGCATTGAACTACAAGCATTATTACAGCAGGGAGTCAGGTACGCTGAGGCCGCTCAATGCTGACGGGACATTTCTCTCTCCATTCAATCCGAGACAGGGTGAGAATTTCGAGGAGGTTCCCGGTTTCCACGAAGGCAGTGCATGGAACTATACGTTCTTCGTGCCTCACGATGTGGAAGGTTATGCGGCTCTGATGGGCGGACGGAAGGTGTTCCTGGAGAAGCTGCAGAGCGTGTTCGACGAGGGGCTGTATGATCCTGCCAATGAGCCGGATATCGCATATGCCTATCTTTTCAGCCGCTTCAGGGGTGAGGAATGGCGTACCCAGAAGATGATACCGCAGCTTTTGGAACGGTATTTCACGACCAAGCCTGACGGCATTCCGGGCAATGATGATACGGGCACGATGTCCACATGGGCTGTGTTCTCGATGATGGGCTTCTATCCGGATTGTCCAGGAGAGCCGTCCTACACGCTTACCGCTCCGGCTTTCAGGAAGGTGACCATAACGCTGGACCCGAAGTGGTACGACGGACATAATGAGCTGACTATCACCAAGTCAGGAAGCAATGCCAATGCTTGCGAGACCTCGTCGGGGACAGGTCAATATGACAGGATATCGTCCATGACTCTCGGCGGCAAGACGCTGAAGAATTACAGGGTGGGCCACGGGCAGCTTACACGTGGCGGGAAACTTGTGTTCCGCTGTCGGGCTGCCAAGTAGCACAAAACATTGACACACAAAACATTGACAATAATGAAACATATATTTCCTGCGATGATGCTGGCGGCAATGGTGGCGGCCGGCTGCGCAAAAACGACAGACAACACGGATTACGTGCAGTACGTGAATCCGAAAATCGGCACCGGAGGACATGGGCATGTGTTCGTGGGGGCCAATGTTCCTTTCGGAATGGTTCAGCTCGGGCCTACCAGCATTCCTCAGACATGGGACTGGTGCTCAGGCTATCACGACAGCGATTCCACCGTGATCGGTTTTTCCCATACGCATCTGGAGGGCACCGGTATCGGAGATTTGTTTGACATTACGGTTATGCCTGTCATCGGTGAGGTGGCTTATGCGCGCGGCGAGGAGCCTGCCGAGAATGCTACCCCTGAAGAAATCGAAGCTGCCGTCAAGACCGGTCTCTGGTCCTACGCGGACAGGTCTTCGGAAATCACCGTGCCCGGTTACTACAGCGTGAGGCTTACCCGTTTCGGAATCGAAGCCGAGATGACAGCTACTTCACGTGTGGGTATGCACCGTTACACTTTCCCTGCAAGTGATTCAGCAGCAATCGTTTTCGACCTGGAGAACGGCGGGTGCTGGGACAAGGCCACCGGAACATTGACAGAAAAGGTGGACAGCATCACTATCCGGGGCTACAGATTCTCCACAGGCTGGGCCAAGAACCAGAAGGTGTTCTTCTACGCTCAGTTCAGCAAGCCGTTCGAGAAATTCACGTCACAAGGTCCTTACAGCAGAATGGATTTCCAGACCGCTGAGGGTGAGCAGATTATGGTAAAAGTGGCCATATCTCCGACAAGCATGGACGGTGCGAAGGCCAATATGGAAGAGGAACTGGCCGGCTGGGATTTCAACGGCACGGTTAAGAGCGCAACTAAAGCGTGGAACGCCGAACTTTCCAAAATCAAAATCGACACGGATGACGAGGACGCACGCACGGTATTCTACACTTCCCTGTACCACACGATGATACAGCCGTCTGTCTTCAATGATGTAAATCGCGACTACAGAGGCGCTGACGACCAGATCCACACCGGAAACGACTTCGTGAACTACACCACTTTCTCGCTTTGGGACACCTACAGGGCTGCTATGCCGCTGATGACGATTATCCATCCTGAGAAGGTCAATGACATTGCCAATACCATGATCAATATCTACCTGCAGCAGGGCAAGCTTCCGGTATGGCATCTCTGGGGCAATGAGACTGACTGTATGGTAGGCAACCCGGGAGTAGTCGCATTGGCAGACATCCTGGTGAAGGGCTTCGACGGCTTCGACAAAGAGCTGGCTTACAAGGCATTGAAAGATTCAGAAATGAGACCTGACAGAGGCCAGGATATCCGTATGCAGTACGGTTTCATCCCTGCCGACAAGGGCTTCGGCGAGTCTGTGGCCTACGATATGGAATATGCTATCGCTGACGGGGCCATGGCACAGGCCGCCAAATTCCTCGACAAGGATGACGACTACACCTATTTCCACAACAGAAGTCATTCATACAGGAACTATTTCGATGCCAAGACGCTTTTCATCCGCGGAAAGAACTCCAATGGCAAGTTCATCGAACCTTTCAATCCTTACCAGTCGGAGCACAGGGCGGATGTTTACTGTGAAGGCAATGCATGGCAGTACACGTGGCTTGCTCCGCAGGATTTCAACGGACTGGTATCGCTCTATGGTTCTGAGGAGAAACTGACGGAAAGACTCGACAGCCTGTTCTCAGCCAAGAGCGAAATTGTCGGAGAGAACACTTCCAACGACATCTCCGGCCTTATCGGCCAGTATGCCCACGGCAATGAACCGAGCCATCATATCATCTATTTCTACACAATGGCAAGGCAGCCGTGGAAGACCGCGGATATCGCGGACAAGATCTACAAGGACTTCTATTTCAATGATCCTAACGGTCTTGCGGGCAATGAGGATGTAGGGCAGATGTCCGCATGGTACATATTGTCAAGCCTCGGATTCTACCAGAGCGAACCGGCCACACCTCGTTTCTGGTTCGGCAAGCCGGCGTTCAGGAGCGCTGCAGTAAAAGTGCCCGGCGGCTTGCTCAATGTCACTGCGGAAAATCTGAGTGAAGACAACAAGTATATCCAGAGCATCACGCTCAACGGAGATGAATACAATCTCCCGTATATCGAATACAAGGACATCTACAGAGGTGGAAACCTGGTATTCAAGATGGGTTCTGAAAAGAAAGTATGGTACTAAAACAATATCAGATTATGGCAAACTATAAAACAGATTCACGTATAGTCCTCACGCTCGACGCAGGCGGTACCAATATGGTATTCAGCGCAATGCGCGGAGGAGAATATATCATTGACCCGATCAATCTTCCTTCCAATGCGAAGAACCTGGATCTCTGTCTGCAGACTCTCGTGCTCGGGTTCAGCACTGTAATCGAGCAGCTTAAGGAGAAGCCGGTGGCGATCAGTTTCGCGTTTCCGGGGCCGGCTGACTATCCGCACGGCATTATCGGAGGCTATCTTCCGAACTTCCCGTCTTTCCGTGACGGAGTGGCTCTCGGACCATTCCTCGAGGAAAAATTCGGCATTCCGGTATATATAAACAATGACGGTGACCTCTATGCTTATGGCGAGGCTCTCGGCGGAGCGCTTCCTGAGGTCAATGCAAGGCTTGCAGAGGCAGGAAGCGACAAGCGTTTCCATAACCTTATCGGCTACACATTCGGTACAGGTCTCGGTATCGGTTTCGTGATGAACGGGGAACTGAACCGTGGAGACAATTCGTGCGTGGAGACGTTCTGCCTGCCTAATTTCAAGATGCCGGGCTATATTCTTGAGGACAGCGCTTCCATCCGTGCCGTGACCAGAGTTTACGGCGAGGCGAGCGGCAATCTCGAGCACGGTCTTACGCCTAAGGAGATTGCGGAAATCTGCCACGGGGAGCGTGAGGGCAACAGGGAAGCTGCCGTCAAGGCGTTCAATGACCTCGGCGAGGCTGCCGGCGACGGTATGACTATCGCCGCATCACTTTTCGACGGTATCATCTGTATCGGCGGCGGCCTCATGAACAATGCCGACTACATCATGCCTGGCATTCTCAGGTCAATGCGTTCTACGGTCAAGACTATGTCCGGAGACACTATCGGAAAGGTTCAGCCAAAAGTTTACAATCTGGATGACCCTGAGGAGTTTGCAGCGTTCGCAAAGGGCGACGCACGCCAGATCAAGGTGTACGGAACGGACAAGACTGCAACCTACGATCCGCAGAAGCGTATCGGCGTCATGCGTTCGAAGATCGGTGCCAGCAAGGCGATCTCGCTCGGTGCCTACACGTTCGCTCTGAGCCAACTCGATAAATAATTACGTACCAATAACAGATTACAATAAAAGCCAGCCGGATCAATGTTGGAGCCGGCATTGGCTCCCGAAAAGGGAGGGGACCCACGCAGTGGGGAGGACCGGCAGAAGCATTGACCCGGCTGGCGCAAATATAAACAAAACAATGTATCCATTAAAATTCAAACCAATACTGAAGACTGTGGTATGGGGCGGCGAGAAAATCGCTCCATATAAGGAAGTCGTTACAGATCAGCATAATATCGGCGAAAGCTGGGAACTTTCCGGCGTAAAGGGCCATGAATCCGTCATTGCCAACGGCGAGTTCGAGGGCAGGACCATCACCGAACTGGTGGAACAGTTCAAAGGCAAGCTCGTAGGCGAAAAAGTCTATGCCAATACGGGCAACGAGTTCCCGCTCCTGATCAAATTCATTGACGCGAAAAGCGACCTCTCCATTCAGGTCCATCCTGATGATGAACTGGCCGCAAAACGCCACAATTCCAAGGGAAAGACCGAGATGTGGTACGTAGTAGGCGCTGATGAAGGCGCCCACCTGCTTTCAGGCCTCTCAGAGAAAATCACCCCTGAGGAATATGTGAAAAGAGTGGAGAACAACACCATCACCGACGTCCTCACGAACTTCAATGTCAAGGCCGGAGACGTGTTCTTCCTCCCTGCAGGTCGCATCCACGCCATCGGAACCGGCTGCTTCATCGCTGAAATCCAGCAGACCTCGGACATCACCTACCGCATTTATGACTACGGACGCCTCGGACTCGACGGCAAGCCTCGTGAACTTCACACCGAACTCGCCAAGGATGCCATCGACTACAATGTCTATCCGGAGTACAAGACAAGTTACGTGGAGAAAAAGGATGACGAGAATGTTCTGGTAGAGTGCAAGTACTTCACTACCAGCCAGTACGACCTCGACAAGCCTTTCACCAAAGACCTGTCAGGCATTGACTCGTTCCTTGTCGTGATGTGCATCGAAAGACGCGGCTCCCTCACCGACCATGAAGACGAAGACCACACGCTTACCCTTCATCAGGGCGAGACCGTCCTCATCCCTGCCACCTCCAAAGGTGTCACCTTCACCCCATCATCCGGCATGAAGCTCATCACCAGCTACATCGGCTAAATACACGAAACTTTAGTACGTACTATTGTCAGAATACGAATCCGACGGACAAATCCGCAGATAAGGTGCGGAAACAGATGGATGATATTCCTGCCGACTGGAAGGTGACCTTGATCTCTCCGCGTGCCCCGACCTTCAGTCGCTTGACTGTTCCGGCAACCCCGACCTCACCCGCATCCTCCTGAACAGCAATTGCGCATCCTCAGTGAAGGTCACCAAAGATGCGTAGTGTATTATCTCGTATTAGCCCGGCTATGCTTGCTTCCAGTCGTCGATGGTCTTGGTTTCGGATGAGAAGTTTATGCCGAGCTTTGATTTTTCGACATTTATGTTTTACCTTTGCAGTTATTACATAAAACATGTAACATAATATATGTAACACAAATTATGGAACAGCTGAAGAATCCATTCGTAATCTACGGATACAAGGGAGCGGAGTATTTCTGTGACAGAAAAAAAGAGACGGAAACGCTCATAAATGCATTGAGAAATGAACGCAATGTCGTGCTCATATCACCTCGGCGTGTCGGAAAGACTGGACTCATCCATCATGTTTTTGAACAGGTCAGAAAAAACGAGCCGGATACGAGATGCTTCTACATGGACATAAACGCAACAAGGAACATGAGCCAGTTCATACAGTTTCTGGCGAAGACGGTGGTTGGACAAGTCGACACATTTTCCCAGGCGGCATTAAGAAAAATCACGTCATTCTTTTCCAGCTACCGGCCTACCGTTTCATTCGACGAGCTGACCGGAAGCCCGACTTTCTCCATAACAGTTGCCTCCGACAGGCAGGAAGAATCACTGAAACATATATTTGAATACCTGAAACAGTCTGACAAACGAATTTATATCGCAATTGACGAGTTTCAGCAGATTGCGGAATATCCGGAAAAGGGTACAGAAGCGCTACTGCGCTCTTACATTCAGTTTCTCCCGAATGTCTATTTCATATTCGCCGGCAGCAGTCAGCACCTCATGTCCGAAATGTTCCTGTCCGCAAAGCGTCCGTTTTATCAGAGTTCCCAGATAATGAGTCTTCCCCTCATAGATGTTGGAGAATATGAAGTTTTCGCAAACAGGTGGCTGAAACAGAAAGGAATTGAAATCAGCGATAGCGACTTCAGGTATATTTATGACTTGGTTGACGGCCAGACATGGTATGTTCAGAGCATCCTGAACAGGCTCTACGAAAATGGAGAGGACATTGACAAACAGACAATAGTTCGGATCGTCGAGAACACCATTAACGAACAGGAAGATGCATTCATCAACTACTGCAAATCGCTCTCCGACAATCAGGCGGCTCTTGTCGTGGCCATCGCCAAGGAAAAAGGAGTCGCGTCAGTTCTGTCACAGAAATTCATCCGCAAGTACAGTCTGCCGGCGGCCAGTAGCGTGAGCCTCGCCCTCAAGGCGCTGCGGAAGCGCGACTTCGTACATGATTTTAATGGGAAAATAATTGTATATGACCGATTTTTCTCAATCTGGCTGCGGCGGGAAACGGAGTAACAGCAATATCACGCGTCTCCGGTCATTCATCAGTCATCCATCCCGCATCATGAACCTGACCAGAAAATAAAAACTACGCGGACACTCACCCAAGAATGAGCGGCCGCGCAGCAGGACGAAGACCACACCTTCACCCTTCATCAGGGCGAGACCGTCCTCATCCCTGCCACCTCCAAAGGTGTCACCTTCACCCCGTCATCCGGCATGAAGCTCATCACAAGCTATATCGGCTAACATACAATGCAGCCAAATGTTTCGCCAAATCTCATGGTTTTATCCAGTTTTGGCGAAACATTTGCTATATGTTTTGCCAAATCCGATGCAACGCGCCTGCTGCGGATGCAGCTAGAACCTCAGGGTGATGAGGATCGGGGAGTGGTCGGACGGATGGCAGAAATTACTCAGGCGACGAGGGTCGCGGGACAATGTCGCGAAACCGTCGTAGATGAATTCTGCGGAACGTACTCTCTTGAAGAGCGGACCGGTCATGTAAACGAAATCGATCCGCTTGCCGGAGAGCGTACTCTTCTGGAACTCACCGGGATGCAGACGCTCCACTATATCGATGTAAGGAGTATGTCCACGCACATAGTCATGCACCAGGAAAGCCTTGTCATCCTCGGCCAAGCCATAAATCTGATTGTCCACACGGGAGCGTGCATTGAAATCACCAAGCATCATCCAGTACTGGGAAGCGGCCTCCGGAACCGTGCCGATTGTCTGCTCACAGATATACTGCATCTCTTTCGCACGGAACACGTCTCCTTCCTGATTCTTGATGCTTTCCGCCTGGTTCACAGCCTTATACGCATATTTCTGCGGCCAAGTATGCAGCGTGACGATGTTCATCGTCTTGCCACCGACTTCCACCTGCGCCCATCCGGCACCATGCACCACCACGATATCGTCACCATTGCCGTTTACCCTCTTGACAATCCGGATCGGATACTTGGAAGTGATCACCTGAGGGAAAGTATCACGCTTTCCGCAGACGAGCACATACTGATGTCCATACCGCCTTGCCAGGAAATCCCAGTTCCACGGAAGATAGAATTCGTCGTACTCCGTCATCTTGTCTGCAGTGCCGGTACGATAACGTGATTCAGCCTCGCACCAGACGCAGATGTCAGGATTCTGCTCCTTCACGAATTCCACGAAATTGTCATAGTTGTTCCCCTGGTCGGACCACATTCCGTTCTGGATGTTCCAGTAGAGAACTTTCAGGTCCCGCCCTGAAGCCGGAAGCGCCAGCATCAGAACGAGAACTGAAAAGATAAAGGTCAATGTTATTTTCTTCATTGTCAATTATATATTTCCTCTAAATTACTGATTTTATTTCATATCCGTAACAACATACGGCGTATCGAGCGCATATCTCGCCGCCTGGAGCGCAATCGGTGCATTGGCATCCGTCACAGGCGTAGTATATGAGCCGTCGCTCGTATCGGAAACATTATATCTGTAAGTATTGCCATCCAGCTTCACATTGTCGAAAGACGGAGAAATCAGCTTCTCGAACATCATGCAGGCAGCGGCATAGCGGCTGATACCATAATCCATGTGATATCCGTCACGAGTCAGGCACATGGAGTTGTTCAGCGAAGAAGTCCTCAGATTCTGCAGACATGTACCCGTAGCGATGACATCCTTGAACGGAACATCCGCCATGAGTTTCTTCGTCATGGAGACGATGACATTGTACATCTCCTCCGTGGTGGTGAAATTCATCTGGCCCCGGTCCGCAGTGGCAATCTTGTTCATATTGTGATACGCCTGGGACATTATGAAGTAGAAATCCGGCGTCTTCTCAGGACAGTCAGCCTTTACCTTGTCCACAAGTCCCTGGACAGCAGCCTTCTGGCTCGCAGTCCAATCCCATGCCACCGCACGTCCGGTATGCTCCTGGATCGTCACGATATCCCACTTGTCGCTCGAAACGATCTCATGCAGGCTATGACCTGTGACATCAGTCCACGTAGTCGCACCGTTCTCGCATCTGTAGCAATGATAATCTACGGAAGTCGTGTAACCGTTCGTGTACTCGAAAATGCGACGGCCGCCGTAATACATGTGATAAAGCTTGATGTCCTTGATGCCGGCAGCGGCAAGCATTCCAGGAAGATGCTCCACGGCATCCTTGGTAAAGCTGTTGCCGATGAAGAGAATCTTCAGTTTCGCATTGGACTCGGCAGGCAGTTCAGCATCTTTCGTACCGATAAGGTAGGTGATGTCGGTCAATGTCGATTTGCTCGCGCCCTGTTTGCCGAGATAATTCTCCTTGGTTTCATCAGTGTACTCGTCATCGACACCCTCGCCGCCATTGTAAGTTCCTACAGTGCCTCCGGCAATGCAGTTGCTCCAAGATGCCAGACCATTGTTATACCCCCAGAAAAGACCGCGATACTGACTGTCAGTCTGCACCTTGCCATAGTTCGCGCAACGGCTGAACTCGCAGTTGTTCGCAAGATTGGCAATGCCGCCGGTCCTGGCGCTTGAAGTGGAAATGATGTCGCCATAGTTGATACAGCCGGTAAGCGAAGACACGTTGGCCACATTGCAGACAATATTGGCAATACGTCCCTTGTCCGGTCCAGGGCAGGTGTTGAACTGATTTCCACGGTTCACGCAGTTCACCAGTTTGGTCCTGCGGTTGGCAGCTGCGCAAATACCTGCTGTACGGCAAGTTGCAGATGTCATATTACCCGCATTGGTGCAGTCGGAAACCGTAATGAAATGCTGTGTGCCGACCGTTGAAGTACCGAAGCCAAGAATACCGGCAATATGGAATGTCGTAGCTCCACCCTGGCCATTACCATCCCGATTCTCCGCTACGATTTCGCCGAAATTGTCCACACTGTCGATGATGATGTCCTGGTTCTCAGTAAAGGCGTAACCTATCAGCGACATGAACTGTGCCTTGTTATTGACACCTGTCTTGCTGCGGAATGTCATCGGCGCATAGCTGTGCACGTCGCGGACAGTACCGTCGTAAACCAGTCCGGCAATCACGCCATGTGAGGTCTCTATACCCGGAGCCTCCACCAGAAGCGAACATGTGGATTCGAAAGTGAAGTTCTCCACCACGGCGCCCGGTCCGATGACACCGAACAATCCGAATACGCCGCCTTTCGTAGCTACAGTGCTGTGCATCTTGAAGTTGCGGATCTTGTAACCCTGTCCGTTGAACTTCCCGGTAAACATCGGACCGGTGACTGTAAGCACATTCTTGCTGTTTACGAACGTCGCGTTCCCGACAGGAGTCCATTCCTTGACGGATGACATGTCGATATCATTGAGCAGGTTGATTCCGCCCGCCTCATCCTGCCACTTCTCCAGGGATTCACCGGCATTGACAGCGGCAGCGAAATCCATGAAGTCCTGCGCGGACGCGATACCCTTGGTCAGGACCTCACCCGCGAAGACATTGCCGGTAGTTACGGCCGGCTGGGTCTTGGCTGTGAAGAAAATATGGTCGGAGAAATTCTCGGCCGTAATGGTAACGACCTTGCTTTCATCAGAATAAGGACCGATCTTGCCGCCGACCTTATTGTTCGTGACGGTGCAGGTCTTGTTGTTCGTGTTGGCTACGATTATGGCAATGAACTTCTTCAGCGGATCGGCAGCATTGAAAATGTCGGAACGTACCGTTCCATAGTTTTCGCAGCCATCCACCACGCAAGACTTGTCATTGGTCTGGCCGACGATGCCGGCAGCATAGCCCTGAGTGGTATTTCCGGCTACGGCAAATGTCACATTGCCCTTGTTCACACAGTTGATTGCGGAAGTCTGGATATTCAATGCGGACACGATACCTGCCACACGGGTGTTGGATGCCTTCGTGTCGGTATTGGTAATCTCACCATAGTTCTTGCAGCCCTCCACGGTCGCGTTCTTGTTCAATGTCGCCACGACTCCCGCATTACGGGAAGCCTGCACATTCATTGCACCGTAGTTGTCGCAAGACTTGACCATTGCCCGCAGAGCGGTAGATGCCGATTCAGCGAAGCCGACGACTCCTCCGATGGAGAATGCGGTGCCGCCGTTCTTGCTGTTTGTCGTGTTGACTGACTTGAACGTACCGAAATTGGTACAGTTCACAACCTGTGCCACAATTTCGCCTGCCGAATAGACGGAACCGGCCACGCCGCCGAACCTCTGGCCGATATTTTCCGCACCGCCAGAGATGTCGAACGAAGCCAGTGATGAACAATGATCTATGGTGGAGTTCACCGCGGCACCAGCCACAGCTCCGCCGCAAGTCATTGTCACAGAAGACGATGTAAGGGTAGAGCCCTCGCCGATGTTCACATCTTTCACGGTAGCGCCGGAAATGACGCCGAACAGACCGCATGTCGTTCTTGCAGTGGCATCAGCAGGCACGACCATCTTCAATCCCTTGATAGTGTGGTTCTTGCCATAGAATGTACCCTTGAATGCAGCACCGCTTACCGCCGTGCCTGAGAAAGTTCCGTTTCCTATAGGAGTCCAGTTGCTTACGGATGACATGTCGATATCCTTCTCCAGATAAACATCCATGCTTTCCGTACCGTCCTGAGCATTGACGCCCTTGGCGAAGTTCATGAGGTCCTCCGCCGTACTTATGAGAATCTTGGTCCCTTTGGCCTTGTCGAAGAAAACCGGACGCAGCACAGTCACCTTGTCCAGGTCGGTCGCCATCAGGATGAGGTGTCCCGACTCGAAAGTACTCCCAAATGACACGGACACTTCCTTCGCCGTCTTGTCCAGAGACGCCGTCACGGATTTCGCTTCCGCAATCGCCACAATCGCGCCTTCAGCCTTGCTTCCGGTGACGTCATACCCGATCTTGAGGACCTGCCCGAGATTCGAAATCGTCAGGTTCAATGCTGATGACACGCTGAGGTTCAATGAGTTCTGTACAGGAATCGTGAGCGAGGTCCCGTTTCCGAGAGTAACCGATAGATTACCGTCGGTATCCGTGGCAATGCTCTTGAATATGGCAGTGTTTCCTTCTTTGGCCTCAACGGGTACGCCATTTTCATTGAGAATGCGTTCCCCGTCCACAGTCCAGAAGCCCTGCGCATCCACAGAAATGACAGGTGTCTTTCCTGCTGCCGGCACAGGCTTGCCGTCCACGGTTATGTCCGTGGTTTCGCCACCTGTAGTGACAGTCCAGTAATACAGCCCGTTCTCATCCTTGCGGACACCGATTACAGGGACATTGATCATCTGGTCCATGGCCGCGATTACCATGGTCTTGCTCTCATTCTTACTGTCAAGATATGTCAGCACGTAGCTTCCGTCGCTGTTCTTTTCGACCGAAGTCACGACATTGCCGGAGGTGAGAAGTCCGAGAGACTCCACCTGACTGTTCGCCTCATCAATCCTTGACTGAAGAGCCTCTATCCTTTCTTTCACGGCATCCAGCCTGCTGTCCAATCCGCTCTCGTCGAACGAACATGAGACAGCGCAGACTGCCATGATGAAGGTAAGCAATATGTATGTTATACGTTTCATTGTATTCAAATTATTGGTTGTCAGCAGCATTGAAATACTTGGAGTTCTGGTATCCGTAAGCATTGTAGATGGTAGCGTCCGGTGCCTGTTCAGGCTTGTCCTTGTATTCAGCCCATTCGCCTACCTTTCCGCCACGTGTGCAGCCGGTAATCTTTATGTTGCAGTAACCTGCTGCCCAGCCAGGGCCGTCACCACCGGTGTGGTCTTCATTCTGCGGGGTTATCTTGCTGAGAATGATACCTGTATTGGCACATCCTGCGATGACGCCGCCCTTGAAATGTCCCACGAATCCGCCTGCACGGCATCCCGTATGCGAGAAGATGTTTCCGTTGTTCGTGCAGGATTCCACTGAGACGTTCGCAGCCTCTGAACCGCCGATGATGCCGCCCATTCTCTTGGCATTGGAATAACCTTCATGGTCGAGATAGTTGTCTACGAGCAGTCCGTTGTTGACGCACTTGCTGACGGTCACCTTGTTGCCCGCCTTTTCCGTCCCGTAGATTGACGCAAGGATACCGCCGCCACGTCCGTTAGGTCCGGTGATATGGGCATTGTTCGTACAATTGATGAACTGGCTGCCGGTGCCTTTGTTTACATATGCCATGATACCTGCCACCTGCAATCCCGTACCGCCCGCCTGCGCATTGGCAACCTTGGACTTGACGAGAACATCGCCGTTGTTCACCACAGCATTGTCCTTGGTCTTGCCGCCGACGGTAACATTGAAACCGCTGCCGACGATTCCGGCGAGGCTGGTCGGCATCGCCTGAGGACATTCGCCTTCGAGGATGATGCTGACATTGTTCGTCACGTTCGCGATGGTCGTGTTCTCGGCATATCCGACGACGCCTGCGACTGAAGGTGTGATGTCAGGGGTTCCGGTCAATGTGATGGCATCGCCCTTGGCACCGATGACAAGGTTGCTGATCTTGGCACCGTCGGCAGCACCGAAGAGGCCGTAAACATTGTTCTTGCTCATGTCGCAAGTCCAACTTATTCCGGTGATACTGTGGCCTTTGCCGTTGAGTTTACCGGTGAACGCATTGCTGAATTCATATGTAGGAGCACCTGAGCCGACTCCTGTCGCGCTTCCGATAGGTGTCCACTCGATGCCTGTCAGGTCAATGTCAGCGAGCAGGCAGACTTCTCCGTCCGCATTCTCCCAGCGGGAGGTGGATGCGCCGGCATTGACGCTTCTGACGAATTCCATGAAGGTGCCGACATCAGCGATTCCCTTGTCCTCCGACGGGGTGTCGCCACCGCCGCCTCCGATCACTACAGGAGACTGTTTCACCACGATGGCGGTAGATACGTCGTACAGGCTGTTTTTCAATATGATACGGCCTTCGCGCGGGGTATTGGTCTTGCTCTCGAAATACTCGGCCACGAAATTGAATTCCGATGTGGTCAATGCCTTGGTTCCCACAACTTTAAGCCATGAAGCGCTTTCCGCTGCCACTGACGGTTCCACGTCGATGTTGTGGGAAACCCTGATGGTGAACGGCGTCATGTCGCCTCCAAGGTTGATGACAGGCTCGCCCATCGGGGTGATCAGTTCATTGTTCTTGATATAGCTTTCAAAATCAATGACGGTCTTGCCGTAGGTGAAGAACAGCGGTTTGTAGACAACCTCGTCCCCTGCCGTTACCATGATGACGGTATTGCCTTCTTCGGCGCCGTTCTCCATGGTCACGGAGATTCTTTTCAGGCTTTCGCTGACTTCCACATTCACATTATAGGCTGTAAGATAGTCCACCACGGCATCTTTCGCGAGTGTGCCGGTAAGAGTGTAGTTTACCGTCACGGCAGTACCGTAATCCTCTATGGCGAGGAACGACGGTGTGGAGAACGTGATGCCGAGGGCTTCCCTGTATGTAACCTGGAAGCTGCTTCCGTCGGTCAATGTGAACACCACCAGACCTGTCTCAGCGTCGATTTCCACGGATTTGAACAAGCTGTTCGTAGTGTCGCTCGCCAGCACGCCAGTGCTCTTGCCGTTCACCGTCCAGACACCGTTCTTGTCAATGCCTACTTCCGGGGCTGATGTGGCGACAGGCATCTTGTTGCCGTCTTTTCCGAGAATCCACTCCCATGAAGCGCCATTGTCCTTGGTCAGACGCCAATACAGTGTCCTGCCATCTTCCGCTACTCCGATCATCGGAGCCTTGCTCAGGTCAGAAGCCTTGGCCAGCGTGACGGTCTTCTTCTCGCCGCCGGCTGTCTTGTAAGTGATTACGTAGTTCCCCTTCTCATCGGTTCCCACACGTGAGATGAAATTGCCGGAGGTGAAATCGGAAACGGACTTGAGCTGCGTCTCCAGATCTCCCGCCTTCTGTTCCAATGCAGCGATCTGCTGTTCAAGCTCCGTGATGCTGCCCTCGATTTCAGAAGAATCGTAGGAGCAAGATCCCAGAACGGCAGCCGCCAGGAACATTGACAATATTATATTTATCTTTTTCATATCGTCCTATTTCTTAATACGTACATACATGTAGTTCATACAGCTGCGCTCGCCTTTCTTGTCACTCGGACGGCTCACGAGGCCGGACACGCCGTCTTTCTTGGCCCACATCGCAGAGGAGCCGCCGCCGTCGAAACGGGTTGCGTTCCAGGCTCCGAGACGCAGGGAAATATCGGTAACCTCTTCAGCATTGACGCCTATGGAGAAGCCTTCCTGTCTGCCGTCGATTTCGACGAGCATGATACGGGAGCCGCTCCTGTCCACGCAAGCGAAGGTCATCGGGTCGGACAATGTCCTGAAAGTATGGTTTGCAGGCACCGTGTTGAGGGTATTCTGTCCGTCCGTAACGAACTGCCACATGGTGGAGTTCTGTGTAAAGATAGGTTTCACCTCTCCGTTTACTGCCATTTCTGCGCAGAGCTGGATTTCATCTCCTACCTTTACCGCCTTGGAAATTTCCTCGGCCGTATCTCCGGTAATCTGGATGCCTACTTCCTTCTTGTCAGTAAGATACGGAGCCTCTTCCAGAGCTGTGGTCCTGCCGTCAGCCATCGCCGTAACGGTAGCCGTAAACCAGCCGTCGTTAACCGTCATGTTGGCCGCAGAATACTTGGCAGTAATATACAGAGCCTTGGCGCTCAGCTTGTTTACCAGGTCAGGACGTTCCGCATGAGGGGTTTTCACGTACTTGGATGTGTAGAGATTTATCGGATAAGACTTCATATGGGAAGCATTGTTCCCGCGGACGAGTGTATCATTGACAGAATAGAACTTGTACTCCTTGTCGGCGATTTTGATCTTGCCGGAGAACACTTTCTTTCCGCAGGATGCGGTGTTGTCCTTGAAGATGGTGAACGCCCAGGCGTGGTTGCCGAGGTTGCTCGCGACCGCAGGGTTGTTCATGTAGACGAGCTCGCCGTTTTCGATGTGCGGACCTCTGGTGAAGCCATCGTTGGAATCGAAGAACCCTGTATTGATACCGGCGATAACATCCTCACCTTCAGCGGTTTTACGTGCGCAAAGCTGCGACAGTGTCTCGCGGAGGTTGAACCCGTTGTTACCGTTCTTGTTGCCGTTCGGGTTCGGGACAATGTCGTCCGCATAAGACGTGGTGACTTCGATGGCAGGGTTCGTGAGGTCGATTTCCAGCACGTGCATTTTCCTGGCTATCTTCTTGAACTCCATGCTGTAATAGTTGCAGCCTGGGGCCAGAAGTTTCTTCTCGACCGTGCTCCAGAGGTCGTTCTCCGTCTCGACCGAGAACGTTCCGCGCAGATAAATGGTGCGTGCAGCCATGCGGCCGTCCTCGCCTGCGGCAAGGAGCGTAAACCGCGCCTTGCGAAGGTCGTCCGGAACGGCAATGCCCAACTTTTCAGCTTTCAGGTCAATGCTTACCTCGACCCCTTCCGCTCTGGTTACCCTTACGGAAGCCTTTTCCGCAGCCTTTCCGGTCAATTTGTATGTAAGCTCCAGGGTCTTCACTCCGTCCGCCACTTTAATCTCGCCGTTCACCGGAGAGCCTTCGTAATAGACTGTGAGTGAGAAACTTTCGCTCGTCTCCACAGTAACTGTAGAGCCGTCTGCCAATGTGAGGGTAACAGTGCCGTCATCGTTTTGCGCAACGCCTGAGAGCAAGGAAGCCTTCTTCCCTTCTGATTTTATCTTCTCTCCATTGCTGTCGAGGATATAACTGCCGTTGACCATCCAGTATCCTTCCTTGTCAGTAGTGAATGACGGCTCGCGTCCCGAAACAGGAATCTTCGCCCCATCCTTGTCAGTAAGGATAGTGGTCTTTCCCTTGACGGTAATGGTCCAGTAGAGCACACCGTTCTCTTCTCTCGTGCCGATGATATCCGCATCAGAGAGGTCGTCTTTCGTGGCGACGGATGCCGTAGCGGTCCTGCCGTCTGCAGTAGTATAGGTAATGGTGATGCCACCTGACGGATTTTCCTTGATGTCCGTGATGACTCCTCCGGTCTTGGCAGCGGTGAGGAGAGCCACCTGGCCCTCCAGCTGCGTCAGAGAAGCGGAAAGTTCCGCCAGCTGCTTCTGGGCCTCATCCACCTTTTTCCAAAGGGCGGAATCGTCGTACTCGCTGCAGCCCATTACCAGAGCTGCGGCAAATACTGATAATAATATTCTAGAACTTTTCATGTTGTCAATGTCTGTTAATATCCCGGATTCTGTGTCAATACGCTCTCTCCCGTCGCCTCGTCCTTAGGGTATATCTGTATCTGTTTCACAGGAATAGGATAGAGATAGTCCTTCTCCTCCCACTTGTAAGACTGGTCCTTGAACTGGATGAGATATCCGCTCGTGCCTTCTGAAAGAGTGTTTTCCTTGCCCTCGGATACGTCCAATGTGTTCTCGCAGTCCGTAGATGGCTTGGTGCCGGTGTAGATGCAGAGGTCAGGAGTACCGTCATTGTTCATGTCATATTCGCCGAGTCCCGGAAACCAGCAGCCGATGAAGCCAGGTCCCAATGTGTTGGAAGCCGGACAGAGCTGCTGACCTTCGTGCCAGCGCAACATGTCCCAGAGGCGGAAGCCTTCATTCACAAGTTCCACAGTGCGCTCACGCCTGATTTCCAAGATGAGGCCCTTGTTCGGTCCGTCCAGATGCTTGTCGGTGTAGTATGAGCTGAGGAATGCGTCAGGAGTGCCGTTCGCCTTCGTCACGTCAAGGGCAGGCATGCCTACGCGGGCGCGTATGACATTGACAGTCTGGTCAATGACGGTCTGGTCGGCTTCTCCGAGTTCGGCCTTCGCTTCGGCGTAGTTCAGGAGGACCTCGCCATATCTGAATATGGCATAGTCGGTAGTCGATGTGCCCGCGCCGTCATGAGTATCATCAGAGAAGTACTTGATAGGCCTGTAGCCGCTTCTGTCATAGTCCTTGCAGCTCGGATAATATTTGGTGGAAGCATCCGTGCCCACGGCCACATAGTCAGGAGCCGCGATGGTCTGAGCCATACGGGGGTCACGATTCTTGAACTCCTGGTTATACTGCATCGTCTGCCATCCTTCCTGGCTCTGGAACGGCGTGCCGTCTGCCATAAGATAGTGATATGCAAGCGCTCTGGTGAAGGAGTGCCTCTGGTTCTTGTATTTGAACTGCACTCCGTGGCGGATGTTCATCTCATCGGTATAGAGATACCTTCTGGACAGGATCGTCTCACTGGTCTCGGCATCTTCCAGCACGAAGAAGTCCCTGTAAGGCTGGCCCTTGACGATGGTCTCGCCCTTGTACATCTTGTATTTTCCGTAGTCAATGACGGCCTTCACGGCATCTGCCGACTGACGGAGGAAATATTCTGATGACAATGTCAGCTGCGTGCCGTCGTCCTTCGTGTAGGTCTCGTCCGGAACGTCATGGTATTTTCTCCATGTACCTTCAAAGAGGGCTACGCGAGATTTGAAAGCATAAGCAGCGTATTTGTTTATCCTGTAGACGCCTTCCGTCCATGTAGCAGGCAGTCCGTCAATGGCTTTGTCCAGGTCTTCCATGATTTTCTGCATCACGAAGCCCCTGCTGTCGCGTGCTCGGTAGAGCGAAGCCTTGTCATTGGCTGAAATCACATGGTCATACCAAGGGATGTCGCCATATTTGCGGACTTTTTCATAATAGAACATTGCCCTGAAGAAATAGGCGACGCCGTCGTATTTCTTGCGGATGTCCTCGCTCGTGCAGTTCACCGAATGTTCGAGATAGTAGTTCAATGCCCTCAGATTGGACCATGTGCTTGAACTCCAAGTTTCGTTTTCAGCGGAGCGGTTGCCCATCTGCAAGCTGCTCAGGGCGACATGGTATTCGAGGTCATTGTCCTGAAGTGCGCCGTCGGTCGTGTTGTCCGGGGAAGGCAGCATCGTGTAGAAGCCGTTGGTGGCCAGTTCGAGCTCTTTCTCGCTGGTGTAGAACGTTTCCGGAGAGAGGCTCGTTTCAGGGAATTTGTCCAGAAAGCCCTCGCATGACGAGAACGCGAGCACTGACAGCCCTGAAATAAAAACAGCATATATCTTTTTCATGTTCATTCTCTGTTTTAGAAGGTTATGTCAATTCCGAGAGATACGGTCCTTGAGAATGGATAGATACAGTCGTCACTCTGGTTGGAAGATGCCGTAGCCACCTCAGGGTCGATGTATTTGGAGTTTCTCTTCATTGGAGACCAGTACCAGAGGTTTTCTCCGGTAGCATAGATGCGTATTTTCTCCACAGCCTTGTTCTGCTTGATAGGAATGGTATATCCCAGTGTTATGTTCTTCAAGCGAATATATGCGGCGTTCTGCAGATATCTGTCCGTATTCACGCCAAGTGCAGAGCCTGAATATGTGGAATAACCACGTCTTCTCGGGAAATATGCGTTTCTGCGGTCCTCAGTCCACGTTTTCGACTCGAAGTCCGTAGGTACGAACGAGGATGCAGGGAAGCCGTAGAGGCTCCAGAAATATGAGCAGGTCTTAGGAGGCATCCAGTCGCAGTGTCCTATTCCCTGGAAGAATACCGAAAGGTTGAAACCATACCAGTCAATGTCTCCTCTGAATGAATAGGTGTATCGCGGAAGGCTGTTTCCGATGATGTAGCGGTCTCCCGGTTTGCCCACTGTGTTTTCATCCGTATTGATGACACCGTCACCGTTTCTGTCCACGAACTTGACATCGCCGGCCTTCAGTTTGGCAAGCGCAGCCACGCCGCAGGAATAGACGGAGTTGTTGACCGCCCTGTCATTGATCCTGGCCTGATACTCAGCGGCTTCCGCATCCGTCTTGAACAGTCCTTCCACCTGGTATCCCCAGATTTCTCCGAGTCTCTTGCCCACATAGTGCTGGCTGAGGGACTTGGTAGGGTTGTCGAATTTCGTGATGGTCGTCACGTAGTCGCCGAGGGAACCGGAAACCGAGTAATAGAACGGACGGCCCGCCAGTTTCACCTGGTCTTTCCAGGTCAATGTTATTTCATATCCCTTGGTCCGGAGGTCCGCTCCATTGATTTTCGGAGAGCTGGTTCCGAATACTGCCGGAAGTTCCTGCGAAGAGGTAAGCATGTCCTTGGTGTCCCTGATATAGAAATCGGCACTGGCTGTCAACCTGTTGCTGAGGAATCCGAGGTCAAATCCCAGGTTATAGGTAATGACCGTTTCCCATGTGAGGCCTTCAGTGATGGCACCAGGCGTGCTGACCTTGCCGGCAAGATTGGTGCTGTCGAAGGTATAGTTCATCATTGACGTGGACAATGTGCTGATATACGAGTAGTTGCTTACCTGCTGGTTGCCGAGGGAACCGTAGGAGACACGGATCTTGGCATTGTCCCACCAGCTTTTCAGGTTGCCCCAGAATTTTTCTTCGGAGATACGCCAGCCGGCTGACGCGGACGGGTAGAATGCCCATCTGTTTCCTCTTGCGAAACGGGAAGAACCGTCCTGCCTGCCGGAAATCTCGAACAAATATTTGCCCGCATAGTCATAGTTCACTCTGGCGAAGAAGCCCAATGTCCTGTAAGCGGTGTTGCTTTCGTCGGCTCTCTCGATGGTGCCCTGCGCCATGTTGATGAATGCAAGCTTGTCGGAGATGGAGCCTTTCTGGCGGATGGTCGATGTGGATGACCTGTAGTCCTGAAGCTGCGCTCCGGCCACTGCCGTGAAATTATGTTTACCCCATGACTTGTTCACATTGAGATAAGCATTGGCGACATGCCCGTTGAGGTAGGAACGGCCCTCCTGATAGAAGTCGTAGATGGAACCGTTTGTCATTTCCGTAATCTTCTTCATGTTCTTGTCCCAGGTGTTGGCGGTAGGATAAGAACGGTAGCTGTTCAGGTTGTCACGTCTTCTGTAAGTGTAGTCTGCTGTGATGTTCAGCCACTTGGTAAGGTCGAACACGAGTCTGTTGGTGACCACCCAGTAGCCGACCTTTCTGGAGTTCTTGTTCCTGCCGTCCGTGAACACGCCGCCACGTCCTGATGCGATAGGAGAATCGGCGAACTGGATGCCGTTGGTGTACATTGTGGTAGTGCCGTCAGGGTTTACCGGGACGATGGTCGGGCTGATGTTCTGAGTAATGTTCCAGAGAATACCCTCTGACTTCAGGTCCTCGGAGCCGTCCTGCTCCCAGAATCCGCCGTAGTTGTAGGCAGAGCCTTCGTAACTCAAGTTACCGGTGTAGCGGAGCCATGGTTTTACCTTCGCGTTTACCTTCGCGCGGAAAGAATACCCGTTCAGGATATCCTCGCTGGCATTGTTGAATACGCCCTCGCGATAGAGGTAACGGCCGCTGACATAGTAGTTTATCTTGTCATTTCCACCATTGATGGTGACATTGTGTTCTGTTTCCGGCCTTGTCCTCTTGAGCACGTAGCCGTACCAGTCGAAGTTTCCGAGATAGCGGTATTTGCCTTTGTCATTGGTATAGACCCACGGCCTGTCAGGGTTTTCCGTCTTGTCGAACCTGCGGTCGTAGAGCATCTGCATTTCCTCATCGGTGTAATTCCATGCGTTGTAGCCCTTTGGCGAGTTCTTGGTAAATTCATTGGAGAGGGTCACATAGTCATAACCCGTAGTCACGAAATCCGTGCGGGTGGTGTTGAATGCCACGCCGCCACGTCCGTTGTAGGTCACTTTCAGGTCTCCGGACTTACCGCTCTTGGTGGTGATGAGAACCACACCGGCAGATGCTGTGGCGCCATAGATGGAGCATGACGACGCATCCTTGAGCACTGACACCGACTCGATGTCGTTCGGATTGACCTGTGTCAATGACGATTCGATTCCGTCCACGAGTATCAGCGGGCTGCCCGAGTTCAATGATACCTGTCCACGGATTTTCACATTGTACTGCTTGCCCTCGATAGAACCGCTGCTCATGCTCATGAGGAGTGACGGGTCCGCACCCTGAAGCGCCTGCGCAGCATTGGTTACTGGCCTGTTGTTCAGGTCTTTACCGCTGATGACGCCCACCGCTCCGGTGAGGTTCACCTTCTTCTGGACACCGTAGCCGACCACGACTGATTCTTCGAGAAGGTCAATGTCTTCTTCCAGGTTTATGACAATGCCGGCGGTCTGGCTGCCGAACCTTGACGAGTAGTCCTTGTAGCCCATCATTGACACGACAAACGTGCGTCCCGGAGCGGCCTGAATGGAGAACTGGCCGTCAATATCGGTCATGGCGACATTGTCCTTCTTGCCGTCGAGCATAATCATTGCGCCGGGAACCGGTCCTGACGCGTCCACTACTTTTCCTTTGTATTCGACCTGGCTGACAGCTTTCTGTTCAGCTTTCACGACGAGGATTATTTTTCCGTCGATGCCGGCCTGCATTCCTGTTCCTTCGAGGATTGCAGTCATGGCTTCAAGCACCGGTTTTCCGGATGGCGGAGTAACCTGCCTGTTCACGTCGAGAAGACTCTCGTTGTAAGCTATTGTCATACCCAGCTGATGCTCAATAGCTTCAAACGCCTGCCTGACTGTCATTGGCCCGGCCTGGAAATTCACGACCATATTTTGGGCGTGAACCCCGATGACCGGCATAATGGTCAGGAGAAGCGCGATCAGATAATGTTTAATCTGCTTCATAGACTTAGTTATTAATATTTAGTTCAAATTATGTTTCTTCGTGGCGGGGGCGTCAGGACCGGCGTACCGGACCTACCTTATATATATGCAGCCGTTTTCTATACTGTACTTCATCCCAGGTACAAGTTTACATATCGCACCGAGCATCTGTTCCATGGACTCGCCCTGTATGAACTTGGCTGTCAATATCATGTCATCGTACTTTCCTGAGGTTATATAAGTATTTATACCGTATTTGCGCTCAATCGCCTTGACAATCGTATGGATATTCTCCGAGCGGAAACACATGTCGCCGCGTTTCCATGCGGTATCTTCTGCCGAATTGACACGGAGTATGGAGGACTTCCCTGTCTGTCTGTCGTAATCGAGACGCTCGTTCGGAACCATAAGGATACTTTCGCCACTTCCTTTCAATGTCGCAGAGATGCTGCCTTCGCACAATGTCGCCGAAATGCCGCGTGCCTCCGGATAGGCATTGACATTGAATGTGGTTCCGTGCACCTGGATGGTGAGGTCAGCCGTGTTCACCATAAACGGAAGCGTCTCATTATGAGTCACTTCGAAAATTGCCTCACCGGAAAGGAATACGGTGCGCTCAGTACTGCTGAACTTTTCCGGATAGATCAGCACCGACCCGGCATTGAGTGTAATTCTGGAGTTGTCCGGCAATATTATCTCGCGGGTTTCGCCGTTGCGCGTAGAGACTTCGCAGAGTTTCGGGCTTTCTGCGATTGCCGCCTGCTTGTCCGCGATTCTGTCATTAAGTTTCAATGTAATCCACGGGACGCAAATAAGCATTGCCGCTGCCGAGGCGCAGGTCAATGCGATTCGACGGATTCGCTGACGGAGTCCGATGCGCATAATTGCCGACGGAGCTTTCTCGCGGCGGTCCGCTGAAGACATCACCTTGTCAAAAGCGTCATCCAGTTCTTTTTCCGGCATTGTGTTGCCGAAATGCTTTTCCCACTCGTTGCGGATATCGTTATTGGTCATAGTCTGCTGTTATCAGATGTAGTTGTCAAAACACCAATAAGACAACAAAATGCCAGCTCACACCCAATGAAATTTCAATTTTTTCTGATTTTTTTTATTTTTTGTAACAGCGACACATTTAGCATAATTTTGTTATATCTTTGTGGATGTGAGCGGAGAGCAATCGGACGTATCACCATAATTCAATATAACACAGATGTTTACGGAGATAGAAGAAAGAGTGTTGATGGAACGCACTGCTGCGGGCGACAGAAGCGCGTTCAGGTCTCTTTTCGATGTTTATTATCCTGTGGTCCACGGCTTCATGAGCAGCATTCTGCCGACAAGAGAGGATGCATCTGATGTGGCTCAAGAAGTATTCATCAAGCTCTGGCTCATGCGTGCGGCACTTCCTGACATCACTTCGCTCCGCTTCTACCTCTATCGGATGAGTCTGAACCAGACGATCAACTTCATGAAGAAGGACAGATTCCGCAACAGTTCCGCACTTGCGGACATTCCATATGATCAGATGGTGGAAGAAGTCATTGACATGAAAGACAAGGAAGCTTTCATAGCTTCGGTAGTGGAACGCATGCCTGAGCAGAGGCGCAAAGTATTCATGATGAGCCGCTTCGAGAACCGGTCCAATGATGAGATCGCGTCAATTCTGAACATCAAGAAGAAAACCGTGGAGAATCACCTGAACCTTGCCCTGAAGGAACTCCGCACAGCTCTCCCCGCCTCCCTTTTCCTGTTCATCGCATTCTTTTAATATCCCTTTTCAGGATATCAACCTTCCGTTGCCATATTGTAAATAATGGACTTAATCTTTTCGATATAGGCGTCGACCTTTGGGAAACAAGGCTCTACATCCTCCCGGGTCCAATCTAAGAAATCATCATAATCGCCAGTATGACGCATATTCTGTAATCGAGCTAACAGAGCGCCATCTTCTTTAGTCAATACGCCGGTTCGCACATAATGCTGACCAATCATTCCAATTGTACCTTCATGTGTTTTCGCCATCAATCCGGCGCGAACCAAAAGGGCTGAGGAAGCATAATAAGCAGCATAATACAAGCGATTAGCCGCAAGCGTCCAATGTTCCATCGAAGCACAATCTTCAGCCTCAACGAAAACTCCCTCAGCCTTTTCAAGTCGATATACGACAATTGCTTTTCTTTCTTCGTCTGTTAATGGCATAGGCGAACTCCTTCCAATTGAACATTTTTGTAAAATGGAGTAATGCTTCTCTTGCTCCAATCCTCAAAAGAATAAATTAATGGATTAATCTGTTCGCCTACAGACCAGCCATAATCCACGAAAGGATAGGCAAATTTCTCAAAGTCTTCACCGGTGGCTTTTCCACCATCAATCAGTATAAGGATATCCCAGTCGGAATCAGTTCGCGCATCTCCACGTGCTCTCGAACCGAAAAGGATGACTTCTGCACCCTTCGGCAACACATGAGAAGCGACCTCTCTCATTCCTCGTATTATATCCTTTGTACTCATACCGTTACAAATGTACAAACTATTTGCAAAAAAACAAATCCGGGGACAGACGCAGCGCGCAAAGTGTTGTTTATCAATAAGATAAGCGTTTTCAGAGTTGCAATATCATCAACTCTGAAAACGCTTAAACTGTTAAGGCAGAGCCTTTTACGCGCTGCACTAAATGTGTCGTCCTGAAAAAATCGTAAGCGTCTCCGCGGTTACGTATTGACCGGACTATTGTTATTTGTCAAGACAATACTAAAGAGTCGGGATTGTGGACAAAGAAAAAGCAGAGCTATTCGCCCTGCTTTTTCTTTGCCCATTTATCTGGAAGGAGACTTCTGTATGCTTCGACCGGGGTCCCGTTAGGCATTTCGGACATCCGGTTGAGCAGGTCGGAGAGATATTCGAAGAAGTTGATGTGATGCAGCCTGCAGGAACATGCAAGAGAATAGAAGACGCATCCGCGCTCGGCACCGGCATGGCTTCCGAAGAACAGGGAGTTCTTGCGTGAGAGGGAGACGTAGCGGTTTATCCTCTCAATCTGATTGTTGTCCCAGGAGTAATCGCCGGCCGTTGGGATGGCTTCGATGCCACTCCATTCATTAAGGAAGTAATTTGCCGCTTTATGCATCTGTGATGTCGGCGGATATTTGTCGGTTTGTGCCTGTACTTTCAGAAGTGCTTTCTTCAGTTTCTTGAGTATAGGAGGGGCGAACTTTTGACGCCAATTCAGATTGCCTTCCGCCGTCCAGCCTTTTTCCCCTATCCTATGGACATGCTCCTTTCTGTATACATCATTGCAGAGTTTCAGTATCCTGTCGGCATCCGGATTCCCCTTCATGTCCAGGAAGTCGCGCTTGCAGTGCTGGAGGCAGGCCAGCCTCTTGACCTTTCCCTCGGATGTCGCCTCGACCTTCTTGTAGGCCTTCAGCCCGTCAGACTGGATGGTCCCGGAGTAGTTCTCCAGTTCCTTGAGGATCACATCTTCGCTGCGCGAACCGTTGTCGTAGAAAAAATAGGTCAGCCCGAGGTGAGCGGCCAGGATTACCCAGATGTATCCCTTGCGTGTCCCCCTGCCGGCATTCTCATCCGCATTGACGAGTATCTTGTGGTAAGTCTCGTCCGCACAGATGTAATCGTCTTCCTTCACGGCGCTCCGCATGGCCTTGTGCAGGTTCTCGAACAGGCTTGCCGTCTTCTTGAGGAGACCGTGCGCCGTCTGCTTGTCTAGATTGAACCCGTTTCCGGAAAAGTAGTTGACGATGCGTTCGACAGGCATGGAGTAGAGGTAGCGCAGCTGGGCGATTCCCGCGATGAACGAGCCGTCGAAACTGGAGTTCTGCAGCGGGGTGAGCGGGGCCTTCGCACTGATCAGGCTGCCTTCGGACTTTATGGTATGGATATGAAGAACTTCCTTGATGAACTGCGGCGGTATCATGATGTAACGGGTCACGTCACGCACTTTATCAAAGGCTGATTTCTGCCCGTCAGTCACACCGTCCGGATAGATGTCCTTCTCAACCGTCTTCATCTCAAAGTGCATGTCCCGCTTGGCGCCATTGTTGCCGCGGGACTTTCGCTCTACCGCCTTGCGTTCACCTTCAGCCTTTTGTTCTTCTTCGGTTCTGGATTCCGCCTGAGCGGTTTTCTGGATTTCCGACTTGTTCTCCACCATTTTGGAGAGACCGCACATCTGGCTCTTTGCTTTCGAAAGGCTGTCGTCGCGATTCTTCAGCATGGCCTCCAGATTGGATATGGTCTGTTCCATCCCCTTTACGGTCGCGCGCAGTTCCGAAACGGTCGCATTCAGATTGGATACGGTCATGTTCAACTGGAGGTTGACCGCATTGGCGGCCTCCAACTGATCCTGAAGCATCTTTATGATCATATCCTTTCCCATATTCAAAACGAAGCGTTCAACCTCATATACAAATATAGGCATTTTTATTCGGATATGCAAATTCAATACATTGAGCATCAACGTGTTAAAGACTATTTTTAGCCCTTTCGGCAAGTGCGCGGCATCTTTTTCGGGGGATGACGCTGAAAGTTTTTTCGTGTCACGCCTGGCCTGAAAACGGCCGTGACGCGGACACGGCCGCTTGTCCTGCAGCCGGCTGCGCCGACGCGTGAAGGTTTTTGGGATTTCTTCTACATTCCGGCGAAACGCGTGCGGTAGCGCTTCCTGAAATGCACGCTTTCAAGGCTCACGCCTGACATGATGAGCGAGAACGTCTCCCAGGAGAGTTCATGGTAGCCTGTGGAAGGATTGAGCCTGGGCTGTTCAAACGAGCCTTTCTCCAGACGCTTCTGATAAAGGAGGAAGCCGTCCGTGTCCCAGCGCAGAAGCTTCACGCTCTGCCTGTTCCTGGAGAAGAACACGAAGACGTCACCCGTCATCGGGGACAGGGGAGATTCGCTCTGGATCAGATTGAACAGCGCGTCGATGCCCTTCCGCATATTGACGGGCTGTCGGCACATGAAGTACCTGTGATTGGAATCTAGCGTGAACATGTCCCCTCCAATGCCGACCGGCGGCGCGCATATGTTTCCAACAAAGACACTATGCCTTCCGGCGAACATTCCTGCAGCGTGAGCACTGTCCCTTCTTGGAATGTTATGCTTACCTGGCGCAGGACGTCTCGAGCCATGGCTTTCGGCAACGGAACCGGATTCAGCTGTATGAACGTCGGATTCCCATCCGGTGGCGTCCGGAGCGGATCCGGCTCCGGTTTTACATGTCCCTGCTGGGCCATCCATTTCCGCATTCCACGATAATTGACGCGTGAGTCCTTGCAGAACGACTGCATCGTCAGTGTCGGAACCGAACTTGTCATCTGGTTGTATCGCACCCATGTCCGCTCGTACAATCTTGCTGCAGGTGCCGGAATTGCTGTTTCTTTTGTTTCCATGTTAATCTGTTCTTGACATTTCCATGGGCAAAAGTACAGAACCGCTAAAAACGCGTCAATACGTAACCGCGGAGACGCTTACAAAAAATCTACTCCAAACCGCGGGCACGGACGAGAGCGTCCGGATCCGGATCGGCGCCACGGAACTCGTGATAGAGGATCATCGGTTCCTCGCTGCCGCCTTTCTCCAGGAAGAGAGAACGGAACTTGTGAGCCATTTCAGGATTCCAGAGACCATTGCTCTGCCAGAACTCGAAGGCATCCTTGTCCAGGACCTCAGACCAGAGGTAGCCGTAGTAGCCGGCACTGTAACCGCCGCCGAAAGTATGGTTGAAATACGTGCTGCGGTAACGTGGGATAATCTCGCCGATGAGACCCATCTCCTTGCACACCTCATTCTCGAAAGCAGTGATATCCAAGCTGTTCCAGTCGGTATCAGGACCGAGTTCATGCCATTTCATATCCAAGATGGAAGCGGCGCAAAGCTCGGTGGTCATGAAACCCTGGTTGAACTTGAGCGAATTGTTGATCTTGGCGACCAATGAATCAGGAATCACCTCGCCGGTCTGATAGTGATGAGCATATTCAGCAAGAATCTCAGGCTGGAACGCCCAGTTTTCATTGAACTGGGAGAAAGTTTCCACGAAATCGCGGGTCACATTGGTACCGCTCACGTCCACGTAACGGCATTTCGTGAGCATTCCGTGCAATGCATGACCGAACTCGTGGAACGCGGTCTGGACCTCGTCGATGGTAAGCATTGTCACCGTATCCTCCGGCTGGCCGAAGTTGCAGACATTGATGACGATAGGACGGATATCCTTGCCAGTAGCATCCACATACTGTTCACGGAAGTTGGACATCCATGCACCGCCACGTTTGGTGCTGCGCGGAAGATAGTCAGTAAGGAAGAGACTGAGCTGTGAACCGTCAGCATCCAGCACTCTGTACACTTTCACTTCAGGATTATATACAGGAAGGCCCTCAACAGGCACAATCTTGATTCCATAGAGCTTTTCAGCCGCAGCGAACACACCCTTGCGGACATTGTCCAGCTGGAAATACTGCTTGGTCACGTTCTCATCGAGGTCATACTGTGCCTTACGCACTTTCTCAGCATAATACCACCAGTCCCACGGCTGGATCTTCGTACCTGCAGGAAGGATGCCGGACTCAATGTCCTTGTCCATGAATTTCTGCATTTCAACGACTTCCTCCTTGGCCTTTGCCACAGCTTTCACCATAATCTTGCTGAGGAAAGCATCCACGGTCTGATGGTCATGAGCCATCTTGTCGCTCAAAATCTGGTCAGCGGAACAATCATATCCGAGAAGCTGAGCCTTCTCGGTACGAAGACGCATGATATCCAGGATAACCTGTTTGTTGTCATTGGCATTGTCATGATTTCCGCGGGAAGAATAAGCCTTGAAAGCGGCCTCACGCTTTGCCCTGTCCTCGCAGGTGGTCATGAATACAGGGTAAGACGAAACCGGAATACCGATCTCGGACTTGAAAGCATTGCTCTCCGCGAGAAGGTTATTGCCGAACTTCTGCTGAAGCACAGCCAGTTCGGAACTGATTTCCTTGAAACGAGCCTGCTCAGCCTCACCGAGAGCCACGCCATTGTCTATAAAGCTGTCATACAGCTTCTTGGTAACGACATACTGCTCGCGGTCGAGAGCCTCAGCATTGTCCAAAACCGCTTTCACGCGGGCGAAGAACCCCGGATTCATGAAGATGTTATCAGATGCTGCGGTAACAAGAGGAGTAACCTCGTCCATCACCTCCTGCATCTGCGGAGTCGCATCTGACTCGGAAACATTGTAAAGAACTCCGAGAGTCTTGGCAAGCAATTTTCCGGAGAGTTCGTACGCTGCGACGGTGTTTTCGAAAGTCGGAGCATCTGCATTGGCCACGATGGCATCGACCTCGGCCGCCTGCTGCTTGATACCCTCTTTCACAGCCGGAACATAGTCGCTGACTCTGATCTTGTCGAAAGGAGGATAACCGCCTTCCAACGTCCATTCCTTCATGAAAGGATTGCAATTACAAGCCGACATCATCATAATCGTCGCTCCCAAAATAAATATCTTTTTCATAATGAACTATTTGACTATTTCCACGCCATCAAGGTCAATGAGTGTGAATTGCGCACTGCCTTTGTATGTGGTCAGAATTCCTTTCACATTGATCTTCGCGCCCTCATCAAGAATCTTCTTGTCAATCTGGGTGTCAGCAAATTTCGAGTAGCCGCTGGTACGGATCTGAACATCTATAGAGCCCATCTTGAAATACTGGCTTATGGTATAGGCGGAAGCGTTCTTCGTCAATTCCTTCTTCAAGTCAGTGACCTTGCGGCCTGTATTGGTCTTGCCCTCATCGAAAACGCCGCTATTCAGATAATTGAGGAAGCCCTGCTTGGACATTGCCCAAGTGGTGACGCCCCAAGTCTTGTCGGAGAAGAAGATACGGTTGTCATTGTCGCTCGTATCCTTGTTCGGGTCGATATAGACGAGCAGGAAAATCTGATTTCCGTAAGTAAGACCGTCGAGTTCCACGTAGCTGCCCACGAGTTCCGGCTTGAACCCCTTATTAGGATCCCCATCCACCAGAAGCTCCTTATAATCCGTTATTTTCTTGGCCGCTACCGGCGTTCCGATCTCGCCTCTGAATATGTGTGTGTCAATGATATACTGCACTTCGATATAGGATGTTTCGTACTTGGAGTCATTGCTCTCCCAGCCGAGCTGGACCATGCCGTTATATGCGCCGAGAGTAAGACCGCTGCATTTCACATATACCCACTGACCGAGTTTGTAGTCATTGTACAGACCGTTCTTTCCGAGCTTCAGCTCGATTCCTCCTGTCTCGTCCTGAATATAAAGACTCTTGTACACATTGCCGGACCTGTCCTCGGAAATCACCTGACCGCCGATAACGATGTCATCACTGATTGTCACAGGAGTTCCCGGAGTAGTGTATAACTTCTTGAGATCCAGTATCGTAGTGTTCGGGGTCAATGTCACCGGCGTATAGACGTCGGCCTTGCCATAATCCCCGGTGAAGACCGGCTCCCATTCGTCGCAGGAAGCGAGCGCTGCCAGTGAAACAGCCGCAGCTCCGATTATGTTAAATATCTTGTTCATATTAGAATCTGAAATAAATGTTCAACATATAGTTGATTCCGCTCATGTAGAAATACTTGGAATCGAACCTGTAGTAACGCTCCTTGCTCACGGTATTGTCCACGAGACGGGTCTGCTCGTAACCGCCGGTGCGGAGATTCGTAGTATTGAGAATGTTCTTCACCTGAAGAGAGAAGCCGAGCTGGTAGTTTCTCTTGATGTACCAGGACTTGCCCACACTTGCATTGACAAGAACAGCACCCTTGAACTTCTCCTGAGCGGCCATATACTCGATTTCGGTAGGAGTAACGGTCTTGTCCGGACCTGAGGTAGCCATGTCGGTCCTGTAAAGAGGGTTCATGTCCAGATATGCGAAGTCGAAGTAGTCCACGTCGGCATCCACGAACCAGTAGTTCTTGTTCCAAGACAGGCCGAGACTTGTAGCGAGCTGCGGAGTGCCTGAAACATAATGTTTTACAGTCTTGCCATCAGCAGTAGGATGACTCTTCCAGTAAGGGATGGTCACGCCATAGGTATCCTCGACGATAGCCGCGCTGTTGTCATAAGTCTGGTACATCTTAGGGTTGGAAGTGTAAACGAACTGGCCGTAGGAGACCACACCCTGGAGAGCAAGGTTCGGAACCGGAAGAGGCACCTTGAAACCGAGTTCGAGACCGATATGACGCTGGTCAATACCGCTCATCGCGAAGTTGGTAAAGGAGTTCTGCGCATCGTCGTAGAAGCTCATCACCTTGGACTGGTCCTTGATGGCTGTATAGTAACCGGTTACACGGACATCGTAGCCAGAATTGCTGTACGCATAGTTCAGGTCTGCGGTCAATGTCTTGTTTGTCTTCAGGTTCGGGACAATGCTGTTTCTTGTTCTCGGGGAGATGAATGCCTGGTTGAAATTAGGCGCATCAGCGATGAACGCGGCATTTGCATAAACCCTGTGGCCGCCAGGTATCACGTAGCTGACATTGAGTTTGGCAGCACCAGTCAGGAAATCCTTGACCTCGGACTTGCCGAGCGAAGTGATGGCGTCACCTGTAATAGGATCGTAAGTCGTGATGACCTTTCCTTCGTAAGTCATCGGCTGTCCATTGGCATCAAGACCAGGGAAAAGACCCTTGCGGAGAAGACCTTCTCTCCAATATTTGGTGTAACCGATACGTCCTGCCAATGCCACATCCAGACCGAACTTGGAGAATTTGCCTGAAGCCCAAGCCTCTGCGCGTCTTACATTTGCATAGTAGTCGTAACCGTATTTGTCGCCCTGCTTCAATGTCTGGGCCTTGCCGTTCTTCAGATAATAGTCCAGGTCATTCTGGTACATTGTCACAGAAGAAGCATAGTCCCTCTCTGCGAACTGGTCAATGTTCACGTAATAGTCACCGCCGAGCAGATCGTCCAGAATCTTGTAATACTCGGTCCTGTTCCATTTGTAGGAAAGGCCGCCGGCCAATGTGAAACAATTCACCGGGCTCCACTTCGCGTTGGCAGCGAAGTTCAAGTCCTGCTGGTCAGTCCTGCGCTCCTCGATAACATACTTCGAGCGGTTGCCGTCAGCAGTGCTGTTCATGGCATTGACAGCATACAGTCTGTCCCAGTTTATGTGAGTGATGCTCGGAATATCCTGCTCCCACTGCTCTTTCGCCCACATGTACTTGGGATAGTTCAGACGGTTGTAGTCAGTATTGTCCATGAAGAAATAGCTCGGAAGATTACGGTAGTAATCAGGTCTCGGGTCCGGAGCATCGTACCAGTCAAGTGCAGTATATCCGTTCTTGCCGAAGCGGTAAAGCACTGTAGCAGAAGCCTTCAGCTTCTTGGACTCAGGAGTGAAGTCATATTTCAGGATAGCAATAGGCTCGTGAGTCTTCTTCACGCGGGCATTGCGTACCTTGCCGTTGTAATAACCCCAGTTGGAGTTGTACATATTGTCGCCCATAAGGTCATACACCTCCTGGGTAGAACCGTTCTGCGCACCCCTCTGACCAGGAGCCGCCATGAAGGTCAGACCGAGTTTGTGCTCCTCGCCGAACTTCTTCTCCACGGAACCGTAGTAGCCGAATGAACGGTAATATACACCCTTTATCCAGTCATTGCCGCCGAGACGAGCAGATGCGCTGAATGCGTATGACCAGCCGTTGTCGAGCTCGCCTGAAGAATAGGTCATCATCAGGCGGAGACGGTACAATGCACTGTTGGTCAGCACGCTACCTCTCCAGCCGGTGCGGACCTTCGATGCCATCGGGTCAATGTTGGTGAGTCCGTTGTAGCCACCGAAGCCGTAGTCGGAAATCTCTGAACCGTTTACACTTTCCTTGCTGCGGACCGCCTCATTCAGACCGCTCCACAGAGAGTAAGGAGTGTAGCCGGTAATCGCGTCATTCATCCTCACGCCTGCCATATAGACATCCTGGGACTCGCTGGAATAACCGCGCACGCGGAAACGAACTGAGCTGAAATTGTAGCCGGCAATGTTGTTGAACACGTCATTCTGTCCGAAAAGGATGGTCGGGCTGTCCTGATAGCCTGAGTCGTCCAGGTCAAACTCGGTGAAGCTCGCGTCATCGACTTCTCCTACCTTGTGGACCGGGGTCAATGACAGCTTGAACATATTTTTCACATAACCGTCATTGACAGTGACATTGACCTTGGACTGAAGATAGTTTGAATTCTCGATCACGAGATCGTACATACCGTCCTTGAGGTCAGGAATATAGAATGAGCCGTCAGCACCTGTGCGTACTGTGGCGATTTCCTGTGTGCCTGAATACAGTTTCAGGACTGCGCCGTCCAAGGCTGTCTTGGAAGAGCGGTCCACTACAACGCCTTTCACGCCTCCGGTAGGATTCTGAGCGGACATCGCCACCGAAAGAATCAGCGCTGAGATGGATAGAAGATATTTTTTAATCATATTGAATACTGTAATTACTTGTTGCTTACGATGATGTAGGTCGGATAGTGGTCACTGTAGCCGCCGATGAACGTACCGCTTGAGAATGTACGGAACGGCGTACCCTTATACTGTCCTTCCTGCTGTGTCATGAACGGCTGGCTGAATATGCGGCCGTAGTATTTCTTCTTCACGATAGGCTGGATCTTCAGAGTTCCCTTAGGAGCATTGGCCATCGCCTGGTTTACAAGGATGATGTCATAGATGTTCCAGGTGCCTCTGTAGGCGAGTGAGCCGTAACCTGCCTTGAGCATTGACAAGAACGGAGAAAAGAAGTCCTGCTCGCCGACTTCGGCGATGGTCTCCTTGCCGTGCATGTATGTTACCATGCTCTCGTCGGTAGGGTTGTCATTCATGTCACCCATCACCATAATCTTGATGCCAGGATACTGTTTCATCAGTTCCAGTGAGTGCTCGTAGATGATTTCCGCGCCACGGCTTCTGAGGTCCTGTCCCTTGCCGCCGATACGTGAAGGAAGATGGGCCACAAAGAATGCGAACATCTCACCGTCGAGCAACCCCCTGACCATCAGGATGTCACGTGTACGGAAATAGTCCTGTCCTTCCTTGTCCATGGTGAATGTGATGGTCGTGGAATTGAAGTCAAACGGAATGGACTTGCTCTCTTCTACCGTGAAATGTTCCGGACGATACAGCAGCGCCACATCGACGCCTCGTCTGTCCGGGCCGTCGTAATGGACAATCTGGTAGTTCGCCGCCTCGATTTCAGGCTGGCTGACCAGGTCCTCCAACACGTGACGGTTCTCTATCTCGCTGAGTCCCAGCACTGTATGGAAAGCTTTGTTCTCATCTGCCATAGCCTTGATGACCGTGGCGATGTTGTGAAGTTTCTTTTCATATTTCGGCTCTGTCCACTTGTTCTTGCCGTCCGGAAGGAACTCATAGTCATTCTTTCCCTCATCGTGGTATGTGTCGAAGAGATTCTCCACATTGTAGAACCCGAGCACATAACGCTTCGGACCGCCTGCATACGCTGATACGGAAATCAGCAGCAGAGCCAGGATTGTGTAAATTATTCTTTTCATTGTCAATGTTTGTGTTTTAGCGCCATCACATTACCACCACCAGCTTACTGTAGCAGGGTCCTCAGCCTCAACTTTAGCCGCCGCATCCTCCCCGATCACCGCAGGAAGATTTGCGAAAAGGTCAATGCCGATTTTTTTCTCTAGTTCGTCGATGGACATAGCATAAGGCTTGAAGTTATTGTTGTCTCCATATCCTTTATGCTCCAGAAGAATCGCGCAGGCTATATATCCGGAATGACCGAATGTCGAGTTTTTGCTATATCTCAGAACTGCTTTGTAATAATGAGTAGGAACGGTCACTCTCTTTCCGACATTATCCCTTGCGGTCTTTGTGCTGCCTTTCGTAATACAACCGGTTACCACATAGCAAGTGTCCGCCCTGCTAGCCCAAGAACGCACCTTGCTTTCAAGGTTTGCCCAAGAATGCTGGTTGAGCTCAGACCGCTGCGGGGTCATATTCGTGCCATAGAACGTCGTTACGTTTGCCGCGTAATTCAATCTGTCCGCAGACGGCAACTGGTGCCCCCTGTCGTAACCGCCTCCGAAACCACGATACAGCACAGGCTGGTATTTCTCAGGAAGGGAAGGATCCAGTCCCCAGGCATCAGTACGTTTTCCCGAACCGATTGTCCACGTGCTGAGCGGATAGGCCACCCACGGAGCGACAAGATTCTCGTAATCCCAGGCATATGTGTAATTTCTGGTCTTGACATTGCCGATCTTCATATCGTGCGAAAAGAAACCGAACTTGCTGTCCTCCGGCATTGCCGGAAGCTCAAGCCAGCCAGCCTTGATCTCAGACGGTCCCGGATTAGGATTAGGATTTGGTCCCGGTGTCGGCTCAGGAGTTTCGCTCTTGCCTGCCTGTGTCAATGTCAATGTCGCAGATGCTCCTGACGCCTTCAGTGTCAGCACAGCAGTTCTGGACTGCTCAGAGCCATTGGCCTCCCATGCAAGAATCACGTTGGTGCGGCTTCCTGTGCCTGATGACGGATGCACCTTGAGCCACGAGCCGCCGGAAGCTTCAGACGTAACAATGATGTTCCACTCTCCGGATGCCTCCACCACAAGGAACTGCTCACCCTTCGCTGCCCCCACATTGTACTCCGCAATCTCGCTGCTCTTTACGGTCAGTGACACTTTTGACTGTCCCGACTGACCGGAGTCAGTGCCGCAGGAAGAAACAATGGGCATTGACACCATCAGTGCCAACACCCATTTCATTATATATTTCAATGATTTTTTCACCCTTGAAACAATCTTGTTTTAGACGGACAAAGGGCAACCCGGTTTTCCGGGCACCCTTTTAATACCAAAAGTATAGTCCTATTATTATTCCGCGTTGATTGCGAACAATACAACCCTTGCAGCCGCAGCTGTAGTAATCTCTACATCAGTATCAGTTGCAAGTTTAGAAGGAAGTTCAATCGTCAAAAGATCTGAATCCTTTACAGTAATTTTGTATGGCGAGTTACCAGCAACACCCGTATTAGCAGTAAGCTCTTTAGAAGCAACTTTGGTTTCACCAACTGAAGCAACTAACGTCGCTTTAGTACCTTTCCAACTAAAGCCATAGAATGATACCTTAGTTGTTCCGGCAGGAAGAGTAAGAGTAGCTTTACCAACCTCATCTTTTTTACCCAATTTCAGAACTTGGCTTACTTCCTCTCCATTTACCACAGCCGACTGTTTGCTGTTACCGCTCGATGATCCATCATACGAATTAGCTCCAAGTGTCCATTTCACATTGCTCGTAAATTTGCCCGTTACGGCAGCTGATTTTCCGCTATGTGTCAGAACTACAGTGTAAGACTTGGTAGCAACCTCTTCTGTTGTGGAAACGGTAAGTTTCACAGTCACATCCTTATCAGTCTCGTTGGCAGCGAACTTGACAGTCACTGTACCTGCGCCATCGCCTGATGCTGGAGAGACTGTATATGCAGCATTGTCAGAAGCGACTGTCCACTTTACATTGCCACCGACATTGAAAGAAGCAGAAGTGTCACCAGCCTTTGCTGTGAGCGCGGTAGTGCTTACAGAGAACTTAGGACCTGTTGATTCCATTTTCTCTACTTCAGTTGCAACTATCTGATAGTGTGTGCCGCCACCGACATACCATCCTTTCACTTTGATATCGCAGTCCACAAACTCATCCATGTTGCCAGGATAATAAGATAAAGAAAGATCTTTATCGGTAACACTTCCGATGTAAATATTATAGTACTTGTTGTTCTTCTTGACATTTCCGGTGAAAGAGACATAAGTGACTTTCTTAGGAGCATCTGCCAAGTTAGCCTCAGTGAACTCAAGTGGAGCAGGATATGTTACAGCATTTCCGCTGGAAACCACTGTAGTCGTAGGGGTAGCAATCTGAATAAGGCCGTTGTGCTCACCTGTCGTGCCGGCAACATTGACCTTGTCACCTACTTTAACTTTAGGGTCAGCTTTTACAAAGACAAGCACACTTCCTGTCTCATCAGTAATCACATAGCTCTGGGTGGTAACACCTGTAACCAGAACATCCTTGAGGTCTGCGGCTGAGCCTGCTGCGGCTGCGCAAACTGCAGCGATGGTGTTTCCTGCCGGCTCTGGAGTTTCTCCGCCACCTGTGCTGCCGCCAGTTCCGAGGTCAATGCCCTTGGAGAAGTCGATAGCGGTACCTGCAGAAGCAGCAACGCTAAGGTCGAGGTCATCCATCAGATATGCACTGGCAAGTGTCGCCTTGATGTAGATGTGGAGGGACTTGGTTCCTGAAGGAACTGTGAAGGTAGAAGATGCGAGATCCCAACGGCGGTTTTTCAATCCGTTAGGGAATGCATACTCAAGTTTAACCCACTTGCTGCCGTCATTGCTGACATAAACCAGGAACTCTTCAGGAACAAACGTGTTGTCAGCGGCCTGATACAGATTTCTTTCTGAACCGAATGAAATCGTATAATTTGTCTTGCCTTCAGGAAGAGTGATATTCTTCACATGGAAATAATTATCTTTTGCAAACCAGAGATAGTTCTTTCCGGAACCCTTATAGTCAGAATATTTGCTGTCGGATGCACCAGTGGAATTAGTTCTGGCAGACATTCCGCTGAAAGCATACTCCACAGTCGATATACCTGAACCGGTCTCATTCTTCCAACCGCCAAAAGAGTCGAGGTATGTCTTCCAACCAGACTCACCTTTCACTGCAAGCTCTTTATCGAAATCATTGTGATATACGACTGCTGCTATTGCAGCGCCTGTACCCTTTTGGGAAACTTTCAGCTCTTTGGTATCGAATCCGATAGTCACCTTCACAACGCCTGTACGGTCTGCGCCGTCATTGCTCAGGACAGTAACTTCGAGTTTGGTACCGTTTGAAGGAGCACCTTTCTCAGGATTTACTGAAATCCAATCAGCCATAGGAGTGGCTTTCCAGTCACGTGTAGCTTTAACTTCTACAGACTGAGTCGAAGAAGTCGCGTCGAAGGTAAGAGCTGCCGGAGCAATCTCTACTGAAGGAGCACCTGATGGTGTCTCATCCTTATCGCCACAGCTCTGCGCAAAAAGCATTGCTGTCAATGCGAATGAACCTAAAAATAAAGATTTGAGTTTCATGTTATTGCTATTAATGTTTGTATTACCTTGCATAGGAACTACAAATATAGCCAAGTATCCCGAAATAACCAAACTAAATCGTTAAATATGCAATATGTCGTCCACTTCCAACATTTTTCGGCCGACAGATTCAATTTTTAGATATAATTACTACTATATTGATTTTTATTGCTATTTTTGCAGATAACAGATACCATTGTATGTATTACGAATATAACCCGGAGAGCATTGACGACATTTTGAAGGTAATGGCGGCCAATGCGAAAAAACGTCGTCTTGAAAAAGGCTGGACCCGCAAATATCTTTGCGAGAGGTCCGACGTCCCAGTTTCCACCATAGCGAAATTCGAGAGCCTCCACACAATCTCATTGGCCTCCTATGTCGCCATAGCCAAGGCCCTGGGCTATTCTTCCGACGTAAAAAAGCTCATGTCCGAAGCCATCTTCACCACAATGAAGGAGCTCGACACCATCAACAACAACAAAAACAGAAAGAGAGGTCAACGTGAAAATCATAAATAAACTTAGCGTACATATGGAAGGCCGCAAAGTCGGTGAACTTGCAATGGCTCCCGACAACAGGCATTGCGTATTTCAATATTCAAGAGAATGGTTGGCTGACGGATTTTCTGTTTCACCTCTGGAATTACCTCTGCGCCAGGACCTTTTCATTGCACAGAAAGACTCATTTGCAGGCAATTTCGGAATATTTGACGACAGCATCCCAGACGGATACGGCCGCTACCTGCTTAGCCGGCTTCTACGGAAACAAGGCATTGACGCTTCGACATTGACCCCGGTGCAGATGCTGAGCATCGTGGGCGAATCCGGTATGGGAGCATTGGCCTACTTGCCAGAAACTTTTGTGGGCGAAGACAAGGCGTTGCCTGAACTGGATGAGCTTCAAGATTTAGCTTTCAATGTTCTGTCGGAGAAGTCGGACAATGATGAAGATGTTTTATACTTCAATAGCGGTAATTCCGGTGGATGCCGACCAAAATGCCTGATGAAAGATGATGAAGGAGAGTGGCTGGTAAAGTTCCGGCACGTTTATGATCCTGCTGATTTCGGCAAGATGGAGTACGATTATAATGTGGCGGCCGCTGCTTGCGGAATAGAAGTTCCGGAATTCAAACTCATTGACAATAAATATTTTGCGTCCAAACGATTCGACGTCCGAGGCGGAAAACGCCTTCATGTCGCGACTGCCGGCGCATTGCTTGGACTGTCATTGAATGAACTTACGATGGATTACCGGAATCTGCTGCATCTGACGGGCTTCCTGACGCAAGACCCTGCCCAGGTTGAGCAGCAGTTCAGAAGAATGGTTTTCAATGTCATAGCCGAAAACAAGGACGACCATCCGAAAAACTTCAGTTTCATTTGCGAAGCCGGCGCCTGGCGCATAAGCCCGGCATACGACCTGACGCCCTGTCGCGAAGGCTACCGAGGCGAGCATGCGACATCAGTAATGGGCAACGGACTCCCCACCAAGGCTGACCTGGTCAATGCCGGCACAGACATCAAAATACCAGAGTCCCGCTGCCAGGAAATCATCGAAGAAATCGCCGCCACATGTGAGAGACTGCTTACATCTTACGCGCCACGTTAGATTTTGTCCGCTTTTTCCGGAATAGAAAACGGGCGGCCCGGTTAGGGGTCGCCCGCGTATAAGAGATATCTGCAAATCAATTACTTGATAATCAGACTTCTAACCTCATAAGTAGGAGCTACAGTAGTAGAACCTACGTACTTAAATGCGATCTGCATCTTGGAACCCACAAAATTCTTAAGATCGATGTCTCCTGACTCTACAAAGGTCCAACTCTTTCCGTCAGGATAAGTAGGAACGGTGAGCAATGTCCAATCTGCATCTGCTGCCTTCTTGGCATATATGAAGATATGGTCAGTAACATTGTCGCTGCGTACGAAGTTCATTGCATGCTCGAATGAAAGGGTTGCTGCTTTAATCTTCGTAAGATCAATCTCAGGAGAAATCAACCATGACTCAGATTCAAGATTCTTACCGCCCACAAATGAAGATGCCTTCATATATCCGTTTTTAGCATCATGTGTCCAAACATAGGTAGAACCTTCTGGCAGTTTAACATCTTTGATGGTAAACTCGCCCATAGATGACTTGAAATTCTCCACGAAGTATGCTGCAGGCGCCTGAGTAATCTTGCATGTGCCTTCAGATGACTGTTTTGCATCACTTGAAGAGAACTTGACCTCAGCCACACGCTCGGCTGCACCTTCATTTGCAACAGCAGAGAAAGCTACGATTGCGGTATCGGCAGGATTAGCGTCAATCTTGGTAGGCTCACCCTTCTTGTAGGTCATACCCTTGAAAGTAAGCCAACTGCAATCTTCCGGCAATGTCACGAACACGCCTCTGCCCTTGTAAGCGACTTTCACTGTAACATCAGATGCCGTCTTAGGAACGTCAACTAAAGGAGTCATCACTTTCATGAGAGACTTCTTGATGCTGAGCACAGTAACGTCAACCAGCTGTTTCTTGCCGCCGTACTCACCTACAGGTCCTTCAACTTCTACGACATCACCGATTTCAAGACCGAGGCTTGCAAAATTCTTCTTAGCACCCTTCTTGTCGAGTGTACCATAGATGTAGAGAGAACCGGTTTTGTCTGTAATATACCAGTTTCCAAAAGTCGTGTTCTCAATGGCCGTGCAAGTACCTTTAACCCTGACATTCTTACCGACAGCTGTCTCATTAGCCTCTTTACAAGTAACTTCAACGGCAGCGAGGGAGCCCTGGCGGACTCTGAGGAACTGTTTGTTGGCACCAGCCTTGATAGTGAGTTCAAACTCCCTACCGCCTTCTGAAGCCGCAGCACTGAAGGTCAAAACTTCTTTACCAGCCTTGCCGGACATCTTGTCAACAGCAAGCCAAGCAGGATCTTCTGATTTGATGCTGCCGTCCTTATTTCTTTTAATGACATTTGGCCAATTGTCATCGGTCACAAACTCCCAGTCCACACTTGACTCAACAGTCACAGTAGCGGTACCACCTTTGGTCGAAATTGACAGATATGTCTCAGAGAGCTGAATATCGTCAAGATATCCTACCGTATCATCATCACATCCGACAAATGCGAAAGATGATGCCAGAACGGCGGTCAATAAATATTTAAGTTTCATATTATTCTGATATACGATTAGTTAAACATATATTTTATACCCACTGAAGCATACCAGCACTGACCGATTACCGGGTTGTAGACGAATGTCTTGACACCGTCTTTCACGCTTTTCGGAGTAGAGAACACCGGATATCCTTCGCTGTCGGTAGAATCGTATTTGAGAATACGACCCTCATTCAGATCGGTATTCATATACTTGGATACGCCCCACTTGGAGTTGAAGAGGTTAAGCAAGTTCTTTATGTCGAGGCTGAGCTGAAGAGTATTTGTGGTCTTGCCAGCTTTGATCTTGAAGTCGTGCTTGTAGCTGAAGTCAACTCTGTGAACCCATGGAGAGTAAACGCTATAAGCTTCTGCGTACTTGCCCTGGTGCTTGCTGAGATACTTGTCATTATGGACATAATTCATGAAGCGGTCGCGATCGTTGTTTGAAACGAAGCGGAACTTATTTTCAGCAACTTCCTTATCTGTAGGGATATACAATGCATCATAAGCATAACCGTCACCATTCATATCATTTGCAAGCATATATGAATAGTTGTAGCCGCCTTTCCATGTTTCATAAATGAAGCTGAAGTGGTTTCCGCACTTGTCATGGTGAGTGAGAGATGCGATGAAACGGTCAGGTGTCACGTACTGTGAGTTATGGAGAGGAATGTTGTTAGGACCTGCAGATGTCGGAACATAAGTGAATGCAGACTCTGCGTTGGAACCTGGCATACCGGTAATCTCCTTGGAAGCTGTATGGGTATAAGCAGCCATAATGCTGAGATTCTCGATAGGACGCATGTTCACTGTAACATTGGCAGAATAGCCGTATCCCTTGTGAGTGTTCTCGAGGACGAATGCCTTGGTTCCGCTTCTGAATGTTGAAGGGAAGATCGGACGGTTGTCAGCACCGTTCCATCTTGCGTATCCCTCAATAGGAATGATGCTCCAGTCAGACATCATGACTCCGTTCACTGTCTTGTTATAGATACCCTCAGCAGTGATGGAGAATGGGAATGATGTAGGGAACTGGTAGTCCACTGCCAATGAAGTCTTCCATACCTGAGGCATCTTGAACTTGCGGTCCACAGCAGAGATTGAAGAAGGAACGGTTCCCTTATCCGGAGAAATGTCTGACGGATAGCCGAGACCTACGAGTTTGTCGAGGAGAGCCTTGCCTGTAGCCTTACCGCCATTGGTAACGAGACCACCCTTGAACGCATCCATAGTGAATCCTTTCTTTTCGGCATTTTTGGCATTGATCTGAGCCTGATACTGTACCATACCTGAGTTTGTAGGCATGTTTGTGAAGAATACGAGAGGCAGACGACCTGAGAAGAGACCTGTACCTCCACGGACTGTGAGGGTCTTGTTCTTCAGCACGTCCCAAGTAAAGCCGACACGAGGCGAAACAGTAACCTTGCCTGAAGGCCACAAACCGGTGTCGATATTGCGGACTTTGTTGTTGCTGTCGTAGTAGTCAATGGCCTTGATGGCATTGTTAGTCATAAGATCGCCATTGTCGAAGAACAAACCGTCGAAACGGATACCGTAGGTAAGTTTGAAGTTCTCTGTAGCACTCCACTCGTCCTGGGCATAGATACCGACTTTGTGGAACTGAACTCTTGCAGCAGGATTCTTTTCGCCGCCGTAACCATAGGTAAGGCAGACAACCTCAGGAGCAGCGCCATTGATGAAATCATCTACGCTAAGGTAACGGTAGTAACCTGTTCCGTTTCTCATGTAAGCATTGTCAGCCATCTGATACTCATAGTTCAGACCGGCAGTAATCTTGTGAGTTCCGAAATAGTATGTGAGGTCATCCTTCACGTTCGCAATCGTATTGTGGACTGCGTTGTTCCATGTGAAGAGCTCATATCCGAGAGAGATGTACGGGGTATTGGTCCCAGTACCGTCCATGATGTCGATGAAAGGGAACTCGCTTGAGTTTGTTCCTCTGACGTCATCAAGTTTGGAGAATGTCGCAAGGAACTGATTTGAAAGGTTGTCAGTAATGCGGCTGTTCAAATCCAATGACAATGAGTGAACCAGATTGTCCATAGAGTACATCGAGTTCGCATAAGACATTGAATAGAGGGACATACGGGCATATGCAGAACGTGTACCACCGTCCATTGAAGATGCGTTAGGAGCTGACCAAGATACGTTCTTGGTGAAGTTGTAACGAAGTGCAAGATGATTCTTGGAATTGATGTTCCAGTCGATTCTCGCGAGGAGTTTCATATTGCTCTCGTCAGCAGGGAAACTTGTGAAAGAGCCTGTATCGTATCCGTATTTTTCCTTCACATGAGCAGAAACCTTTTCCATATCAGCTACAGTAGCGTATGAGAGGGATGCTGCCGCAGATGGCTCTACGGTTTCGTCAGCTCTTGCTCTCCATGTGTTCGCGATGGAAGGGATCTTCGAATATTCGGCATTGACGAAGAAGAAGAGTTTGTTCTTGACGATCGGTCCGCCGAGGGTCATACCGTAAGTGGTAGTTCTGTCTTTTTCACGGGCACTTGCAATCTGGGTTCCATCTATTGTATCACCACGCATGTTTTCATTGCGGTGATAGACGTAAGCCGAACCCTTGAAAGTGTTGGTACCAGACTTGGTGATGGCATTCACACCACCTCCGATGAAGTTGGTCTGACGCACATCGTACGGAGAAATAACCACCTGAAGTTCCTCGATAGCATCGATGGAAATAGGGTTACCGCCTCCAGGAAGCTTGGAATTGAGACCGAAGTTGTTGTTGAAGTTCGCACCGTCAACGGTAAAGTTGGCTGTACGTCCGTCAGTTCCGGCGAATGACATTCCGTTTCCACCATAAGGTGAAAGTCTGGTAACGTCTGACAAGCTTCTGCTCACAGTAGGCAATGATGTAATCTGGCTGCTGGTTATGTTGGTGGCAGCACCTGTTTTTTCACTGCTGAACTTGGATTTTGCAGTTCCGATGACAACTACCTGCTCAAGGAACTCTGTTGATTCTTTGAGAGTAGCGTTAAGGTTGTAAGTCTCAGCAAGCTGGAGTGTTACATCCTTGAAGACAATGGCATTGTAACCGACAGATGAGACCTCGACCTTATATGGGCCTCCGGCACGCATACCATTGATGGTATACTGTCCTTTCTGGTTAACAATAGCTCCGTAAACAGTTCCGGAAGGCTCATGAGTAGCTACTACAGCTGCTCCGACTGCCGGTTCTCCTTTTTCATCGGTGACACGACCACCCATTGAAGATGTTGTCACCTGCGCATAGGCTAGCGAACCTGCCAACATAGCGATGCCGGCAAGTAACAAATGCTTTAATGAATAATTCATAGAGGTAATTATTGTTATTATAGTTTGTATGCAAATTTAAGTTATTACTTACAAATATAAAACACTAAAACAATTAAAGTCGTGTTAATTACATATTTCCGTCTCTTTTTAAATACAATTTAAAGCGTTCAAATCGCCGTTTGACCGATGCTGTTCCGACATATCGTCAGCAGAAGTTTTTTTTCTTTCCGAAAAAATATTTTGCTATTCGGAAATATCAGTTTAACTTTGCAAAACTGATGTGGAGAGATTTGCCTGCTTGCAACCACGTTAAAAAATGCTAAAATGTTGACAACCGGTGACCGCGTGGCGCGGAAACCACTTTTCATATCAATGTTTTGTGTTTTTGTTACGTCTCCACATCAGTGGGACGTTTTTTTGTGTCCGGACGACTGTCAGGAGCCGTGAAAAAGCATTGACGCAGATACCTGAACCACCTGCGCTGGAAGATTTTAAAAATATTGGATATGAACTACTTATTTACATCAGAGTCTGTTTCCGAGGGACATCCTGACAAGGTTGCCGACCAGATTTCAGACGCTATCCTGGACGAATTCCTGAGACAGGACGAAGATTCCAAAGTTGCCTGCGAGACTTTCTGCAGCACCGGCCTCGTAGTGGTAGGCGGTGAAGTGAGGGCGGAACACGCTTATGTGGATATCCAGTCCACAGTAAGGAAGGTCATCAACAATATCGGCTATGACAAGGCCGACTATATGTTCGACGGAAACTCCTGCGGTGTTCTTTCAGCTATTCACGAGCAGAGTGCAGATATAAACAGAGGTGTCGTGAGGGAAAATCCTGAAGATCAGGGCGCCGGAGACCAGGGCATGATGTTCGGTTATGCCTGCCGTGACACGGAAGAGTACATGCCGCTGCCGCTGGCTCTTTCACATCTGACACTCCAGATCCTGTCAGATATCAGAAAGAACAGCCACGACCTGATGCCATATCTCAGGCCTGACGCAAAATCCCAGTTCACCATCGAATACGACGAGCACAATCACCCTGTACGCGTCCACACTATCGTGGTTTCCACGCAGCACGATGAATTCGTGGCACCGGAACTCGGAAATATGAAGTATGACGAGGCTGTGCGTCAGTTCGGCCAGGAGAGAGTGGACAAGGCAATGCACGACAAGATCGAAAAGGACGTAAGGGAAATCCTTCTGCCTAAGGTCATTGCCTCTCTCCCTGAGAAGACCGCGTCACTGTTCAAGAATGATTTCATTCTTCATGTCAATCCTACGGGCAAATTCGTTATCGGAGGTCCTCACGGAGACACAGGTCTGACCGGCCGCAAAATCATTGTCGATACTTATGGCGGACGCGGTGCGCACGGTGGCGGAGCATTCTCAGGAAAGGATCCGTCAAAGGTGGACAGGTCAGCCGCATACGCAGCAAGATACATCGCGAAGAACCTTGTAGCTGCCGGTGTCGCTGAAGAAGTTCTGGTCCAGCTGGCCTACGCTATCGGTGTCGCAAAACCTGTCAGTGTATTCGTAAACACCTATGGCACAGCAGCCAACGGGCTCACTGACGCAGCTATCGCGGAGAAGGTCAATGAAATTTTCGACTTGAGGCCTGCTAAAATCATTGAGAAATTCCAGCTCAAGAATCCTATCTACGAGCCGACCGCAAGTTATGGCCACGTAGGACGCAAGCCATATACCAAGTCCGTAAAAGTGGTACGTGACGGCAAACAGGTAGAGAAAGTTCTGCAGTTCTTCGGCTGGGAACTCCTCGACTCCGTACCGAAAGTAAAAGAGTCCTTCGGCCTGTAGTCCTCCTATCGGATGTTCTTGTCGAATCCGTCAGGAATGAAATTCTTGTTAACCGGGGTCAATTTCACGAAAACACATCCGTGAGGTGCGACCTCGGTTTCCCATCTTTCTTGATAGCCGCAGGTATAGATATCCTTCTGCCTCCAGAGGTCTCTGATAACCTGAGAGCCCATCACGCCTATTGACTTAGGAATAAAGCCGATCATTTTAGGAGAAGACGACAGGTTGAACATGGCGATGGCGACAGTGCCGTCAGCAAGCGGTTTCAGATATGTTGCGTAATCCTTGTCACCATAAATCCTGGCGCCCTGCCAGCCGAGTTCGTCCTGGTTCACATCTATCACTTCGCTGTTGCACAGGAGGTTAAGCGTAAAGTCATCCATCTCGGCCATATCACAACCTATAAGGAGAGGTGATGCGAGAATGCTCCAGAGAGTGATGTGAGTGTACTGCTCATCCGCCGAAAGCTTGGAATCATGAGTGGACGGTCCCCAGCCGACCTTTCCGACCACGAGCATATCCGCATCCGGCCAGTTGCCGGGCCTTTTAAACGATGCCCATTTATCCTGGCCGAATCCGATTTTCGACATATTGGCCCAGTTGTCCCTGATGTCGCCGGTGGTTCTCCAGCAATTCGCATATTTGGTTATGTATGAAGCCATTCCGACTTTGGAGCTGTTGGATAGGCTATAGACGATATCCCGTCCTGTAGCGCGGAGCGCATCCGCCATAAGACGGACATTGTACTCGTCGTTAGGATTCCAGTCATATTTCAGGTAGTCCACGCCCCAGTCTGCCCACTGCTGAGCATCCACATCCACGAATTTATACTTGGTGAAATACCAGAGCGAATCACGCTTCATCTTGCTGCGGTCCAGCTTATGGAACTCGTCGCAGATACCTTTCTCGATAAAATCATATTTCCCGTCCGGAGTATCAGCACTTTCGCCGCAATGCCCTGCATATGTAGCCACCCACGGTCCAGAATAGATTCCGAGTTTCAGGCCATTGGAATGAAGAAAATCTCCCAATGCCTTCATATCAGGGAACTTGGAGTTCGGCTGGATAGCATTGACCTTGCCGCCTCTGAGTCCCTGCCAGCCGTCATCGATATTGATAAATGACCAGCCGTAATCCACCAGGCCCTTGTCGAGCATTGCCTGAGCCGAGCTCATCACTTTCTCCTGACTCACGCTGTTTCCCCAGCAGTTCCATGAATTCCAGCCCATCGGAGGAGTGAGGGCAATCTTGTCACCGATGACGATCTTGAAGTCGCGCTCGACTGTGCCAATGCTGTTGGCCGCTTTCAATGTCACCTTGTATTCACCTGCTTTTTTCACGGAACCTGTGATGATACCGGTATTTTCATCCAGTTTCAGCCCTTTAGGAAGGCCTTCTGCGCTGAACAGAATCGGACGCTCTCCAGTACAAGGTATCCTGTACAGGAAATCCGCACCGGGACGGGCACCATAAACCTTGGCTCCATTGATTCTTGGTGAAGGCGAAGCCTTAGGCGTAAGAATATACTGAGAAGAATCATTCTTTTCTGAAGCTGAAACTGTGGCCGGAAGAGAAACGACACTGGCAAGAACCGCTAAGTAAAATAGAGTCCTTTGTCTGAAATTCATCATATAATGAGTTATTAGTTGTGTAAGTGTTCGATAGGGACGCCGGTTATTCACCCCGCTCCATAGCCCTGCGCAAGTCTTTTTCCTTGATGGATTCACGCTTGTCATACTGCTTCTTACCGCGCGCAAGGGCGATATTCAGCTTGGCATATCCGTTTTCAGATATGAAGAGCCTTACAGCCACGATGGTGAGGCCCTTTTCCTTTACCTTCTGGTTCAGATGGCGGAGTTCACGTTTCTGAAGGAGCAGTTTGCGGTCACGGAGCGGAGCATGCTGTCCCCAAGAGCCCCAGGCATACAGGGCAATGTTGATTCCGCGCACGTACAACTGTCCTTTGTCGAAATAGCAGAACGCATCTGACATGGAAGCCCTGCCCGCACGGATAGACTTGATTTCTGTTCCGCAAAGGACAATGCCTGCCGTATAGTTTTCCAGGAACTCGTAGTCGAACGAGGCCCTTTTGTTGTTTATATTGACTCTGCTCTTCTTCTCTTTCGCCATAATTCCTTAAGACGCCGCCTGAATAAAACTGCATCCAAATGCAAATTTATCGTTATTTTTGCATAAATCAATCAAATCGTCATCTGATGCCTACAAAAAACCCATACGGCAACACCTACATAGCTGACTTGCCGGAACCGGAGACAATATCCGCGGAAGAAATACTCGAAAGCATTGACAACAAGAACATTGACCTTGTCTGCGTGCTCGGGCCGACCGCTTCCGGGAAGACGAAATACGCTGTAGAACTGGCGCGGGAGCTGAACCGTCTGAGGGCGGAAAAATACGGAGCGGATAGTGTCAATGCCACAGGCGCGGAGATTCTTTCCGGAGATTCGAGGCAGGTTTACAGAGGCATGGATATCGGAACAGGCAAGGACCTGAACGAATACGGGGAGATTCCATATCATCTTATCGACATCGTGGATGCCGGTACCAAATTCGACCTGTACCAGTATCAGAAGGCGTTCGAGAAGGCATACAAGGACATCATGGACAGAGGAGGGATACCCATATTGTGCGGAGGCTCAGGACTTTACCTCGAAGCTGCCACATGCGGTTACTCGATTCCGGACGTACCGCCTTCTCCTGAACTGAGGGCCGAACTGGAAGAAAAGTCTATGGATGAACTCGTGTCAATGCTGGCGTCCATGAAGCCCCTGCACAACAAAACCGACATTGACACGAAAAAAAGAGTCATCAGGGCATTGGAAATAGCTTTGTGGCAGAAGGAGCATCCTGTGGAGAACACTGCGTTCCTGCCGAAGAACACATATTACATCGGCACATTGGTCTCACGCGAGGAGAGGAACAGGCGAATCGATGCGAGGCTGGACGCAAGGATCGAGGAAGGCATGGCGGATGAGGTAAGGCGACTACTTGACAGCGGCGTTCCTGCAGAGAATCTGACTTACTATGGACTTGAGTACAAGTTCGTTACACAATATGTCTTAGGAATACTCAGCCTCGAGGAGATGAAGACGCTCCTGGGCAATGCCATCCATCAGTTCGCAAAACGCCAGATGACCTGGTTCCGAGGGATGGAGCGCAAGGGCATCCGGATACATTGGGTCGAGCCTTGACGTGGCAGCAGAAAGCCTCTACTTTGAAGATGGCGGAAGCGGATGGCCGGGAAGTGTACGCGGAGCCTCAGCAGCACGCCAATATGCGGCGTCGAATTCGGGATATACAAATTCCCCTTCATGGTCTATGGTAAACGCGATGTAGTTTATCTTGAACCCCTGGGCGAGGAAATTCTGCTCGTAGAAAGTCTGCACTTCGAACAATGCATCCACGGCAGCCTTGCCGCAGACCGAAGAGAAGTCCGACGAGTAAAGCGAATCCCTATCCTGCCCGTAAAGATCTGACGTAGAAGCCAATACGTGCAGATTGTTCGCCTCACACACGGCCTTCGTATATTCGTACAGGAAAGTGCTGTCGGTCTTGAGATGGATGATGCCGCCCTTCTTCAGAAAATGCCTGTATCTTTCCAGGAACATCGGGCTTGTAAGACGGCTGTTCTCACTTTTCATCTGCGGGTCAGAGAACGTCAGCCATATTTCCGAAATCTCGCCAGGAGCGAAAAACGCCTCGATAAACTCTATTCTGGTACGGAGAAATGCCACATTCGGCAGTTCATTCTCGGCCGCGAACTTGGCCCCTTTCCAGAGCCTTGCACCCTTGATGTCCACACCGATATAGTTCATGTCCGGGTTTCTCTGGGCCAGCGCCACAGTATATTCCCCCTTTCCGCAGCCCAACTCCACCACAACCGGCGTCATTCTGCCGCCGAACATTGTTTCGGACCAATGTCCTCTGACCGGATGGTCTCTCAGTACCAATGAATTACGGGACTCGTCCCCCGCCCTATCCAAAACCTCTTCAGATGCCGGCTGAAGCAAACATCTGAAAGTGGCATTCTCGCTGAATTTCTTTAATTTTCCGTGTCCCATATTCTATTTCAACACTAATACTTTAACTCTCCTGTCCACTCTTTCGATTTCCAACCCGATACCGGTCAGGCCGTATTTTTTCAATGAATCTTCCGGCGCCTTTATATAAAGTTTCCACAATCCCGGCTTGACAGGAACCAGTCCGGCCCCGATTCTATCCGTAAGCACCTTGTCATAATAGGAAGAATCCCGGAGCGCCGAGCGCTGAAGCACAATATTGTCCTCAAACAGTTCTCCATCAGGAGATTCCCAGACCACGAGCAACGGCATTGACCTGAATGAAGAAAATTCCCTGTCAATGCAGGACAGCGATGCGAGCAGCGAAAAATCGTATGCGGACAATGTGTCGGTCATATCAGCATTGAACACGAACCGGCCATAGGCATCGCGTGCTCCAGTACGCACAAACTGCGCGTAAGAACTTGGTCTTGAACAAGATAGCGCCAACATTGACAAGAGTAGTACTCCTGTCAAAGCGATACTTTTATGGCTCCGGACTATCACCTGAGATTCTGTTATTTGCTGTTCGGCTTCTGCTGCTGACCATTCTGCTGCTGGCCATTCTGACGCTGGCGTCTTCCGTCACGACCCTGACGATTCGGCCTGTCCGAGCCGCCCTGACGGCCCTGCTGACGTGGTGCCGCCTGATTCTTGTCGTCACCACGGCCACGCTGACGGCCACCATTCTGGCGACGCTTTTTCTTTCCAGGTGAATCGAAACGCGTGATGCTGTCGTCTCCTACCGCAGTTATGAATTCCGGCATTTCCGGCTCCGGTTCAGTCTTGAGAGACTCAGGCTTGATTCCGTTCCGGTTCATCTTGATCACCTCACGAACCTCAGATGCGGCAAGAGGAAACAGATTTGCCAACGACCCCTTGTCATAAGAGAAATACATCACCTCTTTCAGGATGTCAGTCTTCATCAGATAAGCCAGTCCGTCCTGGAACTCGAGCGGCTCCTGTACACGCGGAATGCGGGACTGCGCATCCAAGTATGTGGCCACCTCATAATTCAAGCAGCATTTGAGCTTACCACATTGACCTGCAAGCTTTTGCGGATTGAGAGACAAGTCCTGGCAACGTGCCGCCGCCGTGGTGATGGACTTGAAATTCGTGATATAGTTCGCACAGCACAGCTCCCTGCCGCATATTCCCAGGCCGCCTATCAGACCTGCCTCCTGACGTGCTCCGATCTGCTTCATCTCTATCCTGATGCGGAATTCCTCAGCGAAAACCTTGATAAGCTGACGGAAATCCACACGCCCGTCCGCTATGTAATAGAAAATGGCCTTGGTGCCGTCCCCCTGGAATTCCACGTCGCCGATTTTCATGTCCAGACCGAGTTCCACAGCTATCTGACGGGAACGGATCATCGTTTCCTGCTCACGCGCTATCGCCTCCTGCCATTTTTCGATGTCGAGGGACTTTGCCTTCCTGTAGATTTTCTTGAATTCCGTATTTTCAGGGTCAATGCCCCTGCACTTCATCTGCTTGCCGACTATCGGGCCCTCGAGTGTAACGATACCCAAGTCGTGACCGCTCTGCGCCTCGACGATGACCAGATCGCCCATCTTGATGCTCTGGCCTGAGGAATTCACATAGAAACCCTTCCTCGTATTCTTGAAACGCACTTCGTAACAGTCAGAATACTGCCCCTGGGAAATGCCTTTCAGCCAATTATAGTCCTCCAGTTTGCAGCAGCCCCTGCGGTAGGTGCAGTTCAGCTCGTCGTTGGCATCTCTGGTAACCGTACAGCCACGGTTGCAGTCAAACTGTATATTTTCGTTATTTTCCATATCTGTATATATCAACTCACGAACAGTCTGTCAACCATGTTCGTAAACAAAATTTTCTGATTCACATTGCGGACAACCATCGCATTGGCCTTGTTTATCGCCAAAATCGCCCGCCTGCAGAAGTCCGGGCCCAGTTTCGCTGCGGCTTCGCTGAAGAACTCCTTGTACTCAGGACGCACACCGGCAAGAGAAGGCAACCCCTTCTGAATCATGTATATCTTTCGTATGCAGTCACCTGCGAATTTACAAAAAGCTTTCTGTTTTTCACGAGAAGCCATCGCCGCTATCACATCACCGGTCTCGAGGACATCCTGGAAATCACGGGCCAATATCCCATCCATCAGCCTCATGAACACATCCATCATCTCCACATTCTCATCCCGCTCCGCAAGACTCCTTATCGCCACGCCGATGCTGCCACCAGCAAATTCCGCTGCCGCGCCCGCCGCTTCCGCATCCACACCGGTCCATCGTGGTAATGCAGCCGCAATCTCCTCTTTTGCTGCCGGTTTCACCCTTATCAGCTGACACCTCGAACGTATAGTCTGGAGCACCCTTTCCGGCTGATGGGTAACCATAAAGAACAATGTGCGTTCGGATGGTTCCTCAATGATTTTCAGCAGTTTATTGGCCGTCTCCACCTTCAGTTTCTCAGGCAGCCATATCACCACAGCCCGATATCCGTCAGCATAAGACGAAAGCGAAAGTTCGTTCAGGATAATCTGCGCATCCAGGACCGGAATAACGGAAGATTTCTTGTCAATGCCGAGAGACTCGTACAGTTCATTCTCCATGAAGAACGGGTTGCGCACGAAAAGTTCACGCCACTTCTGTATATAGGTGAGCGACGACGGTTTTTCACTCGACTTGTCCTTGGATGCAGTCGGAAAGACGAAATGCATATCCGGATAAATCAACTTGGAAATCTGGTTGCATGCCGGACATGTTCCGCAGGAATCCTCTTCCCCACGATGCTTGCAGTTAAGATACTGCATGAATGCCACGATCAGCGCCAATGCCCCGCAGCCCTCATTCTCGTAAAACATCATAGCGTGCGGAATTCGGCCCGCGACGGCCATTCTGACCAGCGCTGCCTTCACTTCAGCATTTCCTATGACATCCGAAAACCTCATGACTTTCTGTCCGCCGTAAATTCTGCAATTTCACCCAGCATCTCGACCTCCTGCATATTTCCGAAAGGCCTCAACGCTATCCTCGCATTGTCCACATACTCGTAAAGACGCTTGCGGGCATATTCGATTCCGCCCTCCGACTTCACAAAATCAATGATTTCAGCGCCATACTCAGGGTGATCATCGATTCTGCACAATTTCCGCCTGATCTCCCGTCCACGCTCCTCACCAGCTTTGGCCAATGCCCCGAGCAGAGGCAATGTTATCTTCTTCTCCTTCAGATCCAACCCCACCGGCTTGCCTATCTCGGCATTCTCTTCATAGTCGAATATATCATCCCTTATCTGGAATGCGACACCTAGACATTTCGCATAGGTCCTGGCCGCCGACATCCTCTCCTCAGTAGCGCTCACCGATATCGCTCCTGCTGCAGCGGAAGCCACGAACAATGATGCCGTCTTGTCGTAAATTATTCTGTAATAATCCTTTTCGAGCGTATCGCCGGTCTCGGCCTTCTGCAGCTGAAGCAATTCCCCCTCAGCGAGGTCTGTCAATGTAGAGGCAAAAATCCGTATGACCTTGTCCGACGAATTCCTGCTGGCGAGAATGTTCTCCATTCCCTTCACCAGCCAGTAATCCCCCAGCAGGACAGAAGCGCGTCCTCCGAGAATAGACATCACCGTAGGCGCACCCCGCCGCACAGGACTGTCATCTGCCACGTCATCGTGGAGAAGGGTCGCATTGTGCAACAACTCCACAGCAGCGGCATATTTTATCGTATCATCAGTAGTAAATCCTCCGGAACAGGCCCTGGCCACAAGCAGTGTCAGCACAGGCCTCACCTGCTTTCCATTATGCGAAAGAATCGCCCTGTTCGTCTTGTCCAGCAATTCGATATCCGTGGACAGCGACGTCGCCATCAGCTTGTTTACCTTGTCCAGGTCCTCTTTCAGAAAATCCTTTATACTGCTGAAATCCATATCTACAACATTTTCACAAGTTCATCCACCGTCTTCGGGAATGATATAAGTTCCATAGTAGCGGCATCCATCATCCTGGTATCCACATAATGCTCAAGGAGAGCGATGAGCTTGTCATAGAATCCGTCGATGTTCAGAGCGAAAATCTTCCCGCCGTACCTCTGGAGCTTGGCAAGCGTCAGTGTCTCCACCAACTCTTCCAATGTCCCCACTCCGCCAGGCAAAGCTACCGCAGCACACGTCCCCTCACGCATTTTGTCCTTGCGCTCGGACATCGTATCCACCCATACGGTCTCTGTAAGTTCATGGGCGACAACACTTTCCATAAATCGCGGAATCACGCCGACATGTCTTCCGCCGGCAGCAACCACCTCGTCAGAGACCACACCCATAGTGCCCTTCCGGGTTCCTCCGGACACCACCGTATAGTCCCTTTCCACAAGAGCACGGACCAGCTCCTTCGCAGCACTGTCATATTTCGGATCAATGCCGCTTTGGCTTGAGGAGCAGAATATCACCACTTTCCTATCGCAAGTCATATCAGAACATAAAAGCTAATGAGAACGATATGCCGTTGAAGTTCCTGCCGTCCTTGAACGCATCCTTGACATGCTTGCCGACATCGTTCATCTTGCCGCTTTCAGAATAGAGAGAACCGAAGTTCCAGTAATATTTCACTGAAACCTGCATCTTCCAGACATCGATTCCGGCGCCGAGTCCCAAACCGTACTCCCAGCGGGACAAAGCCGCCTCGCTGAAAGATTTGGATGAATAGGATATCGGATCTGAGCCCTTCACCTTGGAATGGAGTCCATATCCGATGAACGGTTCCGCGAACACATAAGGTCTGAAAGCCATCAAGTCAGGTCCCCACTGAACCTGTACAGGGATTTCGATGTAGGAAACCTTCGCATCAAGCTTGAAGTTGTCGATATTCGCATCGCTCAGCTTGGTACCCTTGGCCTGATACAGCACTGAAGGCTGTACGGCGAACCCGAATGCAATAGGAATCTCAGCGGTAACACCGAAATGATACCTGCCTATGGAACTCGGGTCCAGATTCTTGGCATTTGATGACGATGAAGTAAATCCGGCCATAATGCCGAGCCTTGCACCGCTACGGTCGCCGGCATAAGCATAGAGTGATGACGCCAATATCACCGCCACTACTGCCGCAGCAAATTTCTTGAACATAATTCTTGCCTCTTTATGAAAGAGCTTATAAAAGAGCGTCAATTTTAGATGTAATCTGCGCTTTGGGAACAGCACCCACAAGTCTGTCAACTACTTGACCGCCCTTGAAGAAAAGAAGTGTAGGAATGCTTCTGATGCCGTACTGGGCTGCGATATCCTCGCAATCATCCACATTGCACTTCACTATTTCCGCCTTTCCTTTATATTCGGCAGCCACCTCGTCCACTGTCGGAGCGAGAGCACGGCAAGGACCGCACCAGGTCGCCCAAAAATCCACTATTACCGGAGCTGCTCCGGAAATGATATCCGAGAAATTCTCGTTCGTAACTACTTTTGCCATAATAATATATTTTAGAGTTTACAAATATAATAATCTGACCGAAGTTTCGCAAATACGAAATCATTTTGCTGCTCCGTCAGATGCCAAAAAGGGGGATGACATGTAAATCATCCCCCATACATATATGGATCCAGGCTTCTGTAATCCTTTACGGTTACTTAGAAAGCCTGGGCAGCATCCCAGACAAATACTCTGAGTCCCAATTCCGGTGTTTCCTCATCCTTGGACTTCAGCGCAGAGACGATACCCTGCACCTTGTCATCAGGAACGACGGCGAGAATCGCATAATTCAATGCCGGCCACGCGTGATTGCCATAGTGTGGCTCACCGTCCACAGAACCACGGCCCTGGATATTGTCCCAAAGAGTGAAACCCCTCTGCCCATTGGCGTCGAGGACTTCGAGAACTTCCTCGCTGAACGCCTGATTGTATGATATAAACAATGCTTTCATAATCAATGCTTTTTAGCCGTTTATTGCAGCCTGCTTGGCAAGCTTTTTCTGTTTGTGCTTCTCCTGCCTCGTAGCGAATACGCAGTAGATGGTAGGAATCAGCACCAATGTAACCACTGTCGAAACTGACAGACCCCAGGCAACAGTCACACCAAGTGAGCGCCACATTTCAGAACCTTCTCCCGTTCCGATCGCCATAGGAATCATACCGAGCACAGTAGTAAGCGTGGTCATGAGGATAGGACGGAGACGGCTTCTTGCAGCAGTTACCGCAGCGTCGAGAATATTCATTCCCCTCTCACGGCACAGGATAAGGTAGTCAATCAGCACAATACCGTTCTTCACCACGATACCGATAAGAATCAGCAGACCGATCATCGCCATCACACCGAGAGCCGTATTGGTGAGCCACAGACCGAAAATCACACCCACAAGAGCGAACGGCACTGAGAACATGATCACGAACGGACTCATGAATGACTCGAACTGTGATGCCATCACCATATAAACCAGTATGACGATCAATACCATAAGGGTAATGAGATCCACGAACATATCCTGCTGGTCCTCATAGTCTCCGGCCACCTTGGCGCTAAGCTCGGACGGGATATTTGCCTCATTGATGGCAGTCTGTGCTGCCTGAACACCCTCACTCATCGCGTGACCGCCCTCGATCACACCCGAAACCTTGATCATTCTCTGACGGTTCTTTCTCTCGATTGTAGGAGGAACTTCCGTCTCGACCACTTTTCCGAGGTCCTTGATCTTGATGCCGGCACCTGCAGGAGTGTAGATGATGATGTTTTCAATATCCTCCACACTTGTCCTGAACTCAGGAGCATAACGCACTCTGATATCGTACTCTTCACCGTCTTCACGATAGAATGAACCTACAGAACCGCTCATGGCAGCGCTTACAGAAGCTGCAGCTGTGGTCGTATTCAATCCGTTGGCAGCAAGTTTCACCCTGTCGAAATCCACCTGATACTCAGGAGTGTACTGGTCACGGCTCAGAGTAACCTGGGCAAATGACTGGTCTGCGAGCATCCTGGCCTGGATATCCTTGGCCACGCGGTCCGTGGTAGCGAAGTCATAGCCGTAGATTTCCACATCTACCGTAGCGGCACCGCCCATACCGCCCATACCCTCGGTCACAGTTCCTTTATGGATTTCCGGATATTCCCGGATATCGGCACGGATAATGTCGGCGATTTCACTTGCAGAACGCTTACGAAGCTCCATACTTCCGAGGTTGATGTTCATTGATATGACATTGGAACCGTTGGTCTGCATACTTGCAAACGCATTGTCGGAGTCTGCCTGGCCGTAGGTGTAGCTGCATATCTTGATTTCAGGAACCTGCTCACGGACACGGTTATAGAAGTTGCGGGCAAATTCTCCTGTCACTTCCTGTGAAGTACCGGCATTGAGCTCGATAGACACTGTCAGACGGCCCTGGTCGGAATGAGGGAAGTACTCGCTCTTGATATGCGGTCCGAGAAGGGCCAGCACAGCCACAAATATAGCCAATGCGCTGAATACCACGGTCTTTCTGTGACGGACAGCCCAGTTGATGATGTATGCATAACCTTCAGATATCGCATTCAGAGCCTTGTCGATAGGCGTAAAGAATATCTTGTAGAGCTTGCTGTCATGCCTCTTGTTGCTGAGCATTCTTGAGCAGAGCATCGGAACGAGAGCCACAGAAGAAGCCAATGACACGAACATGATGATGCTGACAATCCAACCCAACTGACGGAACATGATTCCTGACATACCGGTAACGAGAGTCAGAGGGAGGAACACTGCGAGCATTGTCAATGTAGAGGCCACAATGGAAATACCCACCTCTTCTGTTCCGTGGATTGCTGCCTGCTTAGGCTTTTCACCTCTCTCCAAGTGCGTTGTGATGTTCTCCAATGCCACGATGGCATCATCGACGACCATACCGATAGCGATGGAAAGGGCCGACATTGATATGATATTCAATGTGTTGCCTGTAGCGAACAGGTACACGAGAGATGCAAGCAATGAAATAGGGATGGTCAGGACAATGATGAGTGTCGCTCTCCATCTTCCGAGGAAGACATATACCACAAGCATGACGAGGATGAATGTGATGATGATGGTCTCCTTCAGGGAGTTGATACTGTTTATGATATTGTCCGAACTGTCCACGACGGTCTCGATATGAATATCGGTAGGCAGTGTCTTTTCTATTTTCTTGAGTTCGTTCTTGATGCCTTTGATGACGTTCACCGTATTGGTTCCGCTCTGCTTCTGGATCACGATCTGCGCAGAACGTCTGCCGTTGGTGACTGCTTCCTGCTCCTTCTCCTGCTGGCCGTCCCTGACGGTAGCCACGTCCTTCAGATAGACAGCGTCGCCGTTCTTGTAGCCGACCACGATATTGAGCAGCTCTGACGGGTCTTTGAACTCCTTCTGGATACGGAGGGAGTATGACTCGGAGCCTATGTCAATGTTACCGCTCGGCACGTTCCTGTTTTCTGAGGAAATGATTCCGGAAACAGTGGCGATGGACAGACCGTAAGCCTGAAGCTTGTTAGGGTCGCAATACACCTGAATCTCACGGGTAGGAGCACCTGTCACTGACACGGTACCTACGCCTTTCACTCTGGCAAGCGGTGTGGAAACCTTGTCGTCCAGGATCTTGTCCAAGCCCGGAAGGCTTTCCTCTGCCGTAGCGGAAAGGATGAGGATAGGCATGTCATCTGCACTGAACTTGAAGATGACAGGAGTAGTGGCCTGGTCTGGCAATGAAGAGTTGATCATGTCCAGCTTGTCACGGACATCATTGGTCGCCTCCTCTATATCTACACCGTAGTTGAATTCAAGAATAAGAATGGAAATGTTCTCCTTTGATCTGGAGGTCAGATCCTTGAGGTTGCTGACTCCGTTGAGTCCGTTTTCAAGAACCTTGGTCAGGTTCGTCTCGACGTCCGCCGCACTTGCTCCAGGATACGAAGACATGACCATTATGACATTCGCATCGAAGTCCGGATACTGGGCTATGGACGTTTTCATGAACGAGAACACGCCGAAAATTGCAAAAGCTATGAAAACCAATGCAGTAGTGACCGGCTTGTTCACCGCTGTTTTATATATGCTCATTTGATTCTGATTTAGAAATTACATGAAGTGGGGACTGCCGGACTATTCCTGGACATTGACCTTCTCGCCATTTCTCAGGCTTGACTGTCCCTTGACAACCACTTTGTCTCCTTCTTTGAGTCCGCTGAGGATTTCATATTTTTCGTCGAAGTGCCTTCCGAGGGTAACTACAGCTTCTTTTACTGTTCCGTCTTCCTGAAGCACGAACACTGTCCTGACACCTGAGCCCTGCTGTTTTACTACCGAGCCGTCAGGTACTGTCACATTGTGAGTAGCGCCGAAATTGATGGTGACTCTGGAGTACATGCCCGGTCTGAGCTGACGGTCGGCATTTGCAACATTGACCTCAACTGTGAAGGTATGTGTGGAGGCCTGCATCGTAGGGAAAATTCTGGCGATATGGCCTGTGAATGTCTTTCCAGGAAGAGCGTCTGCGGTCAATGTGACCTTGTCGTTTTTCTTGACTTTGGTATAGTCGCTCTCTGATACGCCTACATACAGTTTCACCGGTGTAATCTGCTGAACCACATAGAGCGGCTGACCTGTGTACATGTCACCCTTGTCATAGTTTCTCGCGGTAATCACGCCGCTGATAGGCGAGCGCAGTATGGTATTCTCAAGAAGATTGTTGTACTGGCTGCGGGTAACATTGTATTTGAGTTCCATCGCATCGAAATCCGACTTGGAAACGCCGCCCTGCTCGTACAGGCTCTTGATACGGCTGAATTCCAGAGAGTCGTTTGCCAATGAGAGCTTGGACTGGTTAAGGCTCAAGTCGTCCATTCTGGCAACTATCTGTCCCGCTTTCACGAAATCTCCTATTTCCACGTAGATGTGCTTGATTCTGGACGGGCTCTGAGGTGCTATGTTGTTTGTTGCGTAAGGCTCTACTGTAGAGGTATATACGTCTGACTGAGGGATGTCTTCAGCTGCTACTGACATTACCTGGACATTGCTCAGTTTCACTTCCTGCTGCACATCCTGCTGACCTTCTGTCTTGGAGGTGTTGTTTCCGCAGCTTGCCGCCATCACGACTGCAGATGCGTAAATGATAGTTCTGAATTTCATATTTTTCATTGTCTTATTATCTGTTGTTCAAATCCACGTTACCGTTTTCGTCTATAAAATCATGGCCGAGAACCTGCTCAAGGCTTGATTTCGCTACCATATAACTGTATATGCTCTGAGATTCGCCGAGTTTCGCCTGTGTAAGTGCGAGCTGGGCATCGTTGAGTTCAGTGATCGTGCTGCGTCCCACGTTATATGATTTCGTGGCGATGTCATATGCCTTCTGCGCTGTCTCCACGGCTTCTTTTGCTGCCACGCAACTCTTCATCTGGGTCTCCATCGTGTTCAGATACTGTCTGATGGCGATTTTCAGCTGACGTTCCGTGTCATTGACCTGGATGGCAAGCTCTGAAGCCTGGACTTTCGCCTGGCGCACATCGTTCAGACGTTTTCCGCCCGAGAATATCGGGATGTTCAGGCTGAGGCCCACATAAGAATACGGGGTCCATCTGTAGTCGCTGAACTTGAAGTCATTGGTCATCGCATTCAGGCTGTATGAGAATGTGAGGGCGAGTGACGGAATGTAGGCGTACTGCTGGAGTTTTACCGTTTCTGCGAGCTGGTCTGCCTGGATCGCCAACTGACGCATTGTCGAGTTGTGGTCCAAGTTCATTATATCGGTGCCATTCTCCAGTGCCATCTCGCCTGCGTAATCTTCAAGTGAGCCGGCCACGTCGATGTTCTGGTCGAGCTCCACGCCCATAACCGCCTTCAACTGCCACAATGACAGAACTACTGAACTTTCTGCGTTATATACGTTCGGAATCGCGCTTGCTACAGTAGATTTCGCTCTGGTATATTCCAGCTCAGAGGCTTTCTGCGCATTATAACGCATCTCCGTCTGCTTGAAGTTTTCCACAGCATTGGCATACACATCTTTATAGACATTGAGCGCTTCCTTTGCAAGAAGGGCTGCATAGTATGACTGCTTTACCTGTGTAACCATTTCAAGACGTGATGAACGTGCCTTCTCGACTGCGAGTTCCACGCTCTTTCCTGAGATTTTCAGACTTTTCCATAACTGGGCATTGACAAGAGGCATTGACGCGGATACTCCTGCATTGTAGGTGTTCCAACGTCCTACTTCGATGCCACCCCCTGTAGGGAAACTCGGTGTTTCCGTGGATGAGGAACCTGAATCCGTCGCTCCCGAATCAGTCGTTCCGGAATCTGAAGACGAGCCGCCTCCCATGATCTTGCTCATGTCCATATCCATATACATAACCTGCTTCTTGATGGTTCTCATGAAAGAGGCTGTCAGGTCAATCTGTGGAAATAAAGATGCATAAGTACCTTTCTTGGCATAGCCGGCGCGTTCAATTTCCTTGTCCGCGACTCTTACCGAAGCGTTTTCACTCAACGCGATTTTAAGGGCATCTTCCAATGTAATGACTGTCGCTGTCTGCGTGCTGTCCGCTTCCTGTGCTACTGCCTTTGCGGACCAACTGACCGAGATTGCAATCAACAGCAAGCTCGGAATCCATTTTTTCATACTCTAACTATTTACTTTTCTTTACAATTTTCTATAACCAACTCGGCGGCGATAATTGCAAAGCACATACCAGATTTGTGTACAAAATGACAATTTTTATTGCAATTATGTTCTAAAGGTCGACTATTTGTTAAGTTCAATGACTATTTAAGCCAATGACTTGGCGTAATGCGTCTTTTCCTTGTGTTTCCCATCGTCCGGACGCACTATCGCCGCAGGTTGTTTCCGCACGAATGCATAGACGAGGAAACCGACGCCTATGAGGATGAACGGAATGCTCAGAACCTGCCCCATATTGAGGACCATATTGTCCTCGAATGCAACCTGAGGCTCCTTGATGAATTCTATCAGGAATCTCATTCCGAAGCAGACGATGAAGAATATGCCGATGAATGTGCCTCTATACAGTTTGTCGAGTTTGTATCTGTACATCCATATCAGGACTATTCCCAATACGAGATAGCTGAGCGCCTCATAAATCTGTGTAGGATGTTTCGGCTCGGTTTCGTGCCGCAAATCGAATATGAATCCCCAAGGAAGTGATGTCACGTCGCCATAAATCTCTGAGTTCATCAGATTTCCGAGGCGGATGAATGTGGCCGCGAATGCCACGGCTATACACAGCCTGTCAAGCAGCCATACGAAGTCGAAATGGTTTTTCTTACCGTAATGATGTGCGTACCAGAGCATTGCAAAGAAAAGGACAATGGTTCCCCCGTGGCTTGCGAGTCCGCCTTTCCACGGCATGAATATCTCCAGAAAGCCTTGCCAGCTTCCGAAATAGTAGTCCGGCTGGTAGAAGATGCAATGCCCGAGTCTGGCGCCTACTATCGTGGCTATCAGGAGGGTATAGAGCAATGAATCCAACAGGTTCTCCGAGACGCCTTCTCTTCTGAAAAACCATCTGAAGATGTACCATCCCAAGACGAAACCTGATACGAACAGTATGGAATACCATCTGAGGCCGAATGAGCCGATATGGAAAATGACAGGATCCACATGCCAGTGGACAAACAACATTTCTAACATATGTAAATATATTAAGTAGTCCATGCCGGCTGTCCGTTCACAACCTCGTTAGACCGAATAACTTACAAATTTACGCATATTTTCGGATTTCTCTTTATTTCGCCCAAGTATTCCACCTGCACAACTGAGTGAGAATAGTCCTGTCACCCAAGTATTCCACCTGCATAGCCTGAGTAAAAATAGTCCTGAAAAAGGTTTACCAGTTGGGCGCACCACGCAACAGACTGATTATAAACGAATTAAGCATTTTCAGAGTTGCAGGATCGCCAACTCTGAAAATGCATACATCATTGAATATTAAGTTATTACGCGTTGCGCCCCAACAGCTTTCGGGTACTGTGTCCGCCATACTGTCAACGATTATTTTCCCATTCCAATGTCCTAAATCTGTTCTGTAACTCACTCAATCGTTCCATAATCTCATCGAAAGAAGGTGCATTTGCATAGATAAAGCCGATTTGCATCTGCTTATAGTCGTCACGCAAAACAGCTTCGATGCTTTCAGGAGGCAGAAACGATATTGTTTGTGGAAGATGACTCGTATAGTCCAATCCACTCCAAGCCGTGAACTTTTTACGATGAGTCACAATGTCCTCGTATAATTGTACATCCTGCATTGCTTCCATCGCAAATGGTTTATCCATCATTTTTACAATGTCATACATGTGTCGTGTGATACGTTCGATATGCGTACAGCCATTGGGACGGTTAAACTCTTCATGCAAAAGAAAAACCTTTTCTAGGAATGTTCGTCCTGGCACTACGGTGGGAACAGTGAATATAGGTAATGAGAACTCTTCACCTGGATAAGCCTCTTCTATCATAGAACGCATTTCCACATCTTCTGACGGTTCCATGAGTGAACGACAACTTATCTCAACTTTGACTCGCTCTGGTATATATTGCATTTTCGTTTGCAGCACTGAATTATACTCGACAAACAGGACTACAGGGTCAAGGTCACTGACAGATGTCTCCGGAACTATGACCTTACAGCTCTCTGATAGCCCAAACTCTTTTAATCTGTTCTCAACATCGAGCGAGAAAGAGCCTTCTATGAACTTTTTGGAGTCTTTCCGCAACTTAGTCCGTTGATTTTTAGTCTCAATATTTGTAAAGCCGAGATATTGGGAATCTATTGCAAGGTCAACATCTTCCGAAAACCGTTCAATTAATCCCCAACCTTTGCTAAGGCTTGTTCCTCCCTTGAAAACAAAAGCTGCTGCATACGGCAAAGAAAATATGGCACGTAATACCATACTGACCCAATAGTCCTTTTCTACGGCATTGTCCACAATCCCTTTATCTTCGGCTACATTAGCCAAAATAGTAAGTTGTTCTTCTTTTGCAAGCTTAGTAAAATTCATAATGCAAGTCTTTGTTTAATCCATTGCGGAGCAATGCTGTAATCGTATTTGATTTCATCAGGACTGCCATATTTTTCAATGGCTTGTTTTATGATAGCAACCTGCTCATCAGTTACTCCATCTTTCCCTAACTCTTTCATGGCAGCGACTATAAGTGGGAACAAGTCCGTCTTATAGGCAAAATTGCGGGGTACGCTGCGTTTGAATATGATTTTACGGTTTCCGATAGTAAGTTCCCTTGCAGTGGCATCTGTCAAATAGACCGCATTCATAGTAACCTGTGTGGAAAGTCCTAATTTGTTCAATGCAGTCAATCCGCTGGGAATAATGCGTGCTTTATCCTTTCCAGCAACAGCATAAGCGATTTCCTCTATAGAGGGTCGAAGTATTCCAAACTTATTTCGTGACGGATATAAATATATGCCTTGCGAGAGGCGTATAAGAACACCTTCCTTTTCTAATCTGGAAAGGGCACGAGTAACCAACCCGTCATTATTTAGATAGGCAAAATCCTGAACCATATAGAGTTTGTTTGGCCCATTGCTTTCAATAGCATTGCGTATCTCTTTTGTTAGTATTACTCCCATAATCATTAATAATCTGAGTGCAAAGGTACAATATTCCCTCCAGCTTAGTAATAAAATATCCGAAAATCTTAAAGAAAATCGGACTTTATAAAATGTTTGCGATTAGATTGCAGTTTAGTTTAAGAGAACAGTATTGATAACAACAAGCTATGTAGCTTGAGATTAATTTTGGAAAACAACAAGAAGTGGGAACTTTACGGCATCAAATAAAGATTTTTTGGCGTTGAAGTATGATATAAAAAAAGAGGTCCGCGGATTGACATAGTTCCGTAAACCTCGTGAAATAATGTTGCAGTCAAACTGACCGGAAAATAATCAATCAGGTTGACCGATAACATATCCATCATTAAACTTGACCGTTTTTTTCAACGTATATAACTTTCCGGCTTCGATTCTCTTTTGGGAATCAAGACTGACAGTACAATCAAATGCTGTTTTACTGCCAACTGTCGTATTACTATAGTTCGAACCCGCATATTCCATCGCCGGGACAACAATATAACAGGTATGCGTTTCGCCAGGTTTTACAGATTCATACAAAGTAATATAAAGGGAATTATATCCAGTATACGGATTTGAATTCGTCATACATGACTCGCCGCCTCCGATAGAAGAATACGATGAAAAGAAAGCATCGTCCACCTTTGAGTTTGTGAAAGATAACCACAATTTATTGACAACGGTTCCTTTTTTTGAAATATTCTCCAGCTCCACTTTAAGAATCGCGCAATTATGCTTGAACGCGAAAGTCAGCGCACCATCTTTAAGTTCAGACGTCGCCGTCATCACGTCGAAATCCTTCAGATTCTCAAGAGTCCCGTTCTGCTCATCGAATACAATCTTGATTTTTCCGTCAGAAGCCAGGGAAGCCTTGGAGCCATATAGCCCCTTAAACACGGTCTCCGCAGAGACTCCCTCCGGGACATCCGTAGCGGAAAATGAAGAACCGGCAGCCGTCTTGGAAAAGATTATCGGATTCTTAGATCCCTCGTAATATGCCTTGAATGAATCCTCATCAGACCATGTAACTTTAACTATAGGTTTCCCGTTTCCATCAGTACCAGGGGCATAGTCAGTCTTGGTGCTTCCGGATATGAACGCATCCGCACTGAGAGAACGCACTTCACCGGTTTCAGAAATCTTATTGCAGGACACGGACGAAACTACAGCCATGACAACTGCTGGAACAATCAGTTTTCTCATAATCAATCCTCCGTCTATAAAGAATCTCCATACATAAAATCGTCAGGATCATCGCTGGCGGTAGCCACGCTGCCGCAAAATGAATTCTCCGATACGATCTGTACCACTTCGACTTCCGGTGACTCATACATCTGGCCATCGGCTGTCACACTGCTGAAATTGAAGATTTTCATCTGTTACCTTTTTATATTGTCAATAAAACATGCTGTCAGGACAAGTAAACATTACTAAACTGACAAGACACAAAATTAATTCAACAACATCCCAGCAACCAAATCGGATATGTCAATATTTGTTACTTTAAGGGAAACTCTCTGGAACAGGCTGCTCCAAGTATGTAACTCTGAACGGATTCCAGTAAATTTAAGCGGGATACCTAACCATCCCGGCAACATGTTTTCCCGGAACCATTTTACGGATTGTCTAGTCCTGAAAAAAGTTTACCGATATTGAACAATAAGTAGTTAGGACACGG
>OLRA01000248.1_pt1 | contig 76273 bp, 66 predicted proteins | sample 1673011 | NCBI WGS metagenome assembly OLRA01 (sample SAMEA3136746, study PRJEB25190) | human gut metagenome | reverse complement strand
CACTTTTTTGTATCAGACGGCAATTTTAACAGGGAGTATAGTGGGATATAGGCTTATATCGTGATGAGCAAAGTGAGGAAATTAGGAACGAATATATAATGGAATTAAAAAAATTGGTTGTTGCCTATTCTAAGCTGAGAGACTTCGAAAAAGGTAACAAAAAGTATAATATAAAGCTGTTAGCTGATTATTTATCATCATCTTATGATATTTTAGAGGTTGACAAAGACCGGGTATATCAATTGAGTGATTTAAGACATGGTTTACAGTTTCTTAAATCAGATTTCTATGATGAATCGGGAAGAGCAAGTGATAGTTTCCTAACTTTTATCAAAGCTAACTCTTAATACCACTATACAAGTTAAGCAACGTGACGTAGCGAAAGTGTCCCGTCCAAAAATTGATGATACCTTTTTAGATCGGGACATCTCAGACAATTCTTCAGGCATGTATTCATCAAAGACTTAACAAAATTAGAAATCACGTTTTTTGGGTGGTCGTGGTCCCATATATTGATAAAAGTAAGTTTTCATCATTCCGTTATAGATTTTGCGGTTTTTGGTTGCTTTCTTGCCAATATAACGTTCCGCCTGCTCGAAAGCAGTGATCAGATACATCGACCAACTGTCGAGGCGGTTATAGGCTTCTCCGATCTCGCGGTACAAAGCGGGCATTTCCGATTCGGAATCCAAACGCTGTCCGTAAGGTGGATTGGTGATGATGAAGCCGTATTTTTTGCGGTGGCTTAATTCCTGCACCGGACGCTGTTGGAAATGGATCAGGTGATCTACTTCCGCTAAACGGGCATTTTCCATCGCAGCGGCAATAGCATCGTGGCTGATATCGTAGCCTTGGATATCCATGGATACGTCGCGCAAGATCTGGCTTTCGGCCTCGTCAATGGCATCATACCAATGATTTTTTGGAATGAGATGTGTCCAGTGCTCTGCGGTAAAGCTGCGGTTCATGCCTGGTGCGATGCGTGCGCCGATCATGGCAGCTTCGATTGGAAAAGTTCCACTGCCGCAAAATGGGTCAACCAGAATACGGTCTTTTTTCCAAGGAGTCAATAGGATCAGTGCTGCAGCCAAAGTCTCTGTGATCGGTGCCTTGACAGTGGCGCGTCGATAGCCACGCTTATGCAGAGAATCTCCCGATGTGTCCAGACATACGGTTACTTCATCTTTCATCAAAGTGACACGGACCGGATAATCATTGCCCTCTTCTGAAAACCAAGAAGTATGATATTTTGATTTCATGCGCTCTACCATTGCTTTTTTCATAATAGACTGAATGTCCGATGAACTAAACAGTTTACTCTTGATCGAAGTCGCTTTGGTCACCCAGAAACGACCATCTTCCGGGATATAATGTTCCCACGGAAGTGCCTTTGTCTGTTCAAACAGCTCATCAAATGTTGTGGCATGAAAGCTTCCAACTTTAAGCAAAATTCGCTCTGTTGTACGTAAAAATATATTAGCGCGGCAGATGGCTTGTGCATCACCAAGAAAAGTGACTTTTCCATCTTCGACTTTCTGAATTTCGTATCCGAGATCCAAAATTTCCCGTTTTAACACAGCCTCCAGTCCAAAATGACATGGGGCGATCAATTCAAATTGTTCCATATGATATGTTAATCCTTTCTTCAATTTAGCCTTGACTTTTTATTTGCAGGCTGCATTGGCAATAGTTGTATTCAGTATACTGAATAATGGGGAGAATAGCAAATAAAATCCGCATGTTGATACTTGACTAATAGAGGGCAAAACGCATATACTTTTAAGATATGGGTAAATGCAGGCATGGAGGATTTGTAATGCAACAAGAACAAAAAAGAATGAATATATTGAGTTATCTGAAAGGGTACAAAAAAGAATGTTTTTTGAGCCCATTATTTAAGCTGTTAGAGGCTTGTTTTGATCTGACAGTGCCGCTTGTGATGGCAGCGATCATTAATAAAGGAATTGCCAGACATGACAGCGAATATATATTGCGCTATGGCGGGGTGTTGATCCTGCTTGCGCTGGTCGGTCTGACCTGCTCGATCACGGCACAATATTTTGCTGCAAAGGCGGCGGTTGGATTTGCGGCAAAGCTACGGCATGGATTGTTTGCAAAGATTGAGAGTATTTCTTTCCGCGAAATGGATGAGATTGGTACTTCGACCATGATTACCCGTATGACCAGTGATATTAACCAGATCCAGTCTGGAACGAATATGGTACTGCGTCTGCTTTTGCGCTCGCCATTTATCGTGTTCGGTGCGATGGTTATGTCGTTTACGGTAGATGTAAAGGCGGCAGTAGTATTTGCAATCGTTATTCCGTTACTTGCGATCGTCGTTTTTGGTATCATGTTGATCACGATGCCGTTATACCGTAAAGTTCAGGAAAAACTGGATCATGTATTGGGAAGGGTTCGTCAGAATCTTACCGGTGTGCGCGTGATCCGAGCTTTTCATAAAGAGCAGGATGAGATCACTCGTTTTTCCGATGAAAATAATGCATTGACGAGAATGCAGTTAATGGTAGGACGTATTTCGGCGCTAACAAATCCGGTAACATATGTGATGATCAACGTAGCACTTGTTCTACTGTTGTGGAAAGGTGCAGTTCGTATTGACAGTGGACACATTTTACAGGGCGATATGGTTGCTTTGGTTAATTATATGTCACAGATTTTGGTAGAGCTGATCAAGATGGCCAATTGTATCGTTTTGGCGACCAAAGCAGTTGCCTGTGGAAAGCGTTTGCAGTCGGTATTTGATATGGATTCTTCGTTGAAGATAGAGGGAGAAGCAGAACCGTTACAGCAGGATGGTGCGGCTGCCGTGACGTTTGACCATGTGACGATGAGTTATCAGGGTGGAGGAGATGCAGCTTTAGAGAATTTGAACTTTGAGGCGAAGCCCGGACAGACGATCGGCATCATTGGTGGAACCGGTTCCGGTAAATCTACTCTGGTAAACTTGATCCCTCGTTTTTATGATGTATCAGAGGGCGCAGTCCTTATTGATGGACAAGATGTTCGTTCGCTCCCTCTTGATGATCTGCGTCAGTCGGTCGGTATTGTTATGCAGAAAGCGGTGTTATTTCAGGGAACGATCTACGATAATATTTTGTGGGGTAACGAGGATGCGACCGAAGAAGAGGTAATACAGGCGTTAAAGGATGCACAGGCATGGGAGTTTGTCAGTGCGAAAGAGCAGGGAATCTATACGAAAGTTGAGCAGGGCGGCCGAAATCTTTCCGGTGGTCAGAAACAGCGCCTCAGCATTGCCAGAGCACTGGTACGCAGACCGCGTATTTTGATCTTGGATGACAGCACATCGGCATTGGATTATACAACGGATGCAAAACTGCGCAAAGCGATCCGTGAACTAACTTATCATCCGACAACGTTTATTGTTTCTCAGCGTACTTCTTCCATTTGTTATGCGGATGAAATTATTGTGTTGGATGATGGAGAAGTGGTTGGCATTGGAAACCATGAACAATTGATGGAACAGTGTCCGGTATATCAAGAGATACATCAGTCCCAGTTTCAGGACAGAAAGGAGGCGTAACGGATGGATAAAGATACGATTCGAACAATACTTTGTTATATTCGTAAACACACCTTTTTGGTGATATTATCGTTGGTACTCGCTGCAGTGACAGTCGTTAGTACGCTGTATCTGCCAATCCTTACAGGACATGCGATCGATTGCATGATCGCAAAAGGAAAAGTGGATTTTGCTGCGCTTCGTCCCATTCTGGAGAAGATGATCGTTACGCTTGCTATTACGGGATTTTCGCAGTGGCTTATGAATGTGTGCAACAATCGCATTACGTATCTGGTTATGCGTGAGATCCGTGAGGATGCCTTTCATCATATTCATGATCTGCCATTGAAATATTTAGATGGACATCCATCCGGTGATATTGTCAGCCGTGTGATTGCGGATGTCGATCAGTTTGCGGATGGTCTGCTGCTTGGCTTTACGCAGGCATTTACCGGAGTGCTTACGATACTTGGCACATTGTTATTTATGCTGCGCGAAAATATATGGATCACGTTAGTCGTTGTACTGGTAACGCCACTTTCCTTTTTCGTGGCAGGATTTATTGCCAAAAAGACACACCGTATGTTCTTAAAACAGTCTGAAACAAGGGGTGAACAGACGGCGTTTATTGATGAAATGATTGGCAATCAGCGCGTGGTTCAGGCGTATAGTTATGAGCAAAAAGCGATGGAGCGGTTTGATGATATTAATGATCGGTTGGAGAAGTGGTCACTGCAGGCGACCTTTTTCTCCTCGACCGTGAATCCTTCTACTCGTTTTGTCAACAATCTGGTGTATGCCGGTGTTGGCGTTGTCGGCGCATTTGCAGTGCTTCGCGGTGCGATCAGTGTCGGTCAGTTATCTTGTTTCTTAAGTTATGCAAATCAGTATACAAAGCCTTTTAATGAGATATCGGGTGTGATCACCGAGCTTCAAAATGCTATTGCATGTGCTGCGAGAGTGTTTGCGCTGATCGAGGAACAGGAGCAGGAACCGGATACGGAAACACCGAAGAAATTAGAGCATGTGTCCGGCCAGATCGATATCGAGCATGTTGCGTTTTCTTATGTACCATCGCAACCGTTGATCCGTGACTTAAATCTTTCGGTGAAGCCGGGACAGCGTGTCGCGATCGTGGGACCGACCGGTTGTGGTAAGACAACATTGATCAATCTGTTGATGCGATTTTATGAGGTGAATGAAGGACGTATCCTTGTGGATGGCGTGGAGACGCGCCAAATGACCAGAGGGGATCTGCGAACCGGTTTCGGTATGGTGCTGCAGGATACTTGGATCAAGGATGGAACGATTTTTGATAATATTTGTATGGGTAAGTCGAACGCAACGAGAGAAGAAGTGATCGAGGCGGCGAAGTCGACACATGCGCATAGCTTTATTCGTCGTTTGCCGAACGGTTATGATACCGTGGTCAAAGAGGATGGTGATAACTTAAGTCAGGGTCAGAAACAGCTTTTATGTATTACGCGTGTTATGCTGTCAAAGCCATCTATGCTTATATTGGATGAGGCTACTTCTTCTATTGATACACGTACAGAAATACGTATTCAGAGGGCGTTTGCCAAATTGATGGAAGGACGCACCAGCTTTATTGTGGCTCATCGTTTGTCTACGATCCAAAATGCCGATATTATTTTGGTCATGAAAGATGGTAATATTATTGAGCAGGGTAACCATGAAAGCCTGATGGCAGCCGGAGGTTTTTATAAAGAATTGTATAACAGCCAGTATGCATAACACATAAGAAATACAAGCTTCCTTGTATTTCTTATGTGTATTGCAAATTTGAGCGGAGCTCAAATTTGATAGCTAGCTTTTTACATTGATAGGAATGAGGTTTTTTATGTCACGTAAGATTTTAGCATTAGATTTAGATGGAACATTAACGGATTCGAACAAAGAGATCACGCCACGCACCAAGGAAATGATCGCTAAAATGCAGGAGCAGGGTCATATCGTTGTGCTGGCAAGTGGAAGACCGACTCCGGGAGTTCAAAGGGTAGCGGATAAGTTGCATCTTTCGGAGATGGGAGGATATATGCTTTCCTATAATGGGGCAAGAGTGCAGGATTGCAAAACGGGAGAAATTCTGTTTCAGCAGACGATGCCACTGGATATGATCCCGATCTTATTCGATGAGGCGAAAGAGCATCAGATTGGAATGATGACGTATCAGGATGGAAAGATCATTTCCGGGGAGATCGTTGACAAATACATGGGACTGGAGTCCCGGATCAATGGATTGGAAATATGTCCTTTCGCGGATCCGGCAGCGCAGGTCACGATGCCGGTCAATAAGTGTCTGGGGACGGCAGATCCGGAACATGCAGCACGGTTAGAAGTCCTTTTCCGAGAAAAGTATGGAGACCGTATTGACGTAGGACGATCCGAGCCGTTTTTCTTAGAGCTTTTACCGAAACATGTGGATAAGGCGGCGTCTCTTGGCAAATTGTGTGAAGCACTGGGTCAGACCAAAGAGGACCTGATCGCTTGTGGGGATGGGTTTAATGACCGTTCTATGATCGCATTTGCAGGGCTTGGGGTAGCAATGGCAAATGCGCAGGATGTTGTTAAAGAAGTGGCTGATTATGTAACATTGTCCAATGATGAAGATGGTGTTGCACATGTCATAGAAAAGTTTATTCTTGCAAAGGCAAATTGCGGATGAAACAATTAACTTTATCCAAGCCAAATGTATTTGCAGGGTGTTTAGAATTGCAATGATTTTTGAAATGACAATTGAGTAAAAAAGGAGTGTGGAATTAGTATGAAAACATCAGATTTTGCGTATGATCTTCCGGAAGAATTGATCGCACAGGATCCACTTTCTGACAGAGCGTCTTCCCGTTTGATGATTTTGGATAAACAGACCGGGGAGATTACGCATCGCATATTTCGCGATATCACAGAATACTTAAAACCGGGGGATTGTCTCGTGTTAAATGACACGAAGGTGATTCCGGCGAGATTGATCGGAGAACGTGAAGAAACAGGCGGCAAGGTTGAGGTACTGCTGCTTAAACGTGGTGAGGATAATGTTTGGGAGACCTTAGTGAAACCGGGCAAAAAGGCCAAACCTGGTACCAGGCTTGTCTTTGGTGGAGGCCTGTTACGGGCAGAAGTTGTTGATATTGTGGAAGAGGGAAATCGTTTGATCCGCTTCGAGTACGAGGGGATTTTTGAAGAGATCCTTGATCAGTTGGGACAGATGCCACTGCCACCTTATATTACACATAAGCTGAAGGATAAAAATCGTTATCAGACTGTTTATGCGAAATATGAGGGATCTGCGGCAGCGCCGACGGCAGGTTTGCATTTTACCACAGAATTATTGCAGCAGATCGAACAGATGGGTGTATCGATCGCGCGCGTGACACTGCATGTCGGACTGGGAACATTCCGCCCGGTCAAGGTTGATGATGTGGAACAGCATCATATGCATACGGAATTTTATCGTGTTACGAAGGAAGCAGCGGATCAGATCAATCAGACAAAACAGGCGGGCGGCCGCATTATTTGCGTTGGGACGACCAGTTGCCGTACGATAGAATCTGCAACCGATGACAACGGCGTCATACATCCGGGAGAGGGTGATACGAGCATCTTTATTTATCCGGGTTATCGATTTAAGATGTTAGACTGTCTGATCACTAACTTTCATTTACCGGAGTCAACGCTGCTTATGTTGGTTTCTGCGTTGGCGGGTAAGGAACATATTATGGCAGCTTATGAAGAGGCGGTAAAAGAACGTTATCGATTCTTTTCCTTTGGAGACGCGATGTTTATTTCATAGAAATGGAGGATTAGTTATGAAGAAGATGTTATTTGTGTATAATCCGATGGCGGGTAAAGAACAGATCAGTACGCATCTATCAAATATTGTGCAGGTGTTTTGCAAGGCATCTTTTGAAGTGACGATCTTTGCGACAGCAGGCCCGAAAGATGCGACTCGTATTGTAGAAGAGCGTGGCACGGAATATGATTATATTGTGTGTTCCGGTGGCGATGGTACGATGAACGAAGTCGCAACCGGGCTGATGTCTTTAGAGCAAAAACCGGTCTGTGGGTACATTCCGGCAGGAACTGTAAATGATTTTGCATCGAGCTTAAGCATTCCGAAGGTGATGGAAGAGGCAGCGTCTTTGGTGGTTAACGGAGAAGTGTTCCATTGTGATCTCGGACAGTTTAATGAGAAATATTTCACGTACGTTGCAGCTTTTGGTGCATTTACAGAAGTTTCTTATCAGACACCGCAGGAGCTTAAAAATGCGTTGGGAAAAACTGCATATTTTGTGGAGGCATTGAAACATATTGCAGAGATCAAGGTGCATCATATGAAGATCATCTATGATCAAGGCGTGATCGAAGATGATTTTTTGCTTGGACTGATCAGCAATTCTGAATCCGTGGCAGGATTTAAGGCATATCAAAACCGCGACATTAAAATGGATGATGGCTTATTAGAGGCACTGTTTATCCGTAAGATCAAAAATCCGGTGGAATTGCAGCTTGTCATCAACTCCTTGCTGACCAAAAATCTGGACTCCGAACAGTTACTCACGATCAGCTCCAGTCATTTTCATATTGTGAGCGATGATAATATTCAGTGGACGTTAGATGGTGAGGACGGTGGATATTTTGATGAAGTAGATCTGCAATGTCATAAACGCGTACTGCCCATCATATGCGAACCCGCTGCAGTAGCAGACATATCAACACAATTTTAATGTCATACGAAATTTCGCACTCCTGCGTACCTCTTTTCAATCACATATTCATTATTATGTGCTGTATTGTAGAATTTGTTTTGCAACCAATATGCTAAGTTGTTCTGCAAAGGAAGAAATAAGACAATTGCTGTAGTTGCAAGTTTTTGCTATGATTTCTTGTTTTGTAAAGTCTCTGATAAATACATGCCTGAAGGAGTGTTTGAGAAGTCCCGTTTTAGCAAGGTATTATCAATTTTTGGACGGGACGCTTTCGCTACGATGCACTACGTCACGTTACTTAATGTCTCTGAAATACGAGACATAAGTAACGACGAGTGCAAAGTCCCTTTCAAAAATGATAATTACCTTGCTTACGGGACATCGAGTTCTCCGTAAGGCATGTAAATCGCATATCAGAGACTACAAAACTTAGAAATCATTGTGAAAACAAATTGCACGAGAGCAATTGCTATATTTCTTCCGTTGCAGAATTCAGTATATAACGGTTGCAAAACCAATAACTGTTTATTCACATAATAATGAATATGTGATTTTAAGGTTGTTTGAGGGAGTGCGAATGGGATGATATAGAGTTTAGTGGAGGAGATTTATGCAATACTATTTTGCTCCGTTGGAGGGGATTACCGGTTATTTGTATCGGAATATTCATCATAAACATTTTCCGGGGATAGACAGATATTATTCACCGTTTGTTGTGACGAGAGATGGCGGGATTATGAAACGCAAAGAGCTGCGCGATATTTTACCGGAAAATAACAGAGAGGTTACGTTGATCCCGCAGATCCTTACCAATCATGCAGAGAATTTTTTGTGCGCTGCAGAGACAATGTATGAACTTGGTTATCAGGAAGTAAATTTGAATCTCGGATGTCCTTCCGGCACTGTGACAGGCAAGGGAAGGGGATCCGGTTTTTTGAAATGGGAAAATCGCAGTAAGCTGCAGCATTTCTTAGAAGAGATTTATCAATACGCCAAGCCAAAGATTTCGATAAAAACAAGAATTGGCTGGGAGGATCCGGAAGAGTTTACGGACTTATTGCAGTTATATAACACATTCCCAATCTGTGAATTGACGATTCATCCGCGAACCAGAACGGAGATGTACCGGGAGGGCGTACACCGGGAAATATTTAGGCAGGCATATAAGACAAGTGTGAATCCGGTGTGTTATAATGGAGATATAAAAACAGAAGATGATGTCCGTGAATTGGGACAGGAATTTCCGCAACTTTCGTCTGTTATGATCGGACGGGGGTTGCTTTCTAACCCTGGTCTTGTCAGTGGAATTGTGGGGAAGGATACCGGCAAGCAGGAGTTAGAAGCATTTTATTATGAGTTGTTTGATGCGTACCAACAGGAACTGTCTGGGGACGTGCATTTGTTACATAAGATGAAAGAGCTGTGGATTTTTATGGCGCCGCAGTTTACGGAGCATGAAAAGTATCTCAAGCAGATCAAAAAGAGCCGTAAATTATCGGAGTATGAAACCGTTGTTCGAAAGTTATTTTATGAACAGGAGTTGGCTTAACGAAGGGAGGCTTTCTTTATGGGGAAATTTCAGAGAGTATTTGTCATTGTATTGGATTCTTTAGGGTTTGGCGCAATGCCGGATGCAGAGCAGTACGGCGATAGCAATGTGGATACCATTGGACATATTGCTGAAAAGATGCAGCTTCATATACCGAATCTGCAGAAACTTGGCGCAGCAAATATCCGACCGATCAATGGAGTAGCGTCCGTTACGGAACCTTTGGCTAAGGTGACAAAATTGTGTGAAAAAAGCCACGGCAAGGATACGATGACCGGGCATTGGGAGATGATGGGACTATATATTACCAAGCCATTTAAAACATTTACGGACACCGGATTTCCATCGGAGTTGATCGCAGAACTTGAGAAACAGACCGGACGAAAGATCATTGGGAATAAGAGCTGCAGTGGTACGGTGATCTTAGATGAATTGGGCGAAGAAGAGATTAATGAGGGACATTTGATCGTTTATACATCGGCCGATTCGGTGCTGCAGATCTGCGGTAACGAGGAGACGATGGGACTTGACACGCTATACCATTATTGCGAGATTGCAAGAGAACTTACGATGCGTGATGAATGGAAGGTGGGGCGTGTCATCGCAAGACCATACGTTGGCAAAAAGCGTGGGGAGTTTGTGCGTACTTCTAATCGACACGACTATGCGTTGAAGCCGTTTGGCAGAACGGCATTAAATGCGTTAAAAGATGCCGGTCTGGATGTTATCTCTGTTGGAAAGATTTTTGATATCTTTGATGGAGAAGGTCTGACAGAATCCAACAAATCCAAAAGTTCTGTGCATGGTATGGAACAGACCATCGATATTGTAAATCGCAATTTCAAGGGATTATGTTTTACCAATCTGGTGGATTTTGATGCGCTGTGGGGCCATCGCCGTAATCCGATCGGTTATGGAGAAGAAATAGAACGGTTTGACAAAAAACTTGGTGAATTGCTGGATGTTTTGCGGGAAGATGATCTTGTGATCCTGACAGCGGATCATGGCAACGATCCGACTTACATCGGAACCGATCATACGAGAGAAAAGGTACCGTTTATTGCATACTCACCGTCGATGAGGAAGGGAGGCAATTTGCCGGAGCAGCAGACGTTTGCCGTGATCGGAGCAACGATCGCAGATAATTTTGGAGTAGAGATGCCGGAAGGAACAATAGGACATTCAATATTACAAATTTTGTAACCCAAAATGATATTTTTAACACGATAGCGATGCTATGATAATAGCCAACGCTATAGTTTCTTGATGGCAGGATTCACTATATAGCGGCTGCAAAATATAATTAGACCATCGATATAATAAGCAATATGTGGTTGTGTGAGATAATGAGGGATGGAAAGTTTGAATTATAAACATGTTGCAGCAGAAATGAGGTATGACGGAATGGATAAGAATTTATTTGCGGTAATGCCACCGATGGGGTGGAACAGTTACGATTATTATGATACCAGTGTTACGGAGGAACAGGTTAAGGCGAATGCGGATTACATGGCAAAGCACTTAAAACAGTATGGTTGGGAATATATTGTCGTTGACATTGAGTGGTACAGTTATGATGCAGGCAGTCAACGAGATCGTTACCAGTATATACCATTTTGGGATGTTGCCATGGATGAGTATTCCAGATTGTTGCCGTGCGAACAACGTTTTCCATCGGCGGCGGGTGGCAAGGGATTCGCACCTCTTGCACAATATGTCCATGATCTGGGACTTAAATTTGGTATACACATTATGCGTGGAATACCGAGAAATGCAGTGCATGCGCACGCTAAGATCTTACATTCCACCCACACGGCAAATGAGATCGCACAGCCGAATAATATTTGTGAGTGGAATCCGGATATGTATGGAATTGATCCGGCGGCAGAAGGAGCGCAGGAATATTATGATTCTCTGCTTGCGTTGTATGCTCAGTGGGGTGTTGATTTCATCAAATGTGATGACATATGCCGTATGGATATGCCGACAGCCAAAGAAGAAATACGAATGTTGTCGGAGGCGATTGAAAAATGCGGTCGGCCGATTGTTCTTAGCTTGTCCCCGGGACCGGCTAAGATTGAGGAAGCGTGGTATTATGAAACGCATGCGAATATGTGGCGTATCACAGATGATTTCTGGGATGACTGGCAGTTACTTGTGCCAATGTTTGAACGTTGCGAGCTTTGGCAGAGCCATGTGACCAAAGGCTGCTATCCGGACTGTGACATGCTTCCGGTCGGTAAGCTTGGAAAAGGCTTTGCGGATGAGCGGGATACTCGTTTTACGAAAGAGGAACAGATTACGATGATGACACTGTGGTCAGTGTTCCGTTCGCCGATGATGATCGGTGCGGACTTGCCACAGCTTGATGACTGGACGAAGTCATTACTGACGAATGCCGACGTATTACATCTGTTGTCTTATTCGTCCGGAGCCAGACAAATGATGCGTGATAACAGACAGGTTGTGTGGTGTACCAAAGATACAGATGGCAAACATACCTACATTGCGGTATTTAATCTGCAGGATCAGGCAGGTGATGTGAGTCTGCCTTGGGATGCAATCGAGCGGTACGGCATTACAGCAAATATAGCGAAGGAATTGTGGAGTGGTGACCAACAGGATCTACGCAATTGTGAGGCAGTGTCAGTAGCTGCTCATGGCGCCAAATTATTCCGTTTATAAGAACAACACGAAACCCCGCATTCTGCATATAATACTATGAACTTCTTCGTATTGGAGATTAGTATATGTGTGGAATTGCGGGATTTTTTGATGGAAATGCAGACTTTACTGCAAATCGTGAAAAGTATGAAAACATATTACAAAAGATGCAGCAAAGTATTTTGCATCGTGGACCGGATGAGCAGGGGATCTACTTAGGAAAACGGGCGGGATTAGCGCATACCAGACTTTCGATCATTGACCTCAAAGATGGCTCCCAGCCTATGAGCAGACGCAGAGGAAAGAATTCTTATCAGATTGTTTATAATGGCGAGATCTATAATGCAGGGGAACTTCGCAAAACGTTGCAGCAGAAGGGATGGCGTTTTCAGACTACATCAGATACAGAAGTGATCTTGTTGGCTTTTTTGGAATATGGGCCGGAGTTTGTCATACGGCTTAATGGCATTTTTGCCTTTGCTATTTTGGATGAACGGCATGATACCTTATATTTGTATCGGGATTCTTTTGGAATCAAGCCATTGTTTTATACGCAGCAAAATGGAATGGTACTGTTTGGATCGGAACCCAAAGCGATCCTGTCGTATCCGGGTGTGAAAGCGCAGCTTGATGAGAAAGGATTATGTGAGCTGCTTGGTATGGGACCGGCTCGTATACCGGGGTCAGGATTGTATCATGGATTTTCGGAAGTCAAACCGGGCTGTTATCTGACCGTGAATCGTTATGGCTTGCAAAACAGACAGTATTGGAGATTGTCCAGTCATCCACATGAAGATGATTATGATACGACCATTGCCAAAACAAGACAGATGTTAGTTGATGTCATTGAGCGTCAAATGGTATCGGATGTGCCGATCTGTACTTTTTTGTCCGGCGGGGTGGATTCCAGTGTGGTTTCTGCTGTGTGTGCAGCCAAACTGCGCAGGCAGGGGAAACAGCTTGTCACGTATTCGTTTGATTTTACCGGTAATCAAAAATATTTCAAAGCCAATTCTTTCCAGCCATCTCAGGATCGGCCGTACGTTGACAAAATGGTCGAATACCTGGGATCGGAACATCATTATTTAGAGTGTGATTATCAAACACAGGCAGATCTGCTGTATGATTCTGTGGAAGCGCACGATATGCCATGTATGGCGGATGTAGATTCTTCGTTGGTGTATTTTTGCCAGTTGGTCGGTAGACAGCATAAGGTGGTTTTGACCGGAGAATGTGCAGATGAAGTATTTGGTGGGTATCCGTGGTTTCACCGGGAAGAATTTTTGCAGAGTGGGACGTTCCCATGGACGCCGGATCTTGCACCTCGTAAAATGCTATTGTTAGACGAGGTACGTGAGAGCTTGCCGATGGATGCGTTTGTACAGGAAATGTATGACCGGTCGGTACGAGAGGTGACGATCCTTCCCGGAGAAGATGAGATCGAAACGAATCGCAGGCAGATCGGTTATTTGAACATTCGTTATTTTATGCAGACACTGCTCAATCGCATGGACAGAACAAGTATGCATTCCGGACTGGAAGCAAGAGTACCATTTGCCGATCGCACATTGGTTGACTATATATTTAATGTTCCTTGGGAAATGAAAGCCAAAGACGGACTGGTAAAAAATGTGCTTAGGCAGGCTTCGCGGGGACTGTTGCCGGATGAAATATTGTTTCGACGCAAAAGCCCATATCCTAAGAGTTATGATCCGTATTATGAAACATTATTGGGAACAAGACTGCAGCAGGAAATTGAAGACTCGAAAGCGCCGATCCTGCAGATCGTGGATCGAAAGAAAGTACAAAAGTTTATCGACAGCACCAAAGATTATGGAAAACCTTGGTATGGACAGTTGATGGCAGGTCCACAGATGTTAGCATATTTGTTGCAGATTAATTATTGGTTAAAAACGTATTCCGTGGAACTGATTTAGCACAGCGCCGAAATTTGCATCTTATCTTGGACTGGTACCGGGAGAGGATTCCAGTGGTATAGCAGTCAGATAAGCCGATGCAAACCGGCGTACTGCCGGGAACTGATATACCGAAGCTCTTTTTTTGGTGCTTTCAGAAAATAAAAATTTGTGGTGATTTTTGCAAATTTACCCTTGACAAAAGTCATCACATATCAGTTCGAATTCTTAAGAATTATTAAGATTACGCTGCTATTGTTGACAAGGTAACAGACCTATGGTGTACTAAAGATGTAACTAACGGAAGTTCTGTATAAAGTAGATTGTTTTTTGTATCTAAAGTATCTATTTTTACATGTGAAAAGTGACATGGGTAAGGAGGAGCAAATGAAAAAGAAACGAATAAGGAAAGGTCAGGTGATTACTATGAAAAGAATGATCAAAGGGATGGTGCTTGTGGCATTGGCATTGACCGTAGTATTGGGATTGGAAAGCAGAGTTGATGCTGCGGGCAGGACGGTACGCATTTCAAAAAAGAATTTTCCAGGTAAAGCTGTTCGTGTAGAGTTGAAACGGCGATGGGATGAGGATAGTGATGGGAAACTCAGTTCATCTGAAATCAAGAAGGTAAAATATTTATATATTTTTGCGTCAGAGGATGAGAAAAAGACATCACTAAAAGGAATGCAATACTTTTACAATTTGAAGAGTGTTTATTTGTCTGCTCAGACGATGAATCATATTGATCTGCGAAAAAATAAAAAGCTGGAGAGCTTGGAAATCTCCGGAAAAAAATTATCTGGTCTAAAATTTTATGGCAAGAACTTGAAAATTGTGGATATCAGTGTAGAGCAATATAAAGGGGATCTTAATTTGAGAAATCTGCCAAAATTAGAAAAAGTCTCTATATCATCGGATGGCAAATATGATAAAATAGACTTATCCGGTTCTAAGGTGCAATCGATTGATATTGGAGATCATTGGACAAGTGTGAAGTATCTTGATTTCTCTAATTGCAAGAGGCTGCAATATGCAACGGTGCAATTGCGTAATCTTGGCAAGATGAAAATGAAAGGTTCTAATGGATTGAGATCATTGGATTTGGAGACGTATTATCCTGAGGACAGTACAATTCGAAAGGTTGATGTGAGTCGTATGAGAGATTTAGTATTTCTTAATCTGTATGGAAGTAAAATATCACAATTGTCTGTAAAAAATAATAAGAAATTAGAGGTGTTGAATGTTCACGGTACTAATCTTAAAAAGTTGAATCTATCTGTGAACAAAAAGCTGCAGACATTAGATGTTGGCAGTACGAAGATTAAAAAATTGGATTTGTCTGCCAACAAAAAAATACGAGAACTTGATGTAAGCCACACGAAAATTAGAACGTTAAATCTCTCGGCTAACAAAAAAATACGAGAATTTCGTTGCGGAAATAATAGGATAACAAAGATGTTTTCCCTGCCAAATCCGGAACGAGTGGAGCTGTTAGATATCAGCAATACGAAGATGAAAAGCCCTAATTTAAAACGGTATACTGCATTGAAAGAATTATATGCCAACGGTATTTCGGCGACTTCCTTGGATCTAAAAAAATGTCGAAAATTAGAGTACATTTATTTGAACGATACGAAATATTTGAAAAGGTTGGATCTTTCGAAGCAGAAGCTTTTGATCAATGTAGAATTTAGGAGAAGTAATGTAGAAGAGCTTGATATCCGTGCTACTACGAGAGTTTGTGATCAGGATGAGGGAGGACGTGGCATTGGATTTGATGATTGTAAAAAACTTCGTAAGGTTATTCACAACAAAAATTGGCGATATCTGTATTGGTTTCAAAATAGCGCAGAGGCCGAAGGATTGAATGTTATGTGGATTTCCGTATAAATGGTCATTCCTTACAGTGCACAGATCAAAATAATGTTAATAAATGTGAAGAATGTTCTTGAACTGGGCGGTTTGGTGTCGTATAATGATAAAGATGTACCATTATGAGAAAATGTCTGGAGCGCCTGTTGCGACAATAGGTGGCAGGCAAGATCTGCAAAGAAACAGTATAGAACTGGAATTTACAAAATATTTCATTTTAAGGAGGAACAAACTATGAATTTCGGCTATTTTGATGACGACAACAGAGAGTATGTCATCACCAAACCAAACACACCGGCACCTTGGTGTAACTATCTTGGCTCACCGGAGTATGGCGCAATCATTTCGAATAACGCAGGTGGATACAGCTTCGTAAAGAGTGGAGCGAACGGACGTATTTTGCGTTATCACTTCAACAGTGATGATACACCGGGTCGTTATATCTATCTTCGTGATGATGAGAATGGTGACTATTGGTCAGCATCCTGGCAGCCGGTTGGCAAGGACTTAAACGAATATAAGAGCGAAGTTCATCACGGTACTGCTTATACAAAGATGTTTGCAGAGTATGCCGGAATTAAATCAGAGGCAATGTATTATGTGCCATTGAATAAAGTATATGAAGTATGGTGCTGTAAAGTAACCAATACATCAGACAAGCCTAGAAAGATTTCTGTATTCGGTTATGCAGAACTTTCTAACGATGACAATTACAATCAGGATCAGGTAAACCTGCAGTATTCTCTCTGCACGACCAACACCAGCTTCCGCAAGAACAAGATCTATCAGCAGATCAACTTAAACTGGTACAAAGGTCCGGACGGAAGTAATGGTAAAGAGCGTTTCTTCGGTCTGGCAGGACAGCCTGTGACATCTTACAACGGTGATAAGGAAGCTTTCATTGGTTTGTACCATGATTACGGCAATCCGGTAGCAGTAGAGCGTGGTAAATGCGATGGCGTATGCAATTACAACGAGAACAGTTGTGGTGCACTGCATACAGCATTAGAGCTTGCTCCGGGCGAGACAAAGACGATGGCATTCTTACTTGGTAAGTATAAAGAGTCTGATGCAGATAAGATCATTGCTGCATATGAAGATGTTTCCGTATGTGACAAAGAGATCGAGGAGTTAAAGAAATACTGGCATGCTAAGCTTGAGAACTTCAAGATCAATACACCAAGCCCGGCATTTAACAGTATGGTAAATACTTGGAATGCATATCAGTGCTTCTTAACCTTTACTTGGTCCAGAGCAGCATCTTTCATTTATTGTGGTGAGAGAAACGGATATGGTTATCGTGATACTGTTCAGGATATTCAGGGTGTTATTCATACTGATCCAGAGGCAGCTTTGGATAAGATCCGTTTTATGTTATCTGCGCAGGTAGATAATGGTGGCGGACTTCCATTAGTTCGTTTTGATCATGAGGAGCGTGCAGGACACGAGGGCACACCGGATGATCCGGATTATGTACGCGAGACAGGCCATCCGGCTTATCGTGCAGATGATGCATTATGGTTGTTCCCGACAGTTTATAAGTACATCTCTGAGACAGGTAATCTGGACTTTATGGATGAGGAGATCACTTGGTCTAATATTGAGAAGAAAGCAACGGTTTATGAGCATTTGCAGAAAGCAATTGATTTCTCAATGAACCATTTGGGACCACACGGTCTTCCGGCAGGATTGCATGCAGACTGGAACGATTGTCTCCGTCTTGGTGCACAGGGTGAGTCTTCTTTCGTAGCATTGCAGCTTTACTATGCATTTACGATCATGCGTTACTTTGCAGAGAAGAAGAACGATACAGAGTATATTGCATATTTGGATAAGACACAGAAAGAGATCGGCGATAAGATCAACGATCTGTGGTGGGAGGATGACCGCTACAATCGTGGATTTAAGGATACCGGCGAATTGATCGGTTCCAAGAACGATCCGGAAGCAAGTATGTGGCTCAATCCACAGACTTGGGCAGTTATCTCCGGTCATGCTTCCAAAGAGCAGGCTGAGATCGCAATGGAATCTGTAGAGCGTGAGTTGAATACAGCGTATGGTGCTAAGATAATGGCACCATCTTATGTAGATCATTATTTTGATGGCGCATTGGCTGGTTTGTTCCCACCATCAACCAAAGAGAATGGTGGTATTTTCTCTCAGACACAGGGCTGGTTGATCTTAGCAGAAGCTTTGATGGGACATGGTGACAAAGCATTCCGGTATTTTGAGGAAAGTTCACCATCTTCTCAGAACGACAAGGCTGAGATCCGTAAATTGGAGCCATATGTACACGGACAGTACACAGAGGGTGACGAAAGCCCATTCCATGGACGTTCTCATGTACACTGGCTGACTGGAACAGCTTCCACTTGTATGGTAGGCTGCGTTGAGGGTATCTGCGGTATCCGTCCTGATTTAGATGGACTTCGTGTTGCTCCAACGATCCCAAGTGATTGGAAAGAAATGACAATGGAAAAGAATTTCCGTGGCAAGAAAATCGTTATCAAAGTAGAAAATCCGAACGGCGCACAGGCTGGATTTAAGGAGTTCTATATTAATGGTGAGAAGCAGGATGATAATTACATCCCTGCAGACAAGCTTACTGATGTTACAGAAGTAAGAATGGTAATGTAATCACCAAATCCTTAGTTCTTAAGGCGCAGGTATTTGCCTGACATTAAGACATGATGTGAGTTGGATAGCTGTATACGAGGAAGTGTACAGTGCTTAATAATGCAAAAAAGACGCCTCATGCCTTTGGTATGAGGTGTCTTTTCGTAATGGAGGATGAAGAAATGAGCAGTTATAGTTACGACCCAAAATCATTAAAAGCAGAAGAGTTTATCAATCACGAAGAAATTTTAGAGTCTCTCGATTATGCCGAGAAGAACAAAAATAACAAGGAGCTTCTTCGTCAGATCCTCGATAAGGCAAAACTGGCAAAGGGTATCAGCCATAAGGAAGCGGCTGTGTTAATGCAGTGTGACATTCCGGAAGTTAATGAAGAGATTACAAAATTAGCAATGGAGATCAAAGAAAAGTTTTACGGACAGCGTATTGTCATGTTTGCTCCGCTGTATTTGTCAAATTATTGTGTCAATGGATGTACCTATTGTCCGTATCATTACAAAAATAAGCATATTCCTCGTATCAAACTGACTCAGGAGCAGATTCGTGATGAGGTTATCGCATTGCAGGATATGGGACATAAGCGTCTCGCAATCGAAGCGGGCGAGGATCCGGTCAACAATCCACTGGAATATATTTTGGAAAGTATTGAAACCATCTACAGCATTAAGCATAAGAATGGCGCTATTCGTCGTGTGAATGTCAATATTGCTGCTACAACTGTAGAAAATTATACCAAATTAAAAAATGCCGGCATTGGAACGTATATCCTGTTTCAGGAGACATACAACAAAGAATCTTATGAACAGCTTCATCCAACCGGACCAAAGCATGATTACGCTTACCATACAGAGGCGATGGACCGAGCTATGGAAGGTGGCATTGATGATGTCGGACTGGGTGTATTGTTTGGCCTGGAGGGCTATATGTATGAATTGGTCGGCATTTTGATGCATGCGGAACATTTGGAAGCAGCACAGGGAGTTGGCCCGCATACGATCAGCGTACCGCGTATCTGTCCGGCAGATGACATTGACACTGCAGACTTTAGCAATGCAGTACCGGATGAGATCTTTGAAAAGATCGTTGCGGTGATCCGTATTGCGGTACCATACACCGGAATGATCGTATCAACACGCGAGTCACAGCGCACACGTGAAAAAGTGTTGAAACTTGGTATTTCTCAGATCAGTGGAGGGTCTCGTACGAGTGTCGGCGGATATACAGAGCCGGTGCGTGATGACAGTTCAGCGCAGTTTGATGTGAGTGATACAAGAAGTCTGGATGAGGTAGTTAATTGGCTGATGAAGCTTGGCTATGTACCAAGTTTTTGTACTGCCTGCTATCGTGCGGGGCGTACCGGTGACCGTTTCATGTCTCTTTTGAAGTCAGGACAGATTGTAAACTGCTGTCACCCTAATGCGTTAATGACTCTGAAAGAATATTTGGAAGATTATGCATCGCCGGAGACAAAGAAAATTGGTGAAGAATTGATCGCAAAAGAAATCTTAAAAGTACCGAATGAGAAGGTACGTGCCAAAGCAATGGAATATTTGTCTGAATTAAATGATGGGAAAAGAGATTTCCGCTTTTAAGGTGTGCGCAAGTATGCTATAATGAGCCTAAAAACAACCAAAAGATAGGTGGACAATGGAAAAAATAAAGACAGATGTAGTTGTTGTCGGGACGGGTGCTGCAGGATTGTACCATGCGCTGCATCTTCCGAAAGAACTACAAATATGTATGATAACCAAAGATGAAGTTGATCGGAGTGATTCTTTTTTAGCGCAGGGGGGAATGTGTATGCTGCGTGATGAAGAGGACTATGACGGCTATTTTGAAGATACGATGCGGGCAGGCCATTATGAGAACGATCCGAAATCTGTAGAGATCATGATACGTTCTTCGAGGCAGATCGCTAAGGAGTTGCTCGGTTATGGCGTAGATTTTGAACGAGATGACAATGGATTGGTGTTTACCCGCGAGGGTGGACATGGCAGACCGCGCATCCTGTTTCATGAAGACATTACCGGCAAGGAGATCACCAGCACTTTGTTGGAAAGGGTCAGAGAACGCAGTAATATTACGATCTTAGAGCATACGACGATGATCGATATTATAGAGAATGAGTCAGGATGTGCCGGGATTGTAGCGAAAATGTCAGATGGAACTTTGCGGGAGATGTATGCAAAGTTTACGGTTCTTGCCAGCGGTGGTCTTGGCGGTTTGTACCAGCACTCGACAAATTTCCGGCATATTACCGGTGATGCGCTTGCAATCGCATTATGTCATGGGATAGAGATGGAACATATTGACTATATTCAGATCCATCCGACAACGTTATATTCCGAGAAGCCGGGACGGAGATTTCTTATTTCTGAATCGGTTCGAGGAGAAGGTGCAATACTGCTTGACAAAAATAAGCAGAGATTTTGTGATGAATTGCAGCCACGAGATGTAGTGACAGCGGAGATTCATAAACAAATGAAAAAGGATGGAACGCCTTTTGTATGGCTTTCCATGGAAAAGATACCGGAGGAAGAGATCCGCAGTCATTTTCCAAATATTATGCAGCAATGTTTGGAAGAGGGATATGATCCGACGAAAGAATGTATTCCGGTTGTTCCCGCGCAGCATTATTTCATGGGCGGAATACATGTAGACCATGAGAGTAAGACAAGCATGAACCGTTTGTATGCTGTCGGTGAGACATCCTGCAATGGCGTACATGGAAAGAATCGTCTTGCCAGCAATTCCTTGTTGGAATCTATGGTATTTGCAGAGCGTGCAGCAGTCCAGATCAAGGAACTTTTGCCGGATACTGACTGGGAGCAGATCATGGATGGTTTTCCGGTTGATGAAGCAAAATATAAGGACTTGAAAGGCTTGCAGCAACATTATAAAGATGTGGTTTTGCAGGAAATCGAGGCAGAGAAGAAACGACATTAGAAACCAAGCAATGATGTTGCAGGTCGGGCAGCAATGATGTGATGACATTTATAGCAGGGTTGCCGGAAGTTGATAGAGACGAAGCAACAGATGATAGACAGGAGGATGAGATGAAAGATCCGATTACATATCGTGTCAATGCTGATCGATTGATCCGCATGGCATTGGAGGAAGATATTACAAGCGAAGATTTATCTACGAATTGTGTGATGCCGGAGTACCAGAAGGGCGAGGTGCAGTTGATCTGTAAACAGGATGGCGTTATTGCCGGACTTGGTGTGTTTAAACGTGTATTTGAATTGTTAGATGATACGGTAAGCTTTGATATGCGTGTGGAAGATGGCGATGAAGTTACAGTGGGTCAGTTAATGGCCGTTATTACCGGAGATATTCGTGCATTGCTGTCCGGAGAGAGAACAGCATTAAATTACTTGCAGCGCATGAGCGGTATTGCTACGTATACACGATCCATTGCCAAGATGTTAGAGGGCAGTGGCACGACATTGTTAGATACCCGCAAAACCACACCAAATATGCGCATTTTTGAAAAATATGCTGTGAAAGTAGGTGGCGGCAGCAATCATCGTTTTAACCTTTCAGATGGTGTTATGTTGAAGGACAATCACATTGGCGCAGCAGGAAGCATTACGAAAGCGGTCAAGATGGCGAAAGAATACGCATCTTTCGTGCATAAGATCGAGGTGGAAGTTGAGAACTTGGACATGGTAAAGGAAGCGGTAGAAGCGGGCGCTGATATTATTATGTTGGATAACATGTCTCCGGAACAGATGAAAGAAGCCATCCAGATCATTGATGGCAGAGCGTTGACCGAATGTTCCGGCAATGTTACCAAAGAAAATATTCAGAATATGATCGATGTTGGTGTGGATTATGTTTCAAGTGGAGCATTGACACATTCTGCACCGATTATGGACATATCCTTAAAAAATCTTCATGCAATTTAAGGAATTATAAACGGCTAAAAAACGGCGAAAGATGATACCACATCTTTCGCCGTTTCAATTTTCCTTAAAAATAAGGTGCCAAATTATATTTTGACACCTTATGAAATCGTGTGTTTATACAATAGTAATTGTGGTTTTATTACCGGGCAATTACAGTTTTGCTAACTCTTGGAACTGATCCTTTAAGCAGGTATATAGATTCTTGTAGATCTGATGATACTTATCATACTCTGCTGTTGCCTTTGGATCAGCATGGCATTCCTTCGCAGGATCAGTGTGGATCATCTGACGGCAAGCGGATTCTACGCTTTCGTACAGTCCGGCACCAACACCGGCAAGAATAGCAACACCGAGAGCAGGACCCTCTGTTGCGGTTACGGTCTTAACGTCGCAGCCAAACATATCAGCCATCATCTGACGCTGAACGGCATTCTTGGCACCGCCGCCACAAGCCATCATTTCAGAAACTTCGATTCCCATTTCCTTGATGATATCGTTGCAGTCTGTCAAAGAGTACTGAATACCTTCCATTACGGCTCTAGCCATATCAGCGGTTGTATGCATACTGGATAAACCGAAGAATACGCCACGGCAGTTTGGATCGACATGAGGCGTTCTCTCACCATTTAAGTATGGGAGGTAGATCAAACGGTTTGCTCCGATCGGAGTTTTCTGTTCATCTGCATTGATCAGATCAAAAGCACCGCATCCCTGCTCTTTTGCCTTGCGAGCATACTCTGTTCCGATATTTTCCTGGAACCAAGCGAGGGAATATCCGGCAGCCTGTGTTACACCCATAACATGCCATGCACCTGGAACAGCGCAGCAGAAAGTATGTACACGACCCTTAGGATCAATAGAGATGTTGTTGCTGTGTGCGAAAACGACACCACTTGTACCGATCGTGGTAAATGCTTTACCGTCCTCTACGACGCCGGTACCTACAGCAGCGGCAGCATTATCGCCGGCACCACCTACGACAACAGTAGAAGTAGAAAGACCTGTCTTAGCAGCGATCTCTGGTAAGATCGTTCCGGTTACTTCCGGAGATTCATATACTTTTGCAAGAAGACTCTTGTCGATATCTAAGATCTCAAGAAGTTCATCAGACCACTGGCGTTTTGGTACATCCAACAGCTGCATACCGGAAGCATCAGAAACCTCTGTTGCAAATTCACCGGTCAAGATGTAACGAACATAATCCTTTGGCAGGAGAATGTGTTTACATTTTGCGTAGTTTTCAGGCTCGTTATTACGAACCCACAGAATCTTAGAAGCAGTAAATCCTGTCATGGCAGGGTTGGCTGTGATCTCGATCAACTTTTCAGCGCCAACTTTTTCTGTCATTTCTTCACATTCTTTTTCGGTACGCTGGTCACACCAAATGATGGAAGGACGGATCACCTCGCCCTGCTCGTCGAGCATGACAAGACCGTGCATCTGACCGGAGATACCAAGACCCTTGATATCATCTGCAGCGACACCGGAATCTTTTACGACTTTTGTGATCGTCTCTAACGCAGCATCACGCCAGTCTTCCGGTTTCTGCTCTGCCCAGCCGTTGTGTGGTGTGTACAAAGGATAGTCTTTGCTTGCGGAAGCAATTACTTCTCCCTTTTCATCGAAAAGTACGGTTTTGGTTGAGGATGTTCCCAAATCAATACCAATTAAATAGTTCATATGAAACCTCCTTCGGTTAAAATGTTTTGTATTTTTACACGGAAAGACACGCTGCCGAAACAGTGTGTCTTTCCTATAAAATGTTACTATATTATTGTAAGGATCAGATTACATAAATGGATTCTCTGTCTTGTAAAGCATTCCCTTAGGCTGGTTGAAGCCGATCTCATCTACATCAACACCGATGTATTTGAATACTTCGTAAAGAGCCTTTCCATAATGACCGAATGCTACAGCACCATGATGAGGGTAGTTGCCTTCGATCAATACATGACGGTAGAAACGACCCATCTCTGGGATTGCGAAGATACCGATCGCACCAAAGGAACGAGTTGCAACCGGAAGAACTTCACCGTGTGCGATGTAAGCACGAAGTTTTGCATCAGCAGTACTCTGCAGACGGAAGAAAGTGATGTCTCCAGGTACAATGTCTCCCTCGAGAGTTCCGTTTGTAACCTCCTCTGGAAGAGAACGAGCCATGATCATCTGGTTCTTCATCTCGCAGAAGGAAAGCTTTGTGGAAGCTGTGTTACCACAGTGGAATCCCATGAAAGTATCTTTCAATGTGTAATCGAATTTGCCCTTGATATCTTCTTCGTAAATATCCGGTGTAACAGTATTGTTAATGTCGAGAAGAGTAACCGCATCGTTGCTGACAACAGTTCCGATAAACTCACTCAATGCACCATAGATATCAACTTCGCAGGAAACAGGGATACCCATCTTTGTCAGACGGCTGTTTACATAGCAAGGAACGAAACCAAACTGTGTCTGGAATGCAGGCCAGCATTTACCGGCGATCGCAACGAACTCACGGTATCCTTTGTGATCCTCGATCCAGTCAAGGAGAGTGATCTCATACTGAGCAAGTTTCTCAAGGATCTCAGGTTTCTTGTTGCCTGCGCCAAGCTCTGCTTCCATATCCTTAACAACATCAGGGATACGAGCATCTCCGGCATGGTTATTGAATGCTTCAAACAAGTCAAGCTCAGAGTTCTCTTCAATTTCAACATTCAAGTTGTAAAGCTGCTGGATAGGAGCATTACAAGCTAAGAAGTTCAATGGACGAGGACCAAAGCTGATGATCTTTAAGTGATCCAAAGCGTAGATTGCTTTTGCAATCGGAACGAACTCATGGATCATATCAGCGCATTCCTCAGCGTTTCCTACCGGATACTCTGGGATATAAGCTTTTACATTGCGAAGCTTTAAGTTATAGCTTGCATTTAACATACCGCAGTAAGCATCACCACGACCCTGTACCAGGCCGCCATCCTTGGATGTCTCTTCTGCAGCAGCTACGAACATCTTAGGTCCATCAAAGTGTTTTGCAAGTAATGTCTCAGAGATCTCCGGACCAAAGTTACCAAGGTATACGCAAAGTGCGTTACATCCGGCTTTCTTAATATCCTCCAAGGCCTGTACCATGTGGATCTCGCTCTCAACGATACAAACAGGACATTCATAAATGTCAGCCTCATCATATTTTGCCTTGTAAGCTTCTACAAGGTTCTTTCTTCTTGTGACAGAGAGTGACTCTGGGAAGCAGTCTCTGCTCACAGCTACAATACCAATTTTCATTTTAGGCATGTTGTTCATAATATTATTTCGTCCTTTCTTGATTTAAGTATTACCGGAAGAATATGTGGATCTTAAGTGTGGGATCCGCAAAAAATATACTGCGGCCCGGCAACCGCTCGCTATGAAATATTTTATCTCATTTCTGCATATTTTGCAATGGAAAAAAGAGTGGATATTCGGACAAAAAACTGGAGAAAATTCCCCATAAAATATTGACCTTCGCAGGATACTAGAGTAATATTCCATTAGATTATGCATGTGGAGGATGACTATGGGAGATTACATTATTGAATTAAAAAATATTTCCAAATGTTATGAGGGGGACACTGCCGCCGTTGATAATGTTTCTTTATCGATCGCAAAAGGTGAATTTGTAACGTTATTAGGTCCGTCCGGGTGTGGCAAGACGACGATCCTGCGAATGATCGGTGGATTTGAGCTGCCGACGTCCGGTCAGATATTGCTGGGCGGTAAGGATATCAGTAAACTGCCACCCAATGAGCGTCCGATCAACACCGTATTTCAGAAATATGCGTTATTTCCTTATTTGAATATATATGACAACATTGCGTTTGGCCTCAAGCTAAAGAAATTACCCAAAGATGTCATTGACGAGAAGGTGCGCCATGTATTAGATGTGGTGGATCTGGAGGGCTTTGAAAGGCGCCGGGTGCATACGTTATCCGGTGGTCAGCAGCAGCGTGTGGCGATTGCACGTGCGATCGTCAACGAGCCGGAGATCTTGCTTTTGGATGAACCGCTTGGCGCATTGGATTACAAAATGCGCAAAGAGATGCAGCTGGAGCTGAAATTAATGCATGAACAACTTGGCATCACATTTATTTTTGTGACGCACGATCAAGAGGAAGCACTTACCATGTCGGATAAGATCGTTGTCATGTCCAATGGTGAGATTCAGCAGGTTGGTACGCCGGAGGAGATCTACGATGAGCCAAAGAATGCTTTTGTAGCGGATTTTATCGGAGAAAGCAATATCTTTAACGGTGTTATGACAGGGCACAAGAAGGTCTCTTTCTGCCAAACAGAGTTTGATTGTGTGGATGACATTAAAGAGGGACTGCGTGTACAGGCGGTGATCCGTCCGGAAGACGTTGTTTTGACGGAGGTCGGCAAGGGAAAACTTCAGGGCGAGGTGCTGTCTTCTATATTTAAAGGAACCTTTCACGAGATCACGGTCCTGCACAATGAGAAAGATGAGATTGTCGCTCAGGCTTCCGGAGATATTGCCAAGGGAACGAAAGTTGGCGTTGATATCTTGCCGGATAGCATTCATTTGATGCATTTTAATGAAAAGGCAAATCATTTCACCGGCATGATCGATGATGCGATGCGTATTCGTCTGGTGGATGGAAGTATCAAAGTGGATATGACAAAGCTTTTTCCGGGTTCGACATTGCAGGATGGAGTTCTTTATGATAAGAGCGGTCATCCGATCGAGACAGAGGGACGCAAGGTGGTTGTCTATATAAATCCAAGACAGGCGCAGCTTAGCGATGACCCACAAGTTGGTTTGGTACAGGGGCATATTGATTCGTTGATCTATATGGGAGATCATTATAGTTATGAAGTACGTTCAAGCAATGATGAGTTGTATTTTGTATATGATGAATATTTGTGGAACATTGGAGATTACGTTAGTGTTGTCGTGCCGGATACAGGCATCAGCGTTACATTAGCAGAGTGATCATTTATTAGTGCTACCTTGGTAGCGTGATCATTTCATGGAGGAGACAGATGCATTTTACAAGAAAACAGTTAGGGATTCCGTATATCCTGTTTTTGATATTGTTTGTCGTACTGCCATTGTTTGTTGTGCTTTATTACGCATTTACTGATGGACAGGGACAATTTACCGTAGAGAATTTTCAACATTTTTTTACAAATGGAAAAACATTAGGAACGTTATTTTATAGTTTCGTGATCGCATTGCTGACGACAACCGTTTGTTTGTTCATTGCGTATCCGACAGCGTATATTCTGGCAAGAGGGGGATTTCGCAAAAGTGGTGTATGGATGCTTCTTTTGGTGACGCCGATGTGGATTAATTTTACGCTTCGTATCACGGCACTCAAAGAAGTGTTAAACCTGATCGAGGGTAACTTGGCATTTCACCCGCTGTTTAATGCGGTGCTGTGCATGGTCTATGACTTTTTGCCATTTATGATCCTGCCGATCTATACGGTGCTGTTGAAGTTAGATGGCGCACTGCCGGAGGCGGCAGCAGATCTTGGGGCAAAACGTCATCAGGTGTTTTTTAAGGTGATCCTGCCGCTCAGTATGCCGGGGATCATCAGCGGTGTGACAATGGTGTTTTTGCCGGCAATGACGAATTATGTTGTATTAGACATGGTGTATAACAGTACGTATATCATGGGAAGTCTGATCGGAAGTTACTTCAATACCTATGATTGGAATAACGGCTCTATGATCTCAATGGTACTGCTGTTCATTATTTTTGGCATCACTTGGATCACCGGCAAAATAACCGGTGATGATGCGGATATTCAGCGGGGAGGTGCAGCTTTGTGAAAAAGAAAGGATTACAGACAGTGTGGCTTATGCTTGTCGTTGCATTTTTGTATCTGCCGATCTTGATCTTAGCGGTGTATAGTTTTACAAAGTCGACGATGATCGGATCGATCCGTGGATTTTCTGTGCATAATTATGTCACGTTATTTACGACCAAAGAGCTGACAGATATGATCATAGGCACAGTTTTTCTGGCACTTTTGGTAGCTGTATTATCCAGTATATTAGGGACGTTAGGTGCAATAGGAATTTTTTACTCTTCCAAAAAGACACGCATGAGTATCGAACTCGTGAATCAGATACCGGTAGTTAATTCGGATGTTGTGACTGGATTTTCGATATGTGTACTGTTGATCGTTTTTGCCGGGATCGATAAAGATACTTATATTCCGTTGATCGTCGGACAGACGGTATTATGTACGCCATTTGTGTATTTGTCAGTGCTTCCTAAACTAAAGCAGATGGATCCAGATATGTATATGGCGGCATTAGATCTTGGCTGTACTCCGGCAAAGGCACTTCGTACCGTAATCTTTCGGGAGCTGGTACCGGGTATTGCGGCAGGCTTTATGACTGCAGTGACCTTGTCGTTAGATGATTATTTCATAACTACGTATACCAAACCTGCTACGTTTAATACGATCAGTACGTATGTTGTTAATGCGACACGTGGAGCGCGGACAGAGATCAAGACGGCTCTTTGGGCACTGTCAACGGTAATATTTTTGCTGGTGGTGCTATTTGTGGTTGTGATAAACAGCAAAGATCTAAAAAAGTCGACAAATGTAGAATGACAGAATAAATGTATAACGATTGTAGAAAGGAATGTAGAAAAATCGTGAAAAAAGGAATTGCATTGTGTGTTTTGTTCTTGCTGTCAGCATTGTGTGTCGGTTGTGGAAAGCAGTCGGAAGATGATGTGACAGTACTTCGCGTGGCGAATTGGGAGGAATACATTGATGAGGGCGGCTGGTCTGAGGATGAGACGATCGAGCTTGCGGACGGCACGAAAATTCTCGGAAAGGAAGAGATGACGGAGCTGTTTGAACAATGGTATGAAAAGAAATACGGTGAAAAAGTCAAAGTGGAATATTCCACGTTTGGCACAAATGAAGATTTGTACAATCAGCTTACTTTGGGAGATACTTTTGATCTGATCTGTCCATCAGAATATATGATCATGAAGTTGATGAAAGAGCATCGATTGGAACCGTTTTCGAGCAGTTTTTATGACACCTCGGATCCGGATAACTACTATGCGAAAGGAGTTTCCCCTTATATAAGGAAACGTTTTGATGAGTTAAAGATTGACGGAGAAGAGTTATCCAAGTATGGTGCAGGTTATATGTGGGGAACAATGGGGATTGTCTATAATCCAAAGGAAGTGGATGAAAAAGATACCGATCATTGGTCCATGTTGTTGGATACCAAATATCGTAAACGTATCACGATGAAAGACAGTATCCGAGATTCCTATATTGTGGCGCAGGCGATCCGCAAAGAAAAGGAGCTGTCTTCAAAGCAGTTTACACAGGCTCCTGATTATTCGAATCGTCTTTTTGAGGAAATGAATGATACGAGTGTGAAAGCAGTGGATGAGATTCAGGAGATCCTTGGAGATATGCGCGAAAATGCGTATTCGCTGGAGACAGACAGTGGTAAAGCGGATATGGTTACCGGCAAAGTCGTTGCCAATATGCAGTGGTCCGGTGATGGTGTGTATACCATGGATCAGGCGGAAGAAGATGGGCTTGAGCTGAGCTTTGCCGTACCGAAGGAAGCCTCGAATCTGTGGTTTGACGGCTGGTGCATGCTTAAAAAAGGCGTTCGGTCGGATGCAAAGAAGCAGCAGGCTGCAGAAGCCTTTGTAAATTTCTTGTCCCGCCCCGACAATGTGATCAAGAATATGTATTATATCGGTTATACTTCCGTGATTTCCGGTGGTGACAGTCCTTTGATCTATGAATACGCAGACTGGTGTTATGGTGCAGAAGATGAAGATACGGATACTGTGCCATATTCGTTAAGGTATTTCTTTACTGAAGAAGATGAGAATGCTTCACAGGACTATGTGCTACAAGTGCCTGTAGGTGAGGAACGCAGACAGGTGTTTGCCGGTTATCCGCCGCGTGATGTGATCACGCGCAGTGCGATCATGCAATGTTTTGACGATGAACAAAATAAACGTATTTCCAGAATGTGGACAAATATTCGTTGTTTTGAATGGGAAGATCTATTTTGACATTATAATCCTATCTTCAAAAAGCTGCCGCTTTGTAAGGCAGCTTTTTTACTTTATAGGAAACTTTTCGTTTCCTATAAAGTAAAAAACGCTCCGCGAGGATGCGCATCTCGCGGAGAAGAAGTTAGCTGTAAACAGCACCGCTCGAGCGCGAAAGAGTCGCAAGCGACTCTATGTTCTATTTGTTCTATTTCTTTTTGAAAAAATTTATATTTTTGTTGACAAAAGAAAAAGATTGTATTAAATTATTATAGGGTTAGATAGAGCTAACCTAAATATGTGTCAACTTTCGCACAATAGATAGACCTAACAAAAGAAAGTCACAACAGATTACTGTTAGTAATGAACTATATTGTGCGAGGAAGGACAGGAACGGAAAGGAAAACATATGACTCTGAATGATGCAGTAGAAGGAAAAGAATATGTAGTAAAAGAGATTGCAACAAACGATGATGAAATGAGTGCATTCTTATTCTCACTTGGGTGCTACAGTGGTGAGCCGATTACTGTCGTTGCACGTAAAAGGAGAAATCTGGTGGTTTCAATCAAGGACGCCAGATACAACATTGATATTGAACTGGCGAAAGCTATTTTAATATAAAGAATTTGATAATTTGTCATTTTACAAGGAGGTTTCGTTATGAGAATTGCGTTAACCGGTAATCCCAATAGTGGAAAGACCACTATGTACAACGCATTAACGGGAAGAAATGAAAAGATCGGTAACTGGGCTGGTGTTACCGTTGATAAGAAAGAAAGCCAGATCAAGAAGGCGTATTACGACGGCTCCAAAGAGTTGATCGCAGTCGATCTTCCGGGTGCATACTCCATGTCACCATTTACATCAGAGGAGAGCATTACAAGCGGTTATGTAAAGAACGAGCATCCGGATGTTATTATTAACATCGTAGATGCTACCAATTTGAGCCGTAGCTTGTTCTTTACAACACAGCTTTTGGAACTTGGTGTTCCGGTTGTCGTAGCTTTGAATAAGAGCGATATTAATGAGAAGAAAGAGACAAAGATCAATGCAGAGCTGCTGTCTCAGAAACTTGGCTGTCCGGTACTCAAAACAGTATCCACATCGGATGAGGGATTGAAAGAAGTTGTTGCTCAGGCTGCCGAGTTAGAGGGCGCAGGTCAGAAAGCACCGTATGTACAGGGTGATGTGAATCTTCATGACAAAGATGAGGTAGAGGCTGCTGATAGAAAGCGTTTTGCATTTGTAAATGCAATTGTGAAAGAAGTAGAGAATCGTAAAGTGCTTACAAAGGATAAGACAATTGGAGATAAGATTGATTCCGTTATCACGCATCCTGTAATCGGTATTGCAATCTTTGCAGTAGTAATGTACTTAGTATTCTACATTTCACAGTCTACTTTAGGTACATATTTGGCAGATATCCTGACCGGCTGGATCGAACAGTTCCAGGGTTGGGCGACCGATAGCTTGGAAAAAGCAAACGCAAGTGCATTCTTAGTATCCCTGCTTTGTGATGGTATCATTGGTGGTGTAGGTGCCGTAGTTGGTTTCCTTCCACTCGTAATGGTAATGTACTTCCTTATCGCATTGCTTGAGGATTGTGGTTATATGTCACGTGCAACAGTCGTACTGGATCCGATCTTTAAGAGAGTAGGTCTTTCCGGTAAATCTGTTATCCCTATGATCATCGGTACCGGTTGTGGTATCCCCGCTATCATGGCATGCCGTACCATTAAGAATGAGCGTGAGCGCAGAACAACAGCGATGCTTGCAACATTTATGCCATGTGGCGCTAAGATGCCGGTAATCGCATTGTTTGCAGGAGCATTCTTCCCGAAATCAAAATGGGTAGGTCCATTGATGTATTTCGTTGGTATTATTTTGATACTTTTAGGTGCATTGCTTATCAAAGCAGTTACCGGTATGAAATATAGAAAGTCATTTTTCATCATTGAGCTTCCGGAATATAAGATTCCAAGCTTGAAGATCGGTGTTTTATCTATGTTAAATCGCGGTAAAGCATATATCGTTAAGGCTGGTACCGTAATCCTTGTATGTAATACAGTAGTACAGTTGATGCAGTCCTTTAACTGGCATCTTCAGGCAATCGAAGAGGGACAGGAGAGTACTTCTATCCTGGCAAGTATTGCCGGCCCGTTTGCTTATCTGTTAGTACCTGTCGTTGGAATTGCATCATGGCAGCTTGCAGCAGCAGCGATCACGGGATTTATAGCTAAGGAGAATGTAGTTGGTACAATCGCTACCTGCTTTGCAATTACAAACTTCATCGATACTGATGAGCTTGCATTAGTAGGTTCCGGTAATGCGGTAGCTGATGTTATGAGATTGACAAAAGTGGCGGCTCTTGCATACTTAATGTTCAACCTTTATACACCACCATGTTTTGCAGCACTTGGTGCTATGAACTCTGAGATGCAGAGTGGTAAGTGGCTGCTTGGTGGTATCTGCTTACAGCTTGCAACAGGCTTCACAGTTGGATATTTGGTATACCAGATCGGTACAATGATCGTCTCAGGACCTGCAGCAGTTCTTTCTACTCCTGGTTTCTACGCAGGATTGATCGCAATTGCTATCTTTGCGGCAGTGATCGTTAGTCTGATCATCAAAGGTAACAGAGCTATTGATGCAGAATATCAATTAGATTAATATATATATGAAAACTTCATGACGTCAGAAGATATGGCAACATATCTTCCGGCGTGGAAGATTTCATAGAATCAATAGAAAGGGATGGTTATTGTGGGAAGCATTATTGCAAACCTGATCGCAATATTGGTTATTGCGCTTATTTTAGGAGTGTCGATCTTTTATATTGTCAAATCTAAGAAAAAGGGTGTAAGATGCATTGGCTGTCCTTCGGCAGGTTCCTGCACAAAGTATTGCGGAGCTAAGCCAAAGAAAACAAAACAGAAAAAATAGTGATGGGACCGTTTGTTTTGCAAAAAACAGGCGGTCTTTTCTCTATATGATCAGATGGATGGTTATGCCTCTTTACAAACAGCGGTGCTTTGGGGGGCGGAAAAAGATAGCAGAGTTAGAAAGGCCAGGTGGTAAATATGGTAAATTATTTGACAGCACAGGCATCGGGCAATTGGATTGCAATCGTGATCATTGTGATCATTTTGATCCCGGCAATCCGTACGACAGTCAAACATATGAAAGGGGAAGGAGACTGTTGTGGAGGACCAAAGGAAAAGGTACCAAAGAAAAAGATGGATGGTCCGAAGCTTCGAGAGCTTACTGTTCATATTGAAGGAATGCATTGCCAGAATTGCAAAAATCGTATTGAGAAGCATGTCAATGAGCTGGACGGTGTGATCTGTAAAGTGAAACTGAATAAAAAAATAGCCGTCGTATCTCTATACAAAGATGTCGATGAATCGCTCATCAAGGATACGATAGAAAAGCTTGATTTTACTGTTGTAGGTATGGAGTAGGACGATGGAAGAGCTTGATTTTACTGTTGTAGGTATGGAGTAGGACGATGGAAAAACTTGAATTTCCTGTTGCGGGTATAAAGTAGAGCGGGGGATAGGCAGTGCATAACTGCACCGCCTATTTTTCTCCCTTACGGCACATGATCCTGCAAAAAATAATAGCGACGATCGTACTGATAGTGGTGGCAATCAGACCGGGGAACACAACGGCTGCAGGATTGACGGAACCGTATTGGGAACGGTAAGCAATCGTGCTGACCGGAATCAACTGCAGCGATGAAATATTAATGATCAAAAAAGTGCACATTTCATCGGAAGCCTTGCGGATCGGTCTGCCGGTATCAGAAAGACGCTCCCGCTCTATTTTTGCCAGTTCTTTCATAGCTTTCAGTCCCATAGGAGTCGCTGCCCAGCCCAGCCCTAATAAATTAGCAACGATATTAGCGCTGATGTACTCTTTTGCAATATGATCTTTTGGAATGCGTGGAAATAGAAAATGCAGGACAGGGTCCAGTTTTCTGGTGATCTGGTCTAACAGGCCGGAACGTTTGGCAATCTCGATCAATCCTGTCCACATAGACATAATGCCGAGCATAGTGATCGCCATTGTTACAGCTTCGCCCGTACTGTCAATAGCCGCATTGCTAAGAGCCTCCACCTCGCCGGTCAGTATGCCAAATCCAATACCGATCAGTATCATATACCCCCAAAGATAATTAAGCATAACTATCCTCACAATATCATGGATTTATTTAACACATATGAAAAAGGCAGATGGATTATTCCATCTGCCTGTACCTTAGCCAATTCAAAGGATTTAGTTGTCCAGATCAATAGAGACTCCCGGAATAATATCAGAAATATCGTCCAGATAACCGATATTTCCGTCATCTTCCTCATCGTCATCATCATCATCTTCTTCTTGGGCCATTTCTGCGATCAATTCTTCGAATGCGGCACTGGCGATCTCAAATTCTTCCGGATCGTCCAGACTTTCAAATACCGGATTGCCATCAGCATCCTCAGAATAGATCAATAATAATACTTCGCCATCTTCGAATTCATCATTTGGCTCCGTAGGAACTACAGCAATGTATTCTTTGCCAAGTTCATGAATTTCCAAAGCGGCAACAGCTTCCATGTCCATGTCATTGCCATCTTCATCTGTCAGAGTGATCACTGCATTAAAGTCGTTATCTTCATTAAAAAATAATGCGTTATTTTTGTCGTTCATTGATATCCTCCATTTTACTATTGCTACATAAGTGTAACAAAATATAATACGTTTTTATTCAAACTTCTCTGTATATCAGGGAGAGAGTTTGAATTGGTTATTTGCTGTTCAAATAGTAACATTAGGGGCATCTGATGTCAAATAAAAAGAATATAAAATAAATGCTCAACTGAAACCCTCCATACCGGAAGTTACAGACAATCCACATATTGCTTATTATGTCGATTGTCTGATTATATTTTGCAGCCGCTATATAGTGAGTCCTGCCTTCAAGAAACTATAGCAATTGCTTTGCCGCAATTAGTTTTCACAGTGATTTCTAGATTTTGTTGTCTCTGATGATCGATTGACATAATAAGCAATATGTAGATGTGTGAGATATTGAGGTATGGGAAGATGGAATAATTTATTAACGGATATTAACGGAACAGGGGGATATGTGGTATAATTGATGGAGAATGTAGACAGGTTATAAGGTATGGCAGAGTGTCTGCGGAATGGAGATTAAAATGGGCAGTAAAGTATGGACAGCAGGTAATTTATATGTGAATCAATCCGGTAAGATCGTACAATTGATGGCGGTTGCAAGGCAGGAGGGCAGTGCGCAGGAGCTTGCCATATATCAGGAGATGCATGCACCATTTACCGTATGGGCAAAATCTCTGTCAGCTTTTGAGGCGACTTATCATAAGATGGCAGAAGTGTTAGAGGAGAAGCGTGCGCCTCAGGAGAGAACGGTAGAAGCATCCGGGGAGAAGCGTGCACCTCAGGAGAGAGTGATAGAAGTATCCGGGGCAAAAAGTGCTTTGCAGGAGAGTGTGCCTGAAGTGTCGGCGCAGGATTTGTCTCAGGAGAACGAATCAGAGGCATTCGAGAATCAGCGCGCACAGGGGGAGAACGTGTCTGCCGGTGGGGCGGATGTGAGCGAAGAAGAGCTGCGTATGGCACTGGAAAAGGGGCAGCCGGAAAAATATTTGTCCGGTCGTATTACAGAAACGGAAATCGCCAGGCGAGGCATGCTTCAAATATTAGATGCAGAGTCTTTTCGAGAAAAGAGACAGCTATTAGTGGGACTGCGTCCGTATATTGACAAATTGTTACTACACAATATTGCAGCAGCGTTAGATGTTGTTTTGGAAGAAGGAACGCTTGATGATCAGTTTGAGTCACTGCTTCATTGTGTTGATGCACATGCCAGATATGAAGGAGGGAGATTGCGGTCATGATCAGGAAAATTATACGCAGTATGACACAGGGGTCTGTCAAGACAAAACTTTTTTTATGGGCAATGATTTTGCTGGGGATAGCGTCTGTTGCGTTGTTTATCGCGGCGTGGATACTGCAGCTTCCGGTCTTTGCACTGGCAGCGCTTGTATTGTTGGCCGTTGCCTTTGCGACTGTAAATTCTGTTACGATCAATACACAGAAGGCTCAAAAATCAAATAAAGATACATACGATGAAGGAAAAGAAGCGCATTCGCCACAGGAACGGCAGCGAGCCAAGGCAAGATATCTGGCCTCGCTTCAATCGAAAGATGTCAAAAAGATATTAAAACAGCATAAAGTAACACAGTCTCATCAGAAACTTATGATTGATTCTTACCAGGAGAGAAAATTAGAGCAGGTTCCGGCATTTGCCTGGAGAACTGACAAAACATTACATTTTCTTGTGCTAGAGGGTCATGCAAATGAATTTGAGATTCCCATGGATCAGATCAGGGGTATTTATTATGAAAAAAATGTAACCGCAGATATCGAAAAGGATTATATCCCGTTTCAATATAGTACGTACATTGCTAAAATGTTTCAAGATCTTTTGCCGGAATATGCAGAACGTAACGTAGACGGAGAACTTGTTTACCAAAAAAATTTATTTTATTTGAGCAATGGATTATACATAACGAATACGTCAATGGCAAATTTGATGAAGCTGTTGCCAAAGGTCCCGTTTTTATTGGATGACAGCGTGAGTCGCAGCAATCGCCTGGACGCATATTTTAAGGAAATATACAAAAATCGTGTTCTTTGTGAGGCCCATGCGATCACGATGGATCAGTACCGTCAGTCAATAGAGGACACATTAGAGGATTTGATACAGGCGCCCATCAGCGGACAGGAATTTGTGAAAAGTCTTCGCGATATGACAAAATACCATCTGATCGATCAGCAGCAAGTTAGCAGATGTAGCCAAAGATATCGTCGGATTAAAAATATATGACATGATGCAATAAAAATAATACGTAATTATATATTGACATATGTTAAAAATAAAGATATAGTATTAGTATACTTGAATTGCAAAAAGATGTTGACAGGATAATGAAAAAGCATTATCATACAAAAAGAACACTTGTTCGAAACAAGAAAGGATGGAATTTAGTTATGGCAAACGAAGTAAAGATCGATGAAAATAAAAGAAAAGCGTTGGAGTCTGCACTGTCTCAGATTGAGAAGGCATATGGTAAGGGTTCCGTTATGAAATTAGGCGACAATATGCATTTGAATGTGGAGACCGTACCATCTGGTTCTTTGGGGTTGGATCTCGCTCTGGGTGTTGGCGGTGTGCCAAAGGGACGTGTGGTAGAAGTGTATGGACCAGAGTCTGGCGGTAAGACGACCGTTGCACTGCATATGGTAGCAGAGGTGCAGAAACGCGGAGGTATTGCCGGCTTTATTGATGCGGAGCATGCGCTGGATCCGGTGTATGCCAAGAAGATTGGTGTAGATATTGACAACCTATATATTTCACAGCCGGATACCGGAGAGCAGGCATTGGAGATTACAGAGACAATGGTGCGTTCCGGTGCAGTTGACATTGTGATCGTGGATTCTGTAGCAGCACTGGTTCCGAAAGCAGAGATTGAGGGTGAGATGGGAGATTCTCACGTTGGTCTTCAGGCAAGATTAATGTCTCAAGCATTGCGTAAATTGACAGCGATCATCGGTAAGACCAATTGTACGGTGATCTTTATCAACCAGTTGCGTGAGAAAGTTGGCGTCATGTTCGGTAATCCGGAGACAACGACCGGTGGCCGTGCATTGAAATATTATTCCTCCATTCGTTTGGAAGTCAGACGTGGGGAGCAGATCAAAAAGGACGGCGAGGCGATCGGTAATCGAACCAAGATCAAAGTTGTGAAAAATAAAGTGGCACCACCATTCCGTACTGCTGAGGTTGATATTATTTACGGAGAGGGCATTTCCAGAGAAGGAGATATTTTGGATCTGGCCGTTGCAGAAAATATTGTCAATAAGAGTGGCGCTTGGTATGCCTATAACGGAGATAAGATCGGCCAGGGACGTGAAAATGCAAAACTGTTCTTGAAAGAACATCCGGATCTGATGGAAGAGGTTGAACAAAAAGTACGTGAAAAATATGCTCAAAAAGAGGGTGTTGATCAGGTAGAGAATGAGGAAAAGGCGTCTGATAAAACAGTTAAGGAGCCGGTTAAGGCAGCCAAAAAGGCTGACGATGCGGAATAATCGATGGAAGATGAGAAATTAAAGGCAACGAAGAAAGCGATGGGATTGTTGCAGCATATGGATCGCACGGAATGGGAACTTCGCAGTAAGTTAGAACAGGCGGGATTCTCAGAAGAAGCAGTGGAAGCAGCAATACAATATGTTGCCGGGTATCATTATATTGACGATAAGAGGTATGCAAAGCGGTTTGTAGAAATATATCGCGAATCCCGAAGTATGCGAAGAATACGTCAGGATTTACAAAAAAGACACGTTCCTGAGCAGTGGATCACGCTGGCAATAGAGGCTGTTGACGAGGATGATACCCCGGCACTGCAAAAGGCACTGGAAAAACTGCTCCGAGGAAGGACAGAACTATCTTATGAAGAGCAGCAAAAAGTAACGGCAAAACTGTATCGGCGGGGGTTTCGACTGGATGCTGTTCGTCGCCAAATTGACCTATGGCGTGAGCAAAATGATTGCCAATATTAGGGGAAGTTTACTTGACATTTTTCTGTGAAAAGTATAAAATTGAACTGTTGTACTATGTGCAATGAATATTTATAAGGAGGTGCTTCAGTTCGATGTCACCAATGGTTATTAAAATAGTAGCCGTTGTGATCTTACTGGTTGCCATCGTTGTTACGGCACTTTTGACGAAGACGATTTCTATTAAGCGTTATCAGGAATCTGAGAATCAGAAGTTGAACAATGCAGAGGACAAGGCTCGTCAGATCATTGATGAAGCTGTAAAGACTGCAGAGACGAAAAAGCGCGAAGCCCTATTAGAGGCGAAGGAAGAAGCGATCAAGAATAAGAATGAAATTGAGCGTGAATCCAAAGAGCGTAGAGCCGAAATTCAGCGATATGAAAAGCGAGTATTATCGAAAGAGGAAGCTCTGGACAAAAAATCGGAAGCCTTAGAGAAGAAGGAATCCAAATTAAATGCGAAAGATGCGGATTTGGATCGTCTTAAGAAAGAGTTGGAGACGATTAAGAACAGCCATCTTCGCGAGTTGGAAAAGATTTCCGGTTTGACCTCCGAACAAGCAAAGGAATATTTGTTAAAATCTGTAGAAGAAGATGTGAAACATGAAGCTGCTGTTCTCGTTAAGGAATTAGAGAACAAGGCAAAGGAAGAGGCAGACAAAAAGGCAAAGGATTATGTTGTGACTGCGATTCAGCGATGTGCTGCGGATCATGTAGCAGAGACAACAATCTCCGTTGTTCAGTTGCCAAATGAGGAGATGAAAGGACGAATTATTGGTCGAGAGGGACGTAATATTCGTACATTAGAGACTCTGACAGGTGTAAATCTTATTATTGATGACACACCAGAGGCAGTTGTTTTATCTGCATTTGATGGAGTAAGACGAGAGGTTGCTCGTATTGCTCTTGAGAAACTAATTGTTGATGGACGAATTCATCCTGCAAGAATTGAAGAGATGGTGGAGAAGGCACAGCGTGATGTTGAGTCGATGATTCGTGAAGAAGGTGAAGCAGCAACATTAGAGGTTGGTGTTCATGGAATTCATCCGGAATTAATTCGTTTGTTAGGTAGAATGAAGTTTAGAACCAGTTATGGTCAGAATGCATTGAAACATTCTATTGAGGTTGCACATTTGTCTGGCTTACTTGCCGGAGAAATTGGTGCTGATGTGCGTCTAGCAAAACGCGCAGGTTTGCTTCACGACATTGGTAAATCGGTCGATCAGGAGATGGAAGGTACACATGTTCAGATTGGTGCGGACTTATGTCGGAAGTATAAAGAGTCGGGTATTGTAATTAACGCTGTGGAAGCACACCATGGCGATGTGGAGCCAGAAAGCTTGATCGCATGCATCGTTCAGGCAGCAGATACCATTTCTGCAGCTAGACCGGGTGCTCGTCGAGAAACACTGGAAACATATACAAACAGATTGAAACAGTTAGAAGATATTTCAAATAGCTTTAAGGGAGTTGAAAAATCATTTGCCATTCAGGCAGGACGTGAAGTTCGTGTCATGGTTATACCAGAGAAGGTATCAGATGATGACATGATACTATTAGCAAGAGACATCGCTAAGCAGGTTGAGGATGAACTGAAATATCCTGGCCAGATTAAGGTAAATGTTATTCGTGAATCCAGAGTAACCGATTACGCTAAGTAAGGCGCAATGGAGTAAAAAAACAAGGAAAGTATTGAAATTACAGGGTTTCGGTACTTTCCTTTTTCGTTATATTTACGATATTTTACTATATTGTCCTATGTTGTACGGGGTAATTGGGGCAGATTGGTGCAAAAAAATTACCAAATTGGTGCAAATCAAAACATTGTAAATGGGGAAAGGCTAAGTTCAAATATTTACAATTATATATGAGACTCAAAATATATTTGAATTTCATATATGATTATAAATCGTAAAAAATAGGGTAGAAGCATTATAGCCTCTACCCTTAAATTATATTTAAAGCAATTTAATTTATTTGATTTCCTTCAGCTTTGACAGTGCGATATATTTATATTTGCCACTCGCTGTCTTATTTTTCAAGCGTGCCCATTTACCTACGATACGACCGACCTCTACTACATGACCAACCTTTGCCGTGCCAATACGGTTCGTTGCTGTTACCTTAGCAGAACTACGTACTGCCGCTTTCTTAATTACCTTAGCCTTAAAGCAATATCCTGTGGTGATAAACGCACGAAAACGTCTCCATTGACTAGTCTTTCTTGTTGATCAGCTAAGTTTTTAATTTTTTTCGTTACAGATTGGGCATTACTTCCCAGATTTAAAATAGCGTTTCCATTACTGTTATATCGTTTAGTTAAGGTTGGAAACAAATCCGACAACTGACTATTTAAATTTAAAAACTCATTATAATCTTCATTGGATAATGACATATTGTCATTTGTAGCAGTATTAACCCCTTCGGAAAGTTGTGCGTATTGACCAGCTAATTTACTAATAGATTCTGCCGATTTAAGTTGTTCCTGTCTTGTACTTTCTAAAGACGATTTATATGAATCTGATGTAGACTGAGCTTTTTGAAGGGCTTCTTCTGCTTTTTCTTCGGCGTGAATCCAATCATCAATGACCGAAATCATTTTTGAGATAGCTTCGGCAACCACCATACCTATAATCATATTCTCAGCCATGGCTAAAGCCTTTAACCCTATTTTTGCAGCTTTTGCAGATAATTCAAGGTCTCCAAGAGAAACAGCAGCACCGTCAGCACTGGCTACAATATTTTTGGCATTATCAGACGCATTTGCCATAACAGCATTTGTCTGTGCTTGTGTCATCTTGAAATTAGATACATCTTTTCCGGCATTGATAGCTGCCTGGCGAAGATTATTAAACTCTGTGTTGTATGCCTTAATCGATGACAAATCTTCATCACTAATAGACTTTCCGGTAAAAAATCCTTTAACTGCTTGAACAGGATGTAGATCCCTAAGCCGTGTAAGCGTCGTTTTCCCTGTTTCTGTCTGTTTTGTTCGTAATATCTATTTAACATTTCTAAATATGTTTGATATATCTAGGAGAATGTGATATTCTCTATAAAATAGATGATAAGGAGAAATAGTTATGAAAGAATGTCCAAATTGCAAAGAGCTAGTCGGAGATGATGTTGATGTTTGTTTTAATTGTGGATATAGCTACATATACAAAAGAGTGTTATCTCAATCAGAACGAAAAATCTCTCAGCAAAATGAGCAACAAAAAATTAATAACGAAATAGCCGCATACGAAAGAAAAATCAAAGAAGAACAAAGAATGCGAGAACGAGCTAAAATTCAGATTGATAAAAACCCATTGTATGAATATAAATTTATCGTTTCACTGGATAAAAACGACGGACGCATTGACAGTAACAATATTGAAAATATTTTACGCACACATTCCAGTAACGGCTGGCGTTTGCACACAATATTTACAAATGAAATTGGCAAAGAATCCACTATGGGTGGATTTGGAGGATTCAGTTCATCTACTAATGCAACCCGTAACGAAATTGTCATGGTCTTCGAAAGATGTATTCGTAAAGAAATCGAATAATTGCCGCATTGCGATTCAACATCTGATAACCAAAAGGAGGTCATCTATGAAAGTTACTCCCCAAATTGCAGCGTTAATAGCACAGCTTGAATATGAAATCGGTCGTGAATGTTATAACCCAAATTCATACGATGGATACACCGGCGTTGAAGGTGCTGCATTTAGATATCCGGTAACGATTTATCAGGATGATAATCTCCGAAAATATAGGTATGTTATTCCTGCAATTTCTCCTGACGAAATAAACACAATGAAATACGTGTTTGAATCCAATCATTTATTCATCGGTAACGGAATTTGCAATATCCTCAACATGTTAGAAAAACGATATGGACTAGATTTTAGCAAAATGGAAGATGAGATAAAGAAAGAATAATAGTATTATGAAAGGAAGAGAAACGTATGCCTAATACAGGAGAGAAGCCGGGTAAAGGTTCATATACTTGTGATAGCTGTGGGCAGGTAGTCATTTTAGATGATGATACCGATACAATGCCACCATGCCCAACATGTAGCGGAACATACTTTCACTAATCGGCTAAGGTAAATCGCTTGATATTAAATGGTTTACCGAACCATTGAGTCCAGATTGCCAACTCTTTTGTTCCGGTCTGGACTCTGTATTTTGTATAATAAGTTAATGGTAATATCTGTTTTAATATGTAAATAAGTTTCATCATATTCTATATCCTTTCTACTAATTAATATGTAAGTACCACGCACACATATCCCTGTGCACGGTACTTTGCAGCAATTTCTTTCCACTCATCACCGCTGGCATAAACCTCATCATAAATCTGTGAGTACACGCCGCTTGTGTCTAAAACTATAATTCTTTTCATATCCATTTCCTCTATAAAGTATTTGATATAATCACTATACAACATTCTGTCGAATAAGTGTGGCTGTTGCACAAATCGACATATTTTTTGTATAAATCTACCGTATATTCTTTATGGTTTGATGCACATGATCTAAATACTTACGACCAATGTTGAGTTCTATATCATTTGACATTGTGATTGACGTAGAACGCACAGATCGTATACACATAAGATTGATAAGATAGCTTTTGCTTATGCGTAGAAAGAAATCACAGATCCGATCAATTTGCTGCTCGACCATATCTAGCTTATCATAAAACCGGCTGACAGTATTATTGTTCATCACAATATTCACAACCCTATGCTGTGATCCAAAGTACACTAGAGCATTTGTGATTTACAGAAATGATAGAACAAGAGTGCGAGAACAGAATACTAATCTTATGAAATCTATCAAAGAAAAACTTACAGCATCAAACGTTCAAAATCAGAATGCCAATATTGATGAAAAATCATTCGGAGGTAGAGTTGGAGAAGCAAGTGATACTGTACTAAAACAGTATGCATTAGATAATTGCATGTCAGAAATGTCAAGAAATAATCATTTGAATAGGAATGTGTACAGGACTGTAATTATGCTGTGCAAGACATTTAGCAATGATTTCTGCATCACGTCTGTCTGTTTTAATGCGTTTTCTGCTGCGCTGCTCCAGCATTGTGGTCGGGGCAAGGATCACACAATCCACATTTCTGGCGGATAACTGGTGATATAACGTATAACCGAGACAGCCAGCTTCATAACCGCATAGAAACTTTGTATCGTTTCCGTAGATGGTACGAAGAAACTCAAGATACTTTAGTACCTTTTTGTAATCGGCTTCGGTTTTTTGAAAGTGAGATGCCATTTCTGATTCGATTGTGTAAGCGCAAAGTGTAAAACTATTTTTATGTACATCCATTCCTACGTAAATTGTGTTATAATACATTTGGTGACCTCCTTTTGTATGCGGTAATCCCTGTTACCATTGTTTGTTTCCAATTCATAGTATACAGGTAAATCCACGATGCTACAAATCGGAGGTCATTACATATTGTCTTCGCACATCAAAAATTATCATGTTGTCACATATTGCTTACTATGTCAGTAAAACAATAGCTATTTTGCAGCTAATAAAGTAAATTATTCTGCCATCAAGAAACTAAGACAATTGCCGCAGAACGCAGAGTTTTTGCGTGATTTCTTATTTTGTTAAGTCTCTGATGAATACCTTGCTTCCGGGACTTCGAGTTTCCGTAAGGCATGTAAATCATACATCAGAGACAACAAAATCTAGAAATCACTGTGAAAAAGAGCAAAACCAGCGTTTTGCTCTACAAGAATTGCTAAAGCAATTCTTGGCGATGTCACGCTACATAACAGCAATTTCCTATCAACTGAAAACTAATTGCGGCAAGGCAATTGCTATAGTTTCTTCATGGCAGAACTCGCAATATAGTGGCTGCAAAATATAATTAAACCATCGACATAGTAAGCAATATGTGACTAGATGGCAACTTCGGATGTGCGAAGTTTGAAATATTACTTTTTCTCTCGGTAGAAAATAATAGAAAGAAGGTGACAGGAGATGGTGATCTTAAAGAATTCTACACGCGAAAGCGCTAAAATAGGACAAGCGATAGATACGCAGTTTCAAACGGGAGGAGATCCATGGCTGGCAGTAGACATTGGAACGACAACGGTGGTGGTTGATCTATATACTTCTTATGGTGAGCTGGTAGCAACGTTAGCAGAAGACAATGCACAGGGAACCTATGGCAGTGATGTTATGATGCGGCTTATGCATGTCAAAGAGGGAAGAGGCGACCTTTTGGTACAGCGTATACGCGAGCAGATCTTCCAAATGGGCAGCAAACTGATCTGTAAATGGAAGTCACTTTTTGCGCAGACTGTACCGGTTCAAATGGCGGTGGTAGGAAACACGGTCATGTGTCATCTCTTTTTGCAAAAAGACGTTACCGGTCTGATGGGAGCTCCATTTTCGGCAGCTTATGAAGGCTGCTATACGTTATTGGGGAAAGATGTTGGCTGGAAGGACTGGAATACGTTAGTCATTACAGTATTGCCTGGTATAGCGGCACATGTTGGCGCAGATGCTGCGGCAATGCTTGGAAATTTGCGGATGTGGGATGCGGATAAAATCCAATTAGCGGTTGATCTGGGAACGAACGCAGAGATTCTGTTAAATAACAGAGGAACACTGTATGCGTGTTCTACTGCCGCAGGTCCGGCATTTGAGGGAAGAGGGATCTCACATGGCAGGAGAGCGAGAGCAGGGGTTATTAATGCGGTGAAACTGTTTCGTGGTGCGGGCAATATCGAGCTTACCTTGGTGTCTGCTCGAGAACAAAATGATCAGAAGCCGATAGGGATCTGTGGTTCCGGATTGGTAGATCTTCTTGCGGCTTTGCGTCGCCATCAAGTGATGACATCGGATGGTTGCCTGCTTTCTGGTGAAGAAGCGATGCAGATAAACAGTGCCAGACCATTTGCGGACTGTCTGACTACGGATGTTAAGGGAGAAAGACAATTTGTTCTGTATGACGATATTGTATTGACGCAGCAGGATATTCGTTCTGTGCAGTTAGCGAAAGCAGCGATACAGAGCGGCATGATGTTGTTATTAGAACAGGCAGTGGTGTCAGTGGAGGACATACAGGAGCTGTACGTTGCTGGTGTCTTTGGAGGATTTGTCAATCCGGGCAGTGCAAAACAGATGGGACTCTTACCTTCTATTGATGATAAGAAAATCATTTTTGTTGGGAACGCAGCGGGAAAAGGAGCAGGCGAAGCGTTATGTGACCCGAAATTTATAGATATGCTGCAGGAGCATATCGCAGACATACATCATATTGAATTGGCAGAGCAGGCAAAATTTACACAGGTATATATGGATTCTATGGAAATTGCGCCATGGCGTTGATGCTGCGATTGCGCCATGGCATTGATACTGCGGCTGCACTGTGGCATAAATATAGCGATTGCGCCATGGCATTGATATTGCAGTTACACTGTGGGATGCTTGCCTGTCATAGGGGATTTGTGCTACTATGTAGTGAGCCTTATAGAGGTTTTAGATGCACGAAAATGGCTTGGACAGAAAGAAGGAATGAGACATGAAATTAGCATTTATCGGAGCTGGAAATATGGCACAGGCGATGATCGGTGGTGTGCTGCGCAAAGGTTTATTGCCTAAGAATGAAATCATTGCAACGGCAGCGACACAAAAGACGATTGACACGGTAGCAGCACAGTATGGAGTGAATGTCACTTTAGATAACAAAGAGGCTGCAAAAGCAGATATTATTGTGCTTGCAGTGAAACCGGTTTATTATGCGGAGGTAATTGCAGAGATCAAAGATGTTGTGTCTTCGGAGCAGATTATTGTTACGATTGCAGCAGGTAAATCCGTTGCCTGGGTAGAAGAGGCATTTGGTGGATCTCATAAGATTGTTAGGACGATGCCAAATACACCGGCGTTAGTTGGTGAAGGAATTACGGCGGTATGTCCAAATGCAAATGTTGGAGAAGAGGATTTAAAACAGGTATGCGATATTTTGGAGAGCTTTGGAAAGGCAGAAGTGATCAGCGAAAAGATTATGGATGCTGTTATTGCGGTTAGTGGAAGTTCTCCTGCATATGTTTTCTTATTCATTGAAGCCATGGCAGATGCTGCTGTAGCGGAGGGAATGCCTCGTGCGCAGGCTTATCAGTTCGCTGCACAGTCTGTACTTGGCAGTGCTAAAATGGTATTAGAAACCGGAAAGCATCCGGGTGAGCTTAAGGATATGGTATGTTCACCGGCGGGAACAACCATTGATGCGGTACGTGTGTTAGAGGAAGGCGGGCTTCGTGGAATCGTCATGGACGCAATGCATGCTTGCGCTGAGAAGAACCGCAATATGTAAGGAATCATTTAAATAATCGTGTAGCCGGAAAGCATATGCGGACATAGAAAGCATATAATTTCCTATGAACAAAAATAAGATCCGTATACGAAAGATATGGCTTGTTTTTGCAGTGTATGTTTTATTGATCGGCTATATGGGGCTGTATATTGCGACTTGGCAAAGCAGGCAGAACAACTTGCTGAAGTATCAGACGTTAATGCAGCATAACCATATATCTTCGCATAGCAGAGCGTTGCTTCGTGATATGGAATGCTTTCCGGTGCGAAAGGATCGCCGAGGTAAAGTATCTTGGGACTTTGAGGATGGCTATGGAGCACCGAGAACGTTTGGTGGCAAAAGAAGTCACGAGGGTGTAGATATCATGGCTTCCAAAGATCAGCCGGGGTGCTTACAGATTCAATCTGTGTGTGATGGTGTGATCGAACAAATTGGCTGGCTGAAATTGGGAGGATACCGTATAGGTATTCGTTCCAAACAGGGATATTATGTGTATTATGCGCATTTACAGCAATATGCACCTGATCTGCGCAAAGGCAGCAAAGTAAAGGCGGGCGATTATTTGGGGTTAATGGGTAATACCGGGTATGGACCGGAAGGGACCAGTGGTCAATTCGCGGTACATCTGCACTTTGGAATCTATATTGCAAAGGATGGCAGAGAGCAAAGTATGGATCCATATCCTATACTATGGTATTTGGCACAGTGAATATTTACAATGCTGTTATAAGAGATTGCAGTGTTGCTGGAAAGGAAAATCCAGCTTGTAATGCCTGATAGTCAGGTGTTGTTATGAGGGGATTGCAGTATCGGTAGAAAGGAAGGATACGGTTACAATGACGTTACCAAAGAAATATCAACAAGCCATGCAGGACTTGCTTGGAGAGGAATATTCCGCATATATAGAAAGTATGCAGCAGAGATCACAGACTGCCATACGAATCAATACGGCTAAGATTTCTTTGGAACAATGGGCGAAAATCTGTCCATTTAAGACAAAGCCGGTACCGTGGACGGAGAAAGGCTTTTTGACAACCGATGAGCAATGTAATCCTGCCAAACATCCTTATTATTATGCGGGCTTGTATTATATTCAAGAACCCAGTGCGATGATACCGGCATCAATCCTGCCTGTGCATGAAGGAGATCGAATCTTAGATGTTTGTGCAGCACCGGGGGGCAAGGCGACAGAGCTGGCTGCGAAGCTGCGGGGAACCGGTCAATTGGTTGCAAATGATATTAGTGTTTCCAGGGCGATGGCACTTGCGAAGAATTTGCAGATTGCCGGTGCGGTCAATGCAGTCGTTACAGCAGAAAAGCCGGAACGATTGCAAGAGTCCTTTTTACAGTATTTTGATGGTATTTTGATCGATGCACCATGCTCCGGAGAGGGGATGTTTCGCAGAGATCCCCATATGGTACAGGATTGGGAAGAAAAAGGACCGCAATATTATGCTCCGATCCAACGGGATATTTTGAAGGCGGCTTATCAAATGCTTCGGGAAGGTGGATATTTGGTCTACTCCACATGTACTTTTTCGCCGGAAGAAGATGAAAAAAATATATTGTGGTTTTTGCGGCAATTTCCGGATATGCACGTTTGTGAAGTCCCACGTAAAGAGGGCTTTTGCAGCGGAATCACGGATGCTGCATTGACAGAAACGGAACGGCAGCAGTTATCCCGCTGTGTTCGAATTTTTCCGCATAAAGCAGTAGGAGAGGGACATTTCGCTGTTCTTTTGCAGAAAGGGGATCCGTCGGCTGCAGAGCAGACAGATTCTTTTGTAGAGCAGGAAAACACTCTTGCCGAGCGAGCACATGACCATAGCTTTCGTATGGCAGAGAAAAAGCATCAAAGTTTCGGAGCAGAACGAAGATCAAAATATGCCGGTACGAGACAACAACGTCTCTCTGGAAAAAAAGACCGCGGAATGAAGGATGGAGATAACAATCTTATGGCTAAGGTGGCTTGGTGGACAGGATGTCTTTCGGCTCCCGGGGCAGAGAGGTATCGTTTGGTTTCCGGCAAGAAACAGTTTACGTTAGAAATGGAAGGATCCGTATTGTGGAAAGGGCTTCGCTGTATTCAGACAGGATTGATCGTAGGTAGCGCCGAGAAACGATTTGAGCCGTCCATACAGCTTGCACTTTCTATTTGCGATAAGGACAAGCTTCCGTATGTGAATTTATCTTCCGAAGAACAGGATGTGATCCGTTACCTGAAAGGAGAGACACTGCAGGATGTGACTGTTTTGAATGAGGGGATGTTAAAGCAGACGGAAAATTATGTGTTAGTATGTGTAGATGGTTTTGCATTAGGCTGGGGAAAATATATGCAGAATGGAATGCTAAAAAACAAATATTACGCAGGATGGCGCATGCAGTAATTACAAGATATGATTGGAGGAACGGATGAAAGCGAAACGTGGAGATTTCGGTTATATAAACAATAGAAAGAAAAGAACCCTTACGATAGCAATTATTTATAGTGCTATTTCTATTGGAATTTATGTATTGGGATTGGTGCTGAATCATATGTCTAGACAGAATTTATTTACGGTGATCGCAGTGTTAGGGGTACTGCCGATCGTGAAACAGATTGTTGGTTTTGTTGTGGTATTTCCGTATCATTCTGTAACCGAGGAACAATACCAAAAGGTGCAAAAAGCTTTGCCGGAGAGGATGGAACTGATGACAGATCTGGTGATCACTTCTTCCGAAAAGATTATGCATTTAGATTTTTTGGCAGTAGGTAATGGACGAGTGATTGGCGTATTGGGCAATGGGAAACAGGAATTATCCTATGTTAGAGAGTATTTGTCCAAGGGTGTTGCTAACTGGGGAACGCAGTATAAAGTGCAGATCGTAGAGAAGCAGGCGATGTTTTTACAGGAGTTAGCAAGAATTGATTCCATTCCGGAATGTACGGAGGATCAGGAAGAAGAGTTGGAACATGTGAAATCTTACCTGCGATCTTTGATCGTATAACCGAGAGAAAGGGCAGAGAGCTATTATGCGAGAAGTAATAATTTCTGAACGCGAGGAAGGACAGCGTTTGGATCGCTATTTGGAAAAATATATGCCGGATGCTCCGAAAAGCTTTTTTTATAAGATGATGCGCAAGAAAAACATTGTGTTAAACGGGAAAAAAGTGTCTGGGTCGGAGCGGATTCAGACTGGCGATCAGATAAAATTGTTTCTTGCGGATGAAACAATTGAGGGTTTTCGGTCAGGGAAGAAAGCTCAAGAAGTTGATTTGGGTGCACGACAGATGCCACAGGCAAAGAGGCCGACTAATGGTGCACGACACCTGTCACAGGCAAAGAGGCCGACTAATGGTGCACAACAGATGCCACAGGCAAAGAGGATGGAAAAGGGTGTACGTCAAGGAAAAATAGAGTTGCAGCAGGGGCACTATGACAGAAACTTGCCGCCGTTGCAAATTGTCTATGAGGATGCTCAGTTTTTGGTGGTTAATAAGCCGGTTGGAGTTCTGTCCCAAAAAGCGGACAGAAATGACAGGTCGATCGTTGAACAGATTACAGATTATTTGGCAGATAATGCTGCTGATGACACGTTTCGTCCGGGAATCTGCAATCGTTTGGACCGAAATACTTCCGGCCTGATCGTAGCAGGAAAGACGGTACGTGCGCTACAGGACATGAATAAGCGGTTCAAGGAACGTACAATCTGCAAATATTATTTATGTGTTGTTCATGGAAGTGTGTCAAAAAAGCAGTATTTGAAAGGCTACCTAGAGAAGGATAGTCGAACCAATAAAGTGACAGTAAGACAACAGCCCGGCCCTAACAGTGTACCGATTGCAACGGAGTACCTGCCGCTTCAACAGGGGATGTATCAAGGGGAATCTTTTACCCTGTTGCAGGTGCATCTGATCACAGGTAAATCTCATCAAATTCGTGCTCATTTGGCAAGCATTGGTCATCCATTGGTGGGGGACGTTAAATACAGTACGAAACGAGCGTCTGCCTTCGACCGAGAGCAGTTACATCAGCGAGTGCAATTGCTGCATGCTTGGCAGCTTATATTTACGGCACATGGAAAAGAATATGTTTGGAAAGCGGAACTCCCAGACAATTTTGCACAGATACTGCGCAGACTAGGGATAGAAACTGAACAGAACAGTATTTAGCTGAGATAGTGCGCAGACTAGGGATGGAAACTAAACAGAACAGTATTTAGCTGAGATAGTGCGCAAATTTGGGATGGAGATTAAATGATCATATTGCACTATTCATAAGGAGTTGAGAGAATTATGCCATCTTGGAATTCAAGAGGACTTCGAGGCTCTATGTTAGAGGAAGCCCTTAATATGACAAATGAACAATATCGCAAAGAGCATTTGGCATTAGTACAAAAAATACCGACGCCCATTACGCCGATCAATATCGACAAAGAGCATCGGCATATCACCTTAGCATATTTTGAACAAAAAAGTACCGTAGATTATATCGGGAATGTGCAGGGGGTGCCAATTTGTTTTGATGCCAAAGAATGCGCCGGAGAGCGTTTTGCCCTGCAAAATATCCATGAGCATCAGATGGAGTATATGCAGGACTTTGAGCGGCAAGATGGCATTGCGTTTTTGATCGTCTATTTTAAGGAAGCCGGTGCCTATTACTATGTACCGTTTCGCGATGTAAAACGCTTTTGGGATCGTGCAGCAGAAGGGGGACGCAAAAGCTTTTTGCGTCACGAACTGGATCAGGATTACCAGATACGCACATCAAACCAAATATTCATTCATTATTTGGATGCTTTAAGCCGCGATCTGGAGTCCCGCCCGGAATCTTAAATATTATAAATGCAGCACGCGTTCTTTAATCTCCTGGGTACGTCCCTGATTCCAAAATTGCGTCCCAATATACCCACAGGTACGTCTTGCAACGTTCATTTTGTTCTGGTCGGTGTTGCCGCAATTTGGGCATTCCCAGATCAGCTTACCATGTTCGTCAGTGACGATCTGAATCTGACCGGTATAACCGCAGCATTGACAATAATCACTCTTGGTATTTAATTCCGCATACATAATATTATCATAAATATATTTCATAACATTTAATACGGCTTCGATATTATTTTCCATATTCGGTACTTCCACATAACTGATCGCACCACCAGGAGATAATTCTTGAAATTGCGCTTCAAATTTCAATTTATCAAAGGCATTGATCTTCTCTGTTACATGTACGTGATAACTGTTGGTGATATAGCCACGGTCGGTCACACCTTCGATAATGCCAAAGCGTTTTTGCAGACATTTGGCAAATTTGTAGGTGGTGGACTCTAGCGGAGTACCATATAAGCTAAAGTCGATGTTGGTTTCTTCGCGCCATTTTGCACAGGCATCGTTCATATGCTGCATGACTTGCAATGCAAATGGAGTGGATTCCGGATCAGTATGACTGTGTCCGGTCATATATCTGGTGCATTCGCATAATCCGGCGTATCCCAAAGAAATCGTAGAATATCCGTTATATAGCAGTTTATTGATCGTCTCACCTTTCTTCAGACGAGCGAGAGCACCGTACTGCCAAAGGATTGGAGCAACGTCGGAAGGCGTATCTAATAAACGCTTGTGGCGGCACATCAGTGCACGATAACACAAGTCCAGACGTTCATCAAAAATCTGCCAGAATTTATCCATATCCTTGCCGGAAGAGCAGGCAACATCCACTAAGTTGATCGTGACAACGCCCTGATTAAAGCGGCCGTAAAACTTTGGCTTATCGTTTTCGTCATGATAAACAGTCAGGAAGGAACGGCAGCCCATGCAAGGATAGCAGTTGCCATCTTTTAATTTACGCATGATCTTTTCAGAAATATAGTCAGGAACCATTCGTTTTGCCGTACATTTTGCTGCCAGTTTAGTTAGTTCCCAATATTTACTGCCTTCGGTAATATTATCTTCTTCCAATACATAGATCAGCTTTGGAAAAGCAGGAGTAATATATACACCTTTTTCATTCTTAACGCCCTGAATACGCTGGCGAAGGATCTCTTCCGTTACGAGTGCAAGATCATCACGCAGACGTCCTTCCGGAACTTCGTCCAAATACATAAATACCGTAACAAATGGTGCTTGTCCATTAGTTGTCATCAAGGTGATCACCTGATACTGGATCATCTGTACGCCACGCTTGATCTCGTCGCGCACACGCTGTTCCGCCACATCATTGATCTGTTCTTCGGAAGCAGCGATATTCGCTTTTTCGAACTCATCACGCACCTGCAGTCGGAATTTTTGCCTGCTGACATCCACAAATGGGGCGAGGTGTGCCAAAGAAATGCTCTGTCCGCCGTACTGGGAACTGGCAATCTGTGCAATGCTCTGCGTTGCTATATTGCAGGCAGTTGAAAAACTCTTTGGTCGTTCGATCATGGTTTCACTGATCACAGTACCGTTTTGCAGCATATCCTCCAAATTGACAAGACAGCAGTTGTGCATATGCTGTGCAAAATAATCGGAATCGTGAAAATGTATAATTCCTTGTTCGTGTGCAGCTACGATATCCTCTGGGAGCAAAAAACGCTTGGTAATGTCTTTGCTGACTTCACCGGCCATATAATCGCGTTGTACACTATTTACGGTAGGATTCTTATTGGAATTTTCCTGCTTTGCCTCTTCATTATTACATTCCAACAGGCTTAAGATCTGCTTATCGGTTGAGTTGGATTTGCGGATTAAGGCGCGAGTATAACGGTAAGTAATGTATTTGCGTGCCAACACAAATGCACGTTTGTTCATAATCTGATCCTCGACAAGATCCTGAATTTCTTCGACGCCGAGAGTTCGGCCGATGTCAGAACAAATCTTCTCTACATTAGTAGAAATCTCCTCGATCTGTTCTTCTGATAATTGATCAACAGCGGCAACCTCGCAGTTTGCTTTTTTGATCGCTGCTGATATTTTGGTGACATCAAAATCGGCTTCAATGCCACTTCTTTTCATGATTTTCATGAATGCAACCTCCTCCATTCAGACTTGCTTCCTAATCGAGGAAAGCACACAGACTGCGTGGATATGCATACTTTCTCGGATTTTTAGAAGTACTATATAATGTTCGAAAAATGTCATGGCGACACTATATATTGTGTTTTGTTCGACGGGATTTATACTAGCACATTTCTATTTACAACACAATCCCCATAATCCACATTATGCCAATACCAAAAATACGCTATGTTATCAAAAATGCAGTCTGGGAGTTTCTTTGAAAGCTGCCCTTAAAAAAATTCCATACTTGGAAGATACAATGATAAAAATTGGGGGTTTTCAAATTAGAATGTATGTGGTATGATGTTTGATGAAATGCGAAGAAGAGAAGTAGTAACCATAGAATGGAATGCAGAAAGCTGTTGGTTGATGCGAAGCAGTGGAAGTGATATGGCGAACTCGTCTCGGAGCAGCCGGTTGAACTTTAGTAGATCAGGACGGATTCCCACCGTTAGAGGGGAAAGGTATTGACAAGTTGTTGATGTACCTGTGAGCGCATGATTTTCATGAATAAGAGTGGTAACGCGGATAATCCGTCTCTATATTATATAGAGACGTTTTTTACATTACGAAAGAATTTCACGTTGATCCTTATACAAACTCTGACAGAATGCACACAGATGCGCAACGCATTACAAGGACTCAAAGGGGAGTCTGGAAAGTGAGGTTATTTATGAAAGGATTTGAAAAGTATCAGAAGAGTTATTTTATGCCACCGGAGGATTGCTATGAATGGGTAAAGAAAGATGCAATTGATAAACCGCCGGTTTGGTGCAGTGTTGATTTACGTGATGGCAATCAGGCTTTGATCGAGCCAATGAGCCTGGACGAGAAAATAGAGTTTTTTAAGATGCTGGTTAAGATTGGATTTAAGGAGATCGAGGTCGGTTTTCCGGCAGCATCCGAGACAGAGTTTACTTTTTTGAGAGCACTGATCGATCAGCATCTCATTCCGGATGATGTAACGGTTCAGGTACTTACACAGGCAAGAGAACATATTATCCGCAAGACATTTGAAGCAGTGGATGGTGCACCAAATGCAATCGTTCATGTATATAATTCTACATCTGTAGCACAAAGAGAGCAGGTGTTCCGTAAATCCAAGGAAGAGATCAAGGAGATTGCAGTAAACGGAGCAAAACTGTTAAAAGAGCTTGCTGCAGAGGCACATGGTAACTTCCGCTTTGAATACAGCCCGGAGAGTTTCCATGGAACAGAAGTAGATTATGCAGTAGAAGTATGTAATGCCGTTTTGGATGTATGGCAGCCACAGGCAGATGCACCGGCGATCATTAATATCCCTGCCACTGTCGAGAATGCAATGCCGCATGTTTTTGCAAGCCAGATTGAATATGTCAGTAAACATCTGAAATACCGTGATAATGTTGTTCTTTCTCTGCATCCACACAATGACCGTGGTACCGGCGTGGCAACTGCGGAGCTTGGTGTATTGGCAGGAGCAGACCGTTTGGAAGGCACTTTATTTGGTAACGGTGAACGTACCGGTAATTTAGACTTAGTAACTGTTGCTATGAATCTGCATTCTCATGGTGTGGATTCCAAGTTAGATTTCCACAATATGCAGGAGATCGCAGATACGTATGAGCGTTTGACAGCAATGCAGGTATCCAAGCGTCAGCCATATGCAGGTGAGCTTGTATTTACCGCATTTTCCGGTTCTCATCAGGATGCTATCTCCAAAGGTATGGCATTTCGCGAGGAGCGTAACGAAAATCTTTGGACGGTTCCATATCTGCCGATCGATCCGAAAGATGTTGGAAGAACATATGATTCGGATGTTATCCGTATCAACAGCCAGTCCGGTAAGGGCGGTGTAGCGTATGTATTAAAACAGAATTACGGATTAGAGATTCCAGACCGTATGCGTGAGGAAGTCGGTTACCTGATGAAGGGTGTTTCCGATCATGCACATGCAGAGCTCAGTCCGGAAGATATGCTGCGCGTATTCGAAGAGACATACAGCCAGCCAAAGCGCAGTTTTGCTATTACAGAAGTACACTTCCAGCAGAAAGATGGTATTACAACGCAGGTTACTTTTGAGCAGGATGGCAAAAAAGAAGTTGTCGAGGCAAAGGGCAATGGACGTTTGAATGCAGTCAACAATGCGATCAAGGATTTCTTAGGTATCAGCTATGTATTGGATGTATATGAGGAGCACGCATTGTCGAAGACATCTTCTTCTAAGGCGATGGCTTATGTTGGAATTACGCAGGATGAGAAGCAGTTATATTGGGGCGTAAGCAGTGATGAAGATATTATTCGTGCTTCCATTGATGCGTTAGAGCATGCAGTAAATCACATGATCGAGATTAAGGGCGAAAAAGTACACTAAGCCTATCAAAGATTTCATATTATTTATTGGGAGGGGTCTTAGCGGGCCCCTCAACTACATATAGAAAGGTACGGTAATAGCATGGCAGATAACAGTGTGTTGATTGATGAGTTGGTTCGTTATGGGGAGAAAAATGGTTTGGTCGCAGCGGAAGATCGTGTGTATGTGATCAATCGTTTGTTGGAGATTTTGCAGTTGGATGAATATCAGACACCAGAGCAGGAGACGCCGGTACGGCCGGTTCATGAGATTTTAGCGGACCTTATGGAAAATGCGTATTCCCGCGGTGTTATGACAGAGAACAGTGTTGTTTATCAGGATTTATTTGATACGAAACTGATGGGAGCACTCGTTCCGGCGCCAAGTACCGTGATCCGCAAGTTTCGCGAGTTGTATGAAGAATCACCCAAAGCGGCAACAAACTATTATTATAAATTAAGTTGTGATACCAATTATATCCGCCGTGATCGAATCAAGCGTGATGTAAAGTGGACCGCAGATACAGAGTATGGGACATTAGACATTACGATCAATTTATCTAAGCCGGAGAAAGATCCTAAGGCGATCGCCGCTGCCAAAAATGCACCACAGAGTGCTTATCCGAAATGTTTGCTGTGTAAAGAAAACGAGGGGTATGCAGGTAGAGTGAATCATCCGGCAAGACAGAATCACCGTGTTATTCCGGTAACCATTGATGGCGGTCAGTGGGGATTGCAGTATTCTCCTTACGTATATTACAATGAGCACTGTATCCTATTTAATAGTGATCATACACCGATGAAGATTGATGAATCTGCCTTTCGTAAACTGTTGGATTTTGTGCGTCAGTTCCCACATTATTTTGTAGGTTCAAATGCCGATCTGCCAATTGTAGGCGGCTCGATATTGGCACATGAGCATTTCCAGGGTGGTCATTATGAATTTGCGATGGAAAGAGCGGACATCAAGCAAACGTTGACGATTCCGGGCTTTGAGGATGTACAGGCTGGGATCGTAAATTGGCCAATGTCGGTTGTACGTATTCGTCATAAAGAGGCTGAGCGCCTGGTAAAGCTTGCTGCACATATTTTGACGGCATGGAGAGCATATACGGATGAAGATGCTTTTATCTATGCGCAGACGGATGGAGAACCACACAATACGATCACACCGATCGCGCGAATGCGGGACGGGGAGTTTGAACTGGATCTGGTACTTCGCAATAACATTACAACGCCGGAGTATCCGTTAGGTGTGTACCATCCACATCAGGAACTGCACCATATTAAGAAAGAAAATATCGGCTTGATCGAAGTTATGGGTCTGGCAGTCCTTCCGGCAAGATTAAAGGGAGAAATGCAGCGTTTGGGCGAATACATTATATCAGGAAAAGATATTCGAGCCGATGCGGAACTTGCAAAACATGCAGACTGGGTAGACGAGTTTTTACCGAAATACGATGCAATCACAGAAGATAATGTAGATGAAATTCTTCAGACGGAGATTGGTATTGTTTTTAAGAAAGTATTAGAACATGCCGGTGTTTATAAAAACACAGACGAAGGTATGAATGCATTCATGCGGTTTATCCTATCACTTTAGAATTAGAGTTTGCAATAATGAGGTATGTTCTTTCACATTAGGTTGAAAGCACATATAAGAGTATCAAAATTGAAAGCCACCAAGATTTGATATGTCCTGTCGTGACAGGGTACTCATCAAGTCTTGGTGGCTTTTTTTCTTTATAGGAAACTGCTGTTGTGTAGCGTGACAAAAGCAAGCGCTGGCTTTGCTTTTGTTTATATCTTTTATTGTTTTATTCGGATGTGACGGTTAGTCCTCCTTGCAAAATACACGCTTAAGAAGTTCCATATCCAATGTCTGCTCAGGTGCGAAAGCATCCGAGGTCACATAATCCAGTATTGATCTTGCAAAGCATTTGATCTCAGGATATTCGGCAACCTCACTTAAACGGCTGGTACATACCATCAAGGTACCCTCGCCAACTTTACCTTCAAACAAAATACCCAGTTTGTGGTTACGTTCAAAGTTGTCAACCATCTGCACGATCGGGCGGTATCTCTTATCGGTCACGTCATCTAAGATAGCACAGTCACAGTGCGATACGATCTTATACCACTGTGGTGTGGAATATTTGTGAGTCGGGAAAGAAGCTAAAGCCGGATGATCCTTTTGGATCAACAGCCCCATTGTACCGACAGCAACCGGCTTCTTCATCCATTCGCAAATATCGCGGAACATTGGATAACACCAAAAATCCGTACAATAAAAGCCTTCGATCTTGTCGGCAAGTTCGGTTGGCAGATACAATACTTTTTGACCATTTTGAAGCAATGCGCAGGCTTCTGCGTAATCAGCCGTCACATGGACTTCATTGGCACCTTCACCGATCGTCATGCCGGAGGCCGGAATTTCCGTTGACAGTGTTGGGAAGCAGTATAGCTCATAGGTGTTTGCCATATTGGTTTCCGGTACACTAAGATCCAAATGATAAGTAGCAGCTTCCGTGATCTCCGGAAAATCAAAGGTTATCTCGTCTAATTCTACCAGGTCAAAAGCACCATCCGGAATCACAACGGATCCCTCTCGAATGATTTTTTTCTGCTGTTTTAATTCCCAGTGAAGAATTTTATTCTCCAACTTCTCCGGATTGTAGTAGCGGATCGCCATCTTAGCACGGAAGGTTTCTCTTGCCTGATAGACATATTTTGGAAACTGTGCTAACAGAATGTGATCGGAACAGTATCCTGCCCATTCCTCCGGTGTAACATGTCCTTTGCTGTCCATAAAGGCATCCAAAATACCAACGAGAGCGGTACCCTGACCGGAAAAGTCTTGAATATCCAATATTTGATATCCGGCGAGCAGTTTCGTACGAGCAGCAGCCTCCAGTTCTTCCTTGTAGCATTGAACAGACAGCTTACCACTGGTGTAGAAAAAGTCATCGGCTTGATCTAACATGCCCTTTTCTTTCAAACGGTCTCTGAATACTTCGAAGTTTCTTGCTTTGAGAACGCCGGTATATTTATCAATCTCACGGAAGTTTGGATAAACCGCAAATTGTCCGATCTCATGGGAGACAACCGGAATATGTGGGATCAAAACACCCCCATTATCGGCAGCTTTTACTTTCTTAACACCGGTTCCGTATTGGATTTCGATCTCTTCCGCATCGTTGCCGGCATCGGCGGATGCATTTGTAGGATGGATCACCTCATCGTAGTTATGATCAGCAGAAGGTTCATCCCACTGAATATGTCCCAAAGGAGCATCACACATACCATAGGAACCACGGAATAAACGGTTTTTGCTAAAACGGACTCCGACAAAGAAATCGTCTTCCGGTAATAGTACCGGGGTGTGCTGGAAGTTGTTGGAACCCTGTGTATACAGATGACGATCATCCACATTGCGATAATTTGTAATGATCTCTGCCATGCGCTCTTTGCTGCCCCAAAGCTCATTTCCAAGAGACATCATGCAATAAGAAGCATGGTTACCAAATTCATCCATCATGCGATAACCTTCTTCGATCAGATAATCCTGCTCTTCGGCATTGTGCCCTTCGTCACCCGGTGCGGTCAAGGTTCCCCAGAAAGGAAGCTGAGGTTCCATGTAAATACCCAACAGATCAGCCGCTACAAATGCAGCGTCCGGAGGGCAGCAGGTGTGATAACGGTAATGATTGATACCGTAAGACTTGGAAATGCTCATAACGCGGATCCATTCTTCTACGGAAGTAGGAACCGCTCCGGTCATTGGAAAGATCAAACCATCGTGTTTGCCACGCAGGAATGTCGGTGTCCCATTGATCAAAAATTCAGTCTCTGATGTGGAAAAGTCGCGCAGACCGAATGTTGTCACGCTCTCCTCGTCGGTGCCCGGAATTGTCAAGTGCAGTTCGTAGATGACCGGACTGTATTCGCTCCAAAGTACAGCATCTTCTCCCAGTTCATAAGTAAATTCGGTCGTTCCTTTGCCGACCGGGAAGAAAATGTCCTGAAAATATGCAGCAGGTACTTGTACGCCTGTCTTGCCGGAAATGTCCATTAATTCAGCTTTGGCACAGACAGAAAGATTGCGTTGCGTCTGCGTTGTATTGTTGGTGGTAATCTCTACATGGACAGATTTGTGCTCTGTATCCGGGTAGGTTTTGATATGTTCGATCATGATCTCATCACATATGTGAAGCGATATCTCGCCGATAATACCATTCCAATTCGTCTGGGTATCCGGAGAGGTCAGATGACCACCTTTGGTCGGGTAATCCACATTAGAAACTAAAATAGTCAGACGAAACGTGTTGTCCTTAATATAAGGAGTCAGATCGTAATGATGTGGAGTAGTAAGGCTGTCTCTGCATCCGACCTCTACATCATTAACCCAAACACGAGTCAGGCGTGTACGTTCCAAATGTAAATAAATATTTTTGTTTTTGGAATCTTTGTCCAAGGTAATTTCTTTTGCATACCATGCGTAACCTTCAAACAAGTATGGATCAGTCAGAAAACCGATTTCTTTCTTGTCAGAAGGAGTTCCCTTTTTGGCGATCGAAGTCGTACCGGGAAGTGTAATCGTATCTGTAGGCAGACTACGGAAAATTCCCTGCTCGATCCCTGTTTTGTCCGCATCCAAGGCAAATGCCCAATCGCCGGATAAATCCATTCTCTTGATCATACTTAAACTCCATTCTATCAATTTTGTACTACAAGATCCAACATTTACTCATCCCTCGTCAGATCCACATTTATAACTCGCTCAAACTTCCCACACCTCAAATCCTCCACAACCACATATTACTTATTATGTCAATGACTATATAGCATTTTGCAGCCACCAAAGAGCGATTTCTGCCATCAGAGTACTATAGTAATTGCCTTGCCGCATTTACGTTTTTGGTTGATAGAAAATTGCTGACATAATAAGTAATATGTGGTTGAGCAATAACTTCCGGTATGGGAAGTTTGAGCAACTCATTTTATTATAACGAAATGTAGGATAAATTACAATCATTGCTTATACGTCAATGCACATTGCAATAGAGAACGATTTCTTATATAATGAGGCACAGAGAATAGCATATTTGAGGATATGTTTAGAACAGACACAAGATAATATTTGTGGCAGGATACAGACGGAGAGCAACGTTAGATTCGAGGTGGACATGGAGATAAAGCAATGGAGAATGCTGACAGGACAAAGCATATGTGTGCTATTGCTGCTGCTTGTCTTTTGTGTGATCTTTTCGAAGGAAATGCCGATAGATTCCATTTCCAAAGTGCAGGCGCAGGAGGCAAAAGAGTCTGTGCTATCAGAAAGTACACGGACGAGAGCACAGAAGTTGTCCGATTCGAAACAGGACGATGCATCAAAGAAATCACAGTATGTGATCGTCTTGGATGCGGGACATGGAGGCAAAGATGAGGGTGCTGTCAGCGATGATGGAAAACTGGAGGAAAAAGAGTATAATCTGGCGGTGGTAAAGGAAATTGCCAGGCTGCTTGAACAAAGTGGTGTTAAGGTATATTGTACGCGAACAACGGATCGTACAGTTTCCAAAAAGGCGAGGGTACGGCTTGCCAATAAACGGCAGGCAGACATGTTAGTGAGTGTACATTGCAACGCATCGGATGCAAGAAAGCATTCTGTGCGTGGCATAGAAGTGCTGTATTCCAAGCGGGATAATGGCGCCGGATATACCAATAAACAACTTGCGGCGAAGCTGCTCAAAAAGACTGTCGCAGCGACCGGGTTGCCTGCACGTGGTGTGATCCGCAGAGAAGATCTGTATTTGATGCATCATGCAAAAGTTCCGGCAGTTATTGTAGAAACAGGGTATCTGACCAACCCTTCCGATTGTTTATATATGCGGCAGGAAAAAGGAATAAGGCAGACCGCCTGGGGAATCTATCAGGCAGTGATGGAGACATTAGAGAAATATTAGAAAGATTAAGTAGAAATGGGACGTTTGTGTCCTTAATCTTAGAAAGGAATCAATAGATCATGAAAAAAATAATAGTAGCAACAGGAAATGAAGGCAAGATGGATGAGATCCGCCAGATCTTACAAGGAGAGAATATCCAATTTGTTTCCTTAAAAGACGAAAATTTGCAGGATGTAGAGATTATTGAGAATGGAAGCACCTTTGAGGAAAATGCGATCATCAAGGCGAGAACTATCTCAGACTTGACGGGACAGATGGTACTGGCAGATGATTCCGGACTGGAAGTAGATTATCTGCATGGAGAGCCGGGAATATATTCTGCACGTTATTTAGGAGAGGATACTTCTTATGATATTAAAAATAATCATATTATTGATCTGTTAGCCGGCGTACCGGATGATCAGCGTACAGCTCGATTTGTCTGCGTCATAGCCTGTGCTTTCCCGGATGGGCGGACGATCACGGTTCGTGGTGTGATCGAGGGACGTATTGGCTATGAGCAAAAGGGTGAAAATGGCTTTGGTTATGATCCAATCTTTTATGTGCCGGAATTTGGATGCACAACTGCTGAGTTGTCTTCAGAAGACAAAAATAAAGTGAGCCATAGAGGAAAAGCATTGACGGCAATGTATGAAGAATTAAAACGTGAAAACTGTTTGTAGAAGAAAGGAATAGTAGAATATTATGAAACGTTTTCTGATCTTTAGTGACAACCATGGAATTAATATATATCTAAAAGAAGTGCTTGATCAGATCGGCACCGATTTTGACGGTGTTGTTCAATTGGGTGACTGTCAGAATGCCGAGACAGAACAAGAGATCCGTAACATCTTTACCTGCCCGGTTTATATGGTGCGTGGTAATTGTGATGGTAAGAGTAAGCTTCCGGCAGCAGCTCTGATCGCACTGGGCGGCCATAAAGTATTTATAACGCATGGACACATTTACGGAGCAAGACCTTCCGTGCCGCTTATGACAGACATTGCCAAGGAAAATGGAGCAGACATTGTAATGTATGGCCACACCCATGTGCCATATCTGAAAAAGGTTTTTGGAGTTACAGTATTAAATCCGGGCAGTATTTCACTTCCGAGACAGGAGGATGGCAAAAAATCGTATGCGATCATGACGGTGGCGGATGATGAAAGTGTGGATTTCGAGATATGCTACCACAACGAATAGCAGGGAATTTTTGACTTTTTGGTGCGGTTACGGTATATTAATGACTTGGCATTGTTAATGAAGGTTTGAAGGAGAGGAAACAGAATATGAGTATGGAAAAAGAAACTGTTAATGACGGATTAGAGCAAAAGACAGATGATGTGACCGTTGAAACAGCGACAGAGCAGAAAGATGCGGCTGCAGCAGCGTCAGCAGAGCAGGGGGCAGTAGAAACACCGGTCAAAAAGAGCAAGAAAAAGTATATTATTGCTGCAGTGATCGCAGTATTATTGGTTGCAGTAGGAGCAGCCGCTGCAAACTACGATACATTGTCCAATTTTATTCGAAGCAAAGGCAGTCCGGAAAGTTACTATCGCTATATTGCCAAGAAAGATCGTGATAAAGCAGTAGATAAGGTAGTAAAGTCTTACAATGCAATGACAAAGTCGATCAAGTTAAATGATCAGCAGAAGAAATCAACGATCAAAGTAGAGGCTGGTGATGCGTTAAAGCCAATGCTTTCTTCGGTTGGGCTGGAGTCTATGGAAATAGAGACGAATGCAAAAGTAAAGGATAAAGTTGCAACGTCGAAGTCTGTTCTCAAGGTAAACGGAAAAGATGCGTTGAGCTACAATCTTTATGCAGACTACAAAGATGGCAAGGTGTATATGCAGATACCGGAGCTATCGGATGCTTATTTGGATTACAGCAACTTGGGAGATGTAGACGGACAGGTTAATTATGTCAAAGCAGCCGGCGCTGTCATGGACAAAGTACCGGATGGAGATACATTAGAAAATGTATTAACAACATATTCCGATATTGTTTATGATAATCTTACCGGTGTGACTAAGAAGAATCAGACCGTCAAGGTAGAAGGGATCAGTAAAGAGTGTACTGTACTGACTGCCAAAGCCGACAGCAAAAAGGTATGTGATATTGCTGCGAAGATGGCAAAACAGTTAAAGAAAGATAAAGATATCAAGGCAATCATTGAAAAAGCGGACAAATCTGCCTATACACAGTTTAAGGACGGTGTAAGCGAGTTTGAAAAAGAGCTGGCTGCGGAAGATGCTTCCAAGGAAAACATTAATTTAGAAGCTGCTTTGTATGTGGACAAGAGTGGTGAAGTTGTCGGAAGAACGTATTCTGCCAAGACAGAAGATGGAAATACGATTGAGATCAGAAGCTTTTTGCCGAAGAAAGGCAACAAGTTCGGTTATGAGCTGAGTTTCATTGTTGATAAGACAGAATATGCTAAATTATCCGGCAAGGGTGAGATGAAGTCCGGCAAAGTCAATGCAAAATTATATGCGAGTGTGGATGCCTCTTTGCTTGAGGATGTCAGCAAGGAATATATTACAGACGGTGAGAAATTCCTTTCTATCGAAGTAAAGAATATGGATGTTCAGGCGTTGGAAAAAGGCAGTTGCAAAGGTGAGATCATCATCAAAGCCGATGAAAACAAGATGCCGGCATTTGCGCTGTATTCCTTAGACTGGACGTTTGAAGGCGATACGAAGAAAGCGAAATCAGAGATTAAAGTACTTAGCGGCAGCAGTGCAATGGTTACGTTAAACATTGCTTCGGAGGATGGTGAAGATCCGAAGGTCAGCGCACCGGCAGCCGATGCTAAAATATATGATTTTGCAGATGAGAATGCGATCAATGAGTATGCCGAGAATATTGATCTGATTACATTCCTTACAACCTTAAAGCAGAATTGCGGGTTGGATCTTACCAGTTTACTGCTGGGCGCGATGCAGTGATCAAGGGATGGTCTTGTCAGAAAAAGAGATGATGCAAGATTTTGATGATAGTATCTGCAAAAGGATTGCAGAAAACATTCATTAGAAATAAGACCTTCAAATTTTGTCGATCAAGATTTGAGGGTCTTTTCAAATAAAAAACGGGAATAGTTTTCGAAGAGAATCTGTGAAAGATGCATTGACAGAAAGGAGCAGTTCATGGAAATGCGATTACCACGGTCTGTTGTCGAGATCATCGACCGATTGGAAAGTCTGGGATATGAAGCGTATGCAGTGGGCGGATGTGTTCGTGACACATTGTTGGGAAGAGAGCCGGAGGATTGGGATATCACGACTTCGGCAAAACCGGAAGCCGTCAAAAAAGCGTTTGACAGGACGATTGATACGGGCATCGAGCACGGTACCGTTACTGTTATGAAAAATCATGTTGGCTACGAGGTGACGACATACCGTATTGATGGAGAATATGAAGATAATAGACATCCAAAGCAGGTTTCTTTTACCGGTAATCTCGTGGATGATCTGGAGCGGCGGGATTTTACGATCAATGCGATGGCATACAATCCGAAGACCGGACTGGTCGATGCGTTTGATGGTACCAGCGACCTAAAACGAAGAATCATTCGCTGTGTGGGAGATCCCGATAAGCGTTTTGATGAGGATGCACTGCGTATGCTGCGTGCTGTACGGTTTTCGGGACAGCTTCAGTTTACAATCGAGGAAAAAACAAGACAGGCGATCGTAGAGCGGGCAGAGCATTTGCAAAATATCAGCGCGGAGCGTATACGTGTGGAAATGACGAAGTTATTGATCTCAAAAGACTCCGGACAGCTTCGGGAAGTAGTTGATACAGGAATGACAGCATATTTTTTGCCGGAATTAGACCGCATGATGACCTTTGAACAGAAAAATCCGCACCATATTTATACCGTGGGTGAGCATAGTATAGTTAGTGTAGAGATCATGAATGATTTTCTGCGTCAGAAAAACGCCGAAGCGGTGGAAAGTCTGACTGAAACGACAGACAGAGTAGGGCATGATTCATTGCAGGAACGCTTAGGGATCATAGATGATCAGATTGATGACGGCACTTGGAATGACATGGAACAGGTGATTCGTGAGATCGTTCCGGCGTGTGACAAAAAGACACATCAGGTGCTTTGTCTCACAATGCTTCTGCATGATGTAGCCAAGCCGGACTGCGCCACGGAAGATGAGCAGGGAATACGACATTTCCATGGACATCCGGACAGTGGAGCAAAGTTGGCAGGACAGATCTTGCGTAGACTGACGTTTGATAATGATACGGTGAATCGGGTCAAGACGCTGATCAAGCATCATGATGAGCGTGTGCAGCCGCAAAAACGGCAGATCCGACGTGCGGCTGCACGGATTGGCAGAGAATTCATGCCACTTGTAACGTTAGTACAGTATGCGGATATTTTGGCGCAAAATCCAGACAAAGCGGGAGAAAAACTGCAGCGGGTGACAGCGGTATATCGACTATTTATGGAGATGGAACAGTTTCATCCGGCGCTTACCATCAAAGAGCTTGCCGTCACGGGGCGTGATATCATGACGGAATTGGGGGTTAAACCGGGCCCGCAGATCGGAGAGCTGTTACAGTATTTGCTGGAACAGGTGCTTGACCAGCCGGAACAAAATGACCGCGAGACACTTTTATCATTGGCAAAAGCGGCATATTCTGATAAAATAGAATGAAGTGTGTAAATTGATATAATAGAAAAGGGGAGCATTTATGGATATCAATATTCCATTTTATAAAATGTCTAAGGCGCAGAAAACGCAGCTATACATGGATAACCTGACGGTGATCTTTAACCCACAGGCATTATTCAGCGATGGAACTGCGTTTTACCGTAATCCGTCTGAGCCGGATTGCTTCGAAGAGGTACATCTCCGTTTTCGGACAGGGCGGGAAAACGTTGACGAGGTCATTTTAGTATTTGACGAGCAGCGCTACACAATGCAGAAAGTAGCCAACGACAAAATGTTTGACTATTACGAATATACGGTAAAACTTGGAGACAGCAGAGTAGAATACTACTTCGAAGTACATAGTGGACATATGGTATGTTATTTCAACAGCGTTGGTGTGTGCAGCAGCGTAGAAAATTATTATAACTTTTCCATTACACCATCGTTTCAGACCCCTGATTGGGCGAAAGGCGCCATTATTTATCAGATATTTGTCGATCGTTTTTACAATGGAGATCGCAGTAACGACGTGGAGACGGACGAATATTTTTACATCGGAGAGGGAACGCACAAAAATTCGGATTGGATGAAATATCCTCGCGAGATGGATGTGCGTGAATTTTACGGTGGTGATATCGCCGGCGTTATGCAGAAATTAGATTATTTGCAGGATCTTGGTGTTGAGGCGATCTACCTCAATCCGATCTTTGTCTCTCCATCAAACCACAAATATGATATTCAGGACTATGATTATATCGACCCGCATTTTGGACGTATTGTCAAAAATGACGGCGAAAATCTACAGCGTGACGAAAATGGCAATCTGATCATTCACGATCCGGAGCATCCGAATAAAGATGCTACACGCTATATTTGCCGAGTGACGGATAAAGAAAATCTGGAAGCAAGTAATCAGCTTTTTATTGAATTTGTAGAGGAAGTACATCGCCGCGGAATGAAGGTCATACTCGATGGCGTATTTAACCATTGTGGATCCTTTAATAAATGGCTCGACCGTGAATGTATTTACGAAGATGCGCCTGGTTATGAAAAAGGTGCTTTCGTATCAAAAGACAGCCCATATCGCACATTCTTTAAGTTCCGCGAGGATACGTGGCCGTACAATGTTAATTATGACGGCTGGTGGGGACACGATACACTGCCAAAGCTCAATTATGAGGAATCCCCAAAGTTGTACGAATATATTATGCGGATCGCACGCAAATGGGTTTCACCACCTTATAATGTTGATGGATGGCGTTTGGACGTGGCAGCAGATTTGGGGCAGACCGCAGAGTACAACCATCATTTCTGGCACGAATTCCGCCGTAATGTAAAAGAAGCCAATCCGAATGCGATCGTGCTGGCAGAGCACTATGGTGATCCGACAGAATGGTTAAAGGGTGATCAGTGGGATACCGTGATGAACTACGATGCATTTATGGAACCGCTCACCTGGTTTTTGACCGGTGTGGAGAAACACAGCGATGAATACCGAGGAGATCTTATCGGGAATGCAGATGCTTTCTTTGGCTCCATGCGGCATTATATGACGAGATTTAATACGCAGTCTTTGCAGGTGGCGATGAATGAATTGTCCAATCATGACCACTCCCGTTTCCTGACACGAACCAACCATCAAGTTGGCCGTATCTCTTCGCGTGGGGCAGATGCTGCGAATGAAGGCGTTAATAAGAACCTGTTTCGAATGGCCGTATTAATGCAGATGACGTGGCCGGGTGCGCCGACCATTTATTATGGCGATGAGGCAGGACTTTGCGGATGGACAGATCCGGACAGCCGACGTGCGTATCCTTGGGGACACGAAGACGAAGAGCTGATCCAGTATCACAAAGAATTGATCCGTATCCACAAAGAACACCAGGTACTGCGAACCGGCTCTATTCTATTTTTGTTTGGGGAATATCAGTGCATTAGTTATGGTCGTTTTGACGACAATGAGCATATTGTGGTAGCAATTAATATCAGCCAGGATACAAGACATATGGAGATCCCGGTATGGCGCTTGGGTGTGACACAGCCAACCAGAATGGCACGTGTGATCCTTACCGATGCCGGCGGATTTTCCATAGAGACAAAGGTGTACCAGGTACAGTCCGGCAAATTGATCTTAGACTGCCCACCAGAGACGGCAGTGTTAGTCAAAGATATTGGAAACCTGTCGTGATCAGGTGAAACAACGGAAAGGAACATGAGATATCGTGAAACATAAATTGAGTGAGACATGGCATCAGTTTCGTGACTGGATGCATGGCAGAGGACGTAACATCATCATACTGGCAGTAATTGTCGGGGCAGTATGCATGATCGGAAATTACTGCTTCGTATGGCATGGCGGCGATCCGTTCTATCAACAGTCCGATGCGGCGCCAACAATGACACCGACTCCGGAGCCGCTGGATCAGACGATCGTGGGCGGGGATTCCCTGCAGGCGGCGCCGAGCGCGACACCGACCGCAAGTGCTGAGAGCGGGAAGTAAGGAAAAGTAAATAATAGTTGATCAGATTAGGATGTCAGAGGAATTCAGACCTTTTGACATCCTTTTTTTGTTATAAAGATTAGGGTGTCAAAAGGTCTGAATTTCCCTGACGGGCTATTTTCTCAAATCTTTGACTACAATATCTATCAACGATGCGCCGCATCGCCTCAAGATATTGTAGCGCAAATCTTCAAAAAAATATCTCCGTCATGAAAATGGACTTTTGACACCCTAATCTTATAAAAGCAATGCGCAGGTTTTGTTTTGTTTTAATGTGAAAATTTTTAAGAAACAAAGTGAACATACGGTGATAATATATCTATATTAAAAAAACGAAAAGACTAATGACATGTATTTTTAGAGGAATACATATACAAAGGAAATCTTAGAATGGAGGCGGAAAATGACATGGTTAACAGCTCGGAAAGGCTCTACAGGAATGAAAAAATGTGCTTTTTGTAAACACTATTTTGATCCAACCTTCGAGGTGATCGCCCCCAAAAGAGGGATGAAGGACGTGTGGGAGTATGAAAGAGGTGTTAAGAAACCGTGCTTGCTGAGAAACAATCGGGAAATGCAGTCGCAAATGACTTGCCCGAAGTTCGAGGTAAGACTTTAGAGTACAGATTTACAGTGGCAAATAATTACATACTAGGGGGAATGAATTATGGCATTGTTAATTGATCCGATTATTATAATTTTGCTGGTAGTTATTACACAATCTGGACATATACCCATTGCACTTAAAGTGATATTGTGCATTGTTCTGGCATGTGTTGGAACTATTATGGGTATTTGCATGTTTCGGGGTGGCGGGGAATAGCAATTATTAACAAAAACAGGAGGTGAGAATTATGGATACAAGTGCAAATAAGGAACTAGTGTGCATGCTTTTGCAAGGTATTGCAAACAAATTGCCAGAAGAACATCAGTCATTAGTTGCAACTGCTGAGACAGCTATTCGAGGAAAAGAAGCTCCAGTAGACGAAATAGTAGAAAAAATATGCAGTGATGATGAGGTGGCAATAAAAGATGGATTTGCAACCTTTTGCAAATTTGCAGGAATTTCTGAGGAAGATATTTCTCTAGATGAAATCACGCCGGAACTTCAGGGCGAAATGAAAGTAGTCGCAAAAGCGGTTGAGATGGTGTTTGACTATTTTGAAAAAAGTTTTGAAATTACGCAAGCTGAAATTTTACAGGTTTACGAGCAAAACATTCGCAAAGCGATGAGCGATGTAAAGACTGCTTGTGATCACTTCGAAAAAAGTGCAAAATATTCTGATACGCCTTTTACTTTAGAGGATAAGAAAGAGAATGATGGGAAATTTGAAGATAGTATAGGTGCGCTAGGGGAGCAAATGCAGCAAATTGTACAATATTGCAATAAAGCATTTCCAGAAAAACTTAGTGTAAAAAATGCATTAGAATATTTTTTACATGCAAGGAAAAGCAATGTGAAAATGATGGATGAAAAAGTATCACTTTTGCAAGGAATGCTGGAAATATATGGCATGGGCGTTGGAAACTATATTGAACTAGAGTTGTTGTACATGAAAGATTTTAGAAGAACAAAATGTACAATTAGAACGGTAAAAGAATTTCTACAATCATGTTTTGAAATTGGTGGGAGAAACAGGATATATACCTACACAGAGGATCCGTATTGGATAGATAGACCTAAGAAGATATATGATGTTTTGTGTAGTGTAGAAAATCAATTACAAGGTGAAAAAGTGTCTTTGTTAGAATACAAAGGAGAGGAGAGATGATTTATGGCAAACAGAAATGATTTTGATCGACTTGAAAAAGGAGGAAAGGCGGGGCTGCTTGTTGGAGGACTTGCAGCAGGAGCGGCACTTGGGAAAGGGATTCTTAAGATAATTCAACAACAAACAGGTGAGGAAATTAAGAAGTCTAACATAGAAAACTATGATCGACAAGGCTGGCTCTATAAACTTACGCATAAGCGACCTGAATAAAAATTTGAATTAGTTACGGCATAAGGAGATGGTAGACATGTCATATTTGATGGAGGCAGAAGAGAAAATCTCCAAAAAACGAGATATTGTCAGGCAATCGATAGAATCTTGTACGCTGAGTTCTTCTTATCAGGCATATTATTATGATAATTTGCCTGATAAGGTATTTTATAAAGCGAAGAAGAATTACGCAGGGAATGTTTGTAAAGAGGATGTTTTAGGCTTGATTGATGTTTCGGTATTTGGAAGTGGAAAGATAGGACTGCTGTTATCAGTTGAGGGAATATATTATCGTAAATCTTTAAGAAGTGTAGCTGAGTATATTGCATATAAGGATATCGCAAAAGATAAGGATATTGTTGCAAGAAAACTTGGAGATGTATGTAATGCAAAAAAACTGTCCGAAATGGTGAAAAAAATAATGGCAGTTGATAGGTATACGCCTGATGAATTGATTGATAAGATTAATGACACAGTAACTCAGACGGATATAGTCGTTCATAGGGTAAAGGAAACAGCTGAAACAGTAATGAATGTACTAGAATGTTGGATGTCAAAATAAACAGAATATGACCTGATAGTTACTATATTGCGAAGAGAAATGAGGTGTGAGATTGTGTTTTATAAAAATACAAGAAAACAATCGGCATATGATTTGCAAAATATAAAGACACAGACTATGCGGCAGTTTCAAAAAAATATGCAAGAGCTTAGTTGCCTTCAAAAAGCTTGTCAAACTGCTATGAATATTATGAGTCAAGCGGAAATTTTGCAGGGGCGCATATCCGGAACACCACAAAAATTTTTTTTCAATGACTTTGACTTGACACCTATGTTACAGGAGAGGTTAAAGTCGCTTGAAGGTAGGAATGAAGAGAAATATTCTAACAAACGTGCGAGTATCGAAAATTGCAAAGAAATTTTAGAACTACAAAAACGATGTGAGGAAATGAAAGAGCAGGCGGTATTGATACAGAAAAAAACGAAAAAGATCGAAGCATTAAACACAAAGGTGTTTCAATACTTAAAAAAATTACAGACAACAGGTGTTACTAATTATCGCGAATGGACTGAGGCTCAAAAAAGCGATTTTAAGACTATGGTATATAGCATTCAAACATTGCAACAAGAGCTTAGGGGGGATGTTTGATGGAAAATAACATTTATGACATTAGCGACATGCATGATGATGCGATAAGTCTATGCGATAAATATGATTTTTTGGCGTCTGTGTGTATAGGTGGTTGTGCAGGTGCAATAGATGTTTTTTTTGTTGGAGAGCCTGGGTTTAGCAAATTAGGAAAAGCAACAGATAAAGCGATGGATAACATTGTGATGAGATTTGCCAAGGCGGTGGGATGGTCACCTAAAGATGGAAAGCAAGGCAATGTAGCATCTGCCATTGGTTTTTTGGAAAACAAATATCGTGTCAATTACGATCAGTCTCATACGGGTCAAGTGGGACGAAAATTTCAATTAACTCCGAAAAATCATCATTTAAAATCATTGGCACATTCACCGGATATTATTGGATTGTTTTTTTCTATATTAAACCAGTTTACCAATACATCAAGCTTTGTAAGTAATGGTAAATTGATTACTATTCAAAATAGCGATACACAATTTGAATTGCAGGGACATAATTTTATTTCTAGGTTATACTGTGGCTTCTGTAATTGGGTGGGACATATTATGTCTGACATTGCAGGAAGTTCCGGAAGTAGAGGGAAACAAGATTGCGGCAGGGGGATGGGTGTACCTGTGCCGTTTATGGAATTATTCCAGCTATGCGATTTTGGGAAACTAAGAGGTAAAAATGAAGAAACTACAACGCTTGCCAGAGTTATGGAAGAGGTTTTTGTAAATGGATATGATGCAAGATATGCTGTCGCCATGAGTATTCCGGTTGTGTTACAGGAGCTTATGATTAAAATATTTTGGACGATCAAGGCGAGATATTATAAGAAAAGACCATTGGCAGAATGTGTACCAAATAAATCTCATGGTGATTTACGGATTATGATCTTGGTGGGAAATGCTACATTATGTTTGCTTGATGGTGCGGATGCAGTAATTCGGTCTAAGGGGAATGCATTTTGTTGCATTATGAGAATGAATATCATTGCGTGGTATAGACTATTTGCATTGGTTCTAAGCGAGATCAAAATACGCTATGGGAAAGAATTTGCACACAAACTGTTACAATGCTGTAGGCGCTGGATGGGAGAAGACTTGCAAGGATACTATTCAGTGATCGATGCCTCAAATCATGAATTGAAGAGAACTTTTAACACATTTTTAGAACAGCAACTGAAAGAATATAAATCATTTTTGAATGATTTGTATGGTTATTCGATCTTGAATGAAGGCTCACAAGATGCAGTCGCTGTTGCTGCAGGAATGGCAAGAAAGGAAGGAGTACCCGAATCGGATATTTATATGGTGGACGATTTGGATGCGTACTTTAGAAATCGTGAGTAAATATAAAAGAAAGGATGCGGTGAGATATGAAAAAAGGAAATAAAACAAGCTTTAAGAAATGGAAAAAGAAGTGGAAGAGACGATTTCGTATAATGAAGTTGTTTAAATCGCATATTGGTAAGATTTTGCCAGTCATCCTTTTGATTGTTTGTAGAAAATTACTTAGGGAAGTGGATGATAAATAGAGGGAATGAGGAATGTAGTTGTTCATCATAGAAAAATATTAATGGACGATTTTTTGGACTATCTATGCGGTTAGTTTGAAATTTTGCCTGTAATGGAGGCTTGTATGGAAGAGAAACATGTTTTTGACAATATGGATATCATCAGAAGAGTGTATGATATTTTGAAAAAAGAAAATGCTTTAACAAATTATACATTGAGAATTAAAATGTCATTTTTTAAAAATTTATCTGAAGAAGATTATAAAAGAATAGATTATAATTTAAAAGCAATACGACAGGATTATGCCAAAATGCTTGTTATAATGAATAGTATTGATAGAACATATGCGGCATATAAAAAAGATGAGTATATTCCAACATATTATTCAAATTTAGGAGATCAAGCAACAGCTGAGTTAGGATGTTATATTGAGTATTTGTTTGCGAAATATCGGGTGATATTAGATTATATTCAACAAATTATGGAAATATGCATACCGCCAAAATTCAACGCAGATCAAGCAAACAAATACAATCGGTTAAAGAAATCGTATAAAAAGTATAAATTTCTATTGGAGTATATTGCAAATAATATCAAAGAGGATAAGGATCTCTTAAATATGGATTGGTTTCAATCACTTAGAGTAGAGAGAGATTTTATAATACATGCTGGTGCTACATGTTTAGTTTATGGGGATAAAGAGAATCTATTATTTAATGTTATGACTACAGATGCTATGGACAAAGATGAGGAAATTGAACAGGATGCTTTTTTTACAAATGATAATGGCGTGGTATATTATTCCCGATATTGGGGACTGCAAATTTCCAAGTTAATAATATTTGCTAAAACAGTTTTTGAATTTTTGGCGAATGATGGCAGCATTCAAGATGCATCTGAGTCGGAATTAGTCACATTGTTGGGAAAAAGTGCACTGACTGATGAAAATGGTAAAAGGCTTAGAGATTGTCAAGATGTTCTTGTGGATATGTTAAAGTCAGTTATAGAATGTGGCAGCTGATGAGATAAGTTGAAATGTTATTAAAAGCAAATATTGGGATATGAGCCTTTCGAGAAGTGGTTTATATTATTTGGCAATAGGTTGTATGATTAAAGAAAATAGAAATGGTCATTTAGAAAATGTGTAGCCCATATGCAACATCGGACAAATAAAAGGGAGCCAAATCTAGTCAAAAAAATATTGCAAATAATGGATTTGAGGATTGTTGTATGTTATGATGATGTTGCGACTGACCATAATGGCTTCACAAATTAAGATAAAAGTTGGTCCTATGTCAAGATTTAGTACAAGTTAAAATGAGTTTTTCTCATTCTAACCT